>Ga0065718_1000332_pt1 | contig 19591 bp, 24 predicted proteins | sample GBSCel77sediment_2_FD_59105 | JGI IMG/M metagenome (GOLD analysis project Ga0065718, IMG submission 59105) | Hot spring sediment microbial communities from Great Boiling Spring, Nevada - cellulolytic enrichment CS 77C v3 (version 3) | ecosystem: Environmental > Aquatic > Thermal springs > Hot...
AGATCATCAAAATAGGAGGTGAACTTACGAGAATGGGGGTCAATCTGCTCGATCTTTATGAAACTATGGTAAGGATAAGGCTCTTTGACACGAAGGCTGAGGAGCTATTCCTACAGGGCAAGATCCCCGGTTTTATCCACTCCTACGTGGGAGAGGAAGCGGTAGCCACAGGCGTATCAGCTAATCTACGTCCAGACGATTACATAACGAGCACGCACAGAGGGCATGGGCACATGATAGCCAAAGGAGCTGACCTGAAGCTAATGATGGCAGAGCTATATGGAAAGAAGACCGGATATTGCAAGGGCAAAGGCGGGTCAATGCACATAATGGATTTCTCTCTTGGAGTCCTAGGCGCCAACGGTGTGGTTGGAGGAGGAATACCCATAGCGGTAGGAGCCGGAATGGCGATCAAACTAGTAAGAAAGAGCGATCAGGTCGTTGTATGCTACTTCGGAGATGGAGCCTCAAACAGAGGAACATTCCATGAGGGGCTTAACTGGGCATCGATTTACAAGCTTCCTGTAATATTCGTTTGTGAGAACAACAATGTATGCTTCAACAGCCTATATGCCGGAAACCACATCGGTATTGGACATATCAGCCAGAGCAGTTGGCTACAACATGCCTGGGATAAGCGTCGATGGAAATGATGTCTTAGCGGTATACGAGGCAGCTAAGGAAGCTATAGAAAGAGCGAGACGGGGAGAGGGACCGACGCTCATAGAAGCTAAAACCTACAGGCTTAAGGGGCACTTCGTCGGAGACCCGGAGCTCTACAGAACCAAGGACGAAGTTAAGAGGTTCTGGGAAAAGGAACCAATAGGAAGGTTCGAGAAGAAGCTCTTCGAAGAGGGAATACTAACGGAAGGGAAGAAGAGGGANATATGGGAAAAGGTGGAGAAAGAGATCGAAGAGGCTATTCGTTTTGCTGAAGAGAGTGACTTCCCACCACCTGAGGATGCTTTAACCGACCTATTTGTCGATGATAGAGGGTATGACTACTAAGGAGGGAGAAAGAACGTGAGAGAGATAACTTTTGCCGAAGCCATATGTGAAGCCTTGTTGGAAGAGATGGAAAGGGACTCTACAATATTTACCTATGGCGAAGATATAGCTAAGCAAGGCGGAATCTTTGGAACCTACAAGTGCATACTCGGAAAGTTTAAGGATAGGATAATAGACACCCCAATCTCCGAGGAGGTCATATACGGCTCNGCNGTAGGCGCAGCCCTGGCTGGAGCAAGACCCGTGGTAGAGTTTCACTTCGCAGACTTCATATTCACTGGAATGTGCTCCGTAGTTAATCAGATCATGAAGATAAGGTATATGTCCGGTGGNCAAAAGAAGCTTCCGATAATACTACGAGGACCCGACGGAGTAGCAAGGGCAGCGGCGGCGCATCACTCCCAATCCATAGAGACGATATTCATGCATGTACCTGGCATAAAGGTGGTTATCCCATCAACGCCCTATGATGCTAAAGGATTGATGAAAACCGCCCTAAGAAGCGATGACCCAGTCATATTCTTCGAGCATAAGAGACTTTACAAGACTAAGGGACCCGTTCCTGAGGAAGAATACTTCATTCCCTTCGGTAAGGCAGATGTAAAGAAAGAAGGAAAAGATATCACAATAATAGCCACATCGAGAATGGTGTTGGAATCTTTAGAAGCGGCAAAGGAGCTCGAAAATGAGGGGATAAGCGCAGAGGTTATAGACCTTAGAACCTTAGTACCCTGGGATAAGGAAACTGTAATTAACTCTGTCAAGAAAACCCATAAAGTTATAATCGCTCATGAAACCTGGAGAAGAGCCGGTTGGGGAGCGGAGATAGCAGCCACTATATATGAGGAGGCCTTTGAATACCTAGACGCTCCTATAAAGAGAATAGGAGCGAGGAATGTGCCCCATCCATTCTCACCCCCCTTAGAGGATGCGGTTATCCCTCACAAAGAAGATGTCATAAAGGCGGCAAAAGAAATTTTATCTCTCTAAAGAGGGAGGATTAAAAGATGTACGAACTCCTTATGCCAAAGTTCGGCTTGACAATGGAAGAAGGGAAAGTAGAAAGGTGGCTAAAGAAAGAGGGAGAAGAGGTTAAAAGGGGAGATGCCATAGTTGAAATATCATCGGAAAAGATAACCAATACTGTGGAAAGCCCCGTAGATGGAATTTTAGCGAGGATACTGGTTAAAGAGGGAGAAACTGCCAAGGTGGGAACCCCTATAGCGATAATAGCTCTTTCTAAAGAGGAGTATGAGAGGATCGCCACCAAAGTGGAGGCTCCCCAAATAACTCCCGAAGAGAAAGAGGCACCTAAAGAGGAAAAACCGTTAGAAATACGCGAAGAAGAGATAAACGCCTCACCGCTAGCGAAGAAAATTGCGCGAGAAAGGGGCATAGACTTAAGATTGGTCAAAGGAACGGGAGAGGGAGGAAGGATCACAAAAGAGGATGTGCTTAGGTATATAGAGTCCATGGAGAAAAAGGTTGAAGCTCCCGCTTTCAAGGAAATACCCCTAACCACGATCAGGAGAACTATAGCAGAAAGGCTCTCGAAGTCCTCCCACACTACTGTTCCTGTAACAGAAACCATGGAGATAGACGTGAGTGAACTGATGAAGGCCTTTAAGAGGATTAGGGAAAGCTCCAGCGTTAAGATAAGCTTGACCGCTGTGTTTGTCAAACTGATCTCAAACCTACTCTCAGAGTTCCCAAACTTTAACGCTCACTTCGATGGAGAAAAAATAAAGGTCTTTGAAAATGTCAACATGGGGGTTGCCTTTGATACTCCCGATGGGCTCCTAGTCCCCGTAATCAAGAACGCTAACAAAAAGAGCTTAGAGGAGATCGCCAAGGAGCTCCTTGAAATAGCTGAGAAGGTAGAAAGCAGGAAATACACCTTGGATGACATAACCGGCTCCACTTTTACCATAACTAACCTTGGTATGCTAGACGTAGATATATTCACACCTGTTATAAATCCACCCGAGGTTGCTATACTAGGAATCGGAAGAGCTAGAAAGGTACCAGAGATTACTCAAGAGGGCATAAGCTTCAAGGACAAGATCTGGTTCTCCTTAACCTTCGATCATAGGGTTATAGACGGAGCTCCTGCTGCAAGGTTCCTAAAGAGGCTAGCTGAGCTCTGTAGGGAGCCTAAGCTTTAATTAGCGCTTGGGGCTCGAAGGAGGAAGAACTTCCTCCTTCGAGCCCAATAATTATCTCCTGATACGAATCAGGCTTGCAATCCCACCCGGGCAAAACCTCAGCATCAGAAGCAAAAGAACACCGTAAAAGAGCAGCCTATATTGAGCGAGGGGCCGTTAAGAGCTCTGGCAAGACCCCAAGGATAAAGGCCCCTAAAACGCTTCCCCTGACGGTCCCCACTCCTCCGAAAACTAACATCGACAGAAAGGTAACGGATAAGGGAAAACCGAAGTCATCGGAGCTAATGAAACCCATAAAGTGAGCGTAAAGAGAGCCTGCCGCACCAGCATAAGCGCTACCTAAAACGAAAGACATGAGCTTGAATCTTGTAGGGTTTACACCAACGACATTAGCAGCAAGCTCATCTTCCCTTATAGACTCTGAGGCAAGACCAGCCCAAGATCTGTGAAACTTAATGGAAAAAATTAAGCCTAAAATAAATATGGCCGAAACTATCACCAAATAGTAACCTCCCCTGAAGGTAAAATCTCCAATCTTAGGCTTAGGGATTCCACCTATCCCAAGGGCACCACCGAAAAAGGGCACATAGAGGAATATGGCTTGAACTATGAAGTTTATACCTATAGTCGTTATAGCGAGAAAGTCATCCTTAACCCTTAAGCTCGGCATCCCCAGGAGGAAGCCTATAAAGCCTGAGATTAAAATCGCAAGGGGGAAAGCTATCCAGAAAGGTAAACCAACCTTGGTAGATAGGATAGCCGAAGCATAAGCCCCTATCCCCATGAAGGCAGCATGTCCCAAGGATATCTGACCAGCATAACCCAAAATGATATTTAAACCCAGAACGGCTATCACGTTTATGAGAATGGTAGTTAAAACAGTAAAAAGGTAACCCAAGGTCATCTCCTCCTCCCAAAGATTCCCTGGGGCCTAAGAAGAAGAACCGCTATCATAGCTATAAAGGCGAGAGCATCTCTTGGAAGGGGAATCTTAGCGTAGCCTATCAAGAGAGTTTCAGCAATGCCAAGCAATAAAGATGCTACTACAGCACCCGAGACGCTGCTTAACCCGCCGACGACGATCAAGGCCAGAGATTTATAAGCAGGCATATCTCCCATAGTTGGATAAACCTGATTATAATTTATCCCCACAAGTATCCCCGCTATTGCAGCGAAGGCAGACCCTAAGGCGAAAGTCATAGCTACAACCATCTTCAGGTTTATCCCACTGGACTCCGCCATTTCCATGTCCTGACTTGATGCCTTCATCATCAGACCAAAGCTAGTCTTAGAGGTTATAAACCATTGAAGCAAAAGTATGACCCCTGTTGAGAGAAATATCATACCCTGAACAGGAGATATAGAAACGCCCGCCAAGTTGAAGGAAGGAAGAGGAACGCGCGCGGGAAAGGACAGGGGATAAGGACCAGCTATAAGACGACAGAGCTCTCCAATGGAGAGAAACATAGCTATACCTGCTATCAAGGGAACGAATGGGGGGAAATCTAAGAAGGGGGTAGTAAACGAACCTCTGAACGATTACGCCTATAAGCGCACATATAAACATAGAAAGGAGCGTTGAAAGGAAAAGGTCGCCAGTTAACCTAAAGAAGTAGAGCCCAAGATAAGCCCCTATGGTATATATTCCCGCATGAGCAACATGGAGGATCCTCATTATCCCATATACCATAGCTAAACCCATGCTTATGAGTGCATAGATGCTTCCTATAGATATACCATTAACTATCTGCTGCCAGAGCAAAATCAACCCCCTCCCTTCATCAGAAGGATTATAGATAGCACCACTAAGCTGCCTCCGAATATATGATTAAAACCTAAGCTCTCACCGAAAAAGAGAAAGGCAAGAAAGGTAGTCAAGGGTATCTCAGATAGAGCCCCTATACTTGCCTTACCAGCCTCAAGATACTTAAATGAGAAGAGAAAAAACATGTAAGGGAGAAAGGTTGAAAGGAAACTTAGTCCAAGTAGATATTTAAGCTCTCGGAGCTCCGGAACCCTAACTACTCCTTTCGTTAAAAGCAAGATTATCAGTAAAAATAAGGCACCAAAGGAAAATCCCCAAAAGAGCGCCTTCATGCTATCGACCCTTCCGGAGAGCTTCCTCCCCACCAAGGCGTAGGTAGCATTACCTACGGCCGATAAAAAGGCCCAAGCGTAGCCTACTGGTGAGAAAGAAATATCCCAACCTAAGAGTATAGAAAGGCCCAGCATGGAGAGAACAAGCGAGATCACCTTAACTCGGGAAATCCTCTCCCCCAAAAAGAAACTGCCCAAAATAACTACCATTGATGGAAAGGTATAAAGTATCAGCAAGGCCGTTGCGACCTTAAGATAATTTAAAGACGCTATAAACCCTAAGTAGTTGAAACCTATACCAACGCTTCCAAAAAGGATAAATAGCAGGAAATCGCCAGACCTTATTCCTCTGAGAAAATTCCTCTTAGAAAGCAGGAGGTAAAAACCAACGATAAGAGAAGCGAACAAAGCTCTCCAAAAACACCACATCATAGGGAGACATCCCGATCTTAAGCAAAAATTTACCAAAAACAGCCACATTTGCCCAGAAGAAAGCAGCTAAAAAAACGAAAAGATAACCTTTCAAAGTATCAGAGTAAACCATTAACCGCCTCCTCAACGAAAGACAGGAACCTATCTTCTCTTAAGATTTTTTTCGACCTTAGATATCTCCACATAAAGCGGCGCGTCTTCCATTAAAAATGGAACCTCCTCCCTAATTAAGGAATAAGCTCTGCTCGTTCCTCTACCTGGCTTAAGAGGCTTTCGAAAATCTATACCCTGACAAGACAAAAGAACTTCTATGGAAAGAACCTTGTAAACGTTATCTATAACGTTAAGTAGCTTCAAGGCTGAGTTCATGCCCATGCTCACATGGTCTTCCTGATTGGCCGATGTCGGTATAGAATCCACACTCGCAGGGGAGGAAAGGATCTTATTCTCCGAAACCAAAGCAGCAGCGACATACTGCGGTATCATGAACCCGGAATTCAACCCCCTGGAAAATATCAGAAAATCAGGAAGCCCACTTAGATGTCCATCAACTAACCGAGCTATCCTCCGCTCAGATATACTAGCCACCTCGGAAAGGGCTATGGTAACCAAGTCCATGCCGATAGCTAAAGGCTCACCGTGAAAGTTCCCTCCGGAAAGGATCTTACCGTCATCCGGAAAGACCAAGGGATTATCCGTAACCGAGTTAAACTCCCTCTCCAAAAGAAGCTTGAAGAAGGAGATCGCATCCCTTGAGGCACCGTGAACCTGAGGAGCGCACCTCAAAGAGTAGGCATCCTGAGGCCTCTCTTTACTAGGATGAAGATATATTATCTCACTACCATCTATGAGCTTAAGGACATTACGAGCGCACTCCATTTGTCCAGGATGAGGACGAAGAGCATGAATCCTAGGGTCAAAGGCATCTGGAATCCCCTTAAGGGCTTCCAGACTAAGGGAAAGGGAAATATCCGCTATCTTAAGAATTCTCAAGGCCTCGTGAAGGGCTACTCCCCCTATAGATGCCATCATCGATGTTCCATTTATTAAAGCCAACTCCCTCCTTAGCATCAAATACCATAGGTGGTAAAAGCTCTTCTTTAAGAGCCAAAGAGGCAGAAGTGAGCTTACCCTTGTAAAAAACCTCCCCTTCACCCATCATAGCCAAAGCTATATGGGCTAAGGGGGCTAAGTCTCCACTCGCTCCGACAGAACCCTTCTTAGGAACATAAGGGCATATATCTCTATTAATCATCTCAGCTAAAAACTCCAATAGCTCATATCTAACGCCGGAATAACCCTTAGCTAAGGTGTTTAACCTTAAGAGCATCGCCCCCTTAACTATCTCTGGAGGGAATGGTTCACCAACCCCCGAAGCGTGGCTTCGAATCAGGTTCCTCTGAAGCTCCCTTATCTTGTCAGGCGGGATCATAACCTTAGCGAGGTCACCGAAACCNGTGGTGATACCGTAAATCACACTCCTAGACCCTATAGCCCTATCTATGAACTCCCTTGATCTATTAACCTTCTCCTTAACGCCTGGCGCTATCTTAACCTTCCACCCATGTTTAACAACCCTTATGAAATCCTCCAGCCTAAGGCTCTCCCCATCCACAAGGATCTCTCTCATAGACAACCCCCCTAAACCACGAATCTATTCTCGGCTCCGCAAAAGCGACACCTCTTTCCATCGAGGTTATTCTCCAATATAGAATACCCTCTCCTCCTCACTAAGGGTTTACCGCATTTCAAGCAGTAAGTGGTCTCATATCTCTCCTCCCAAAGGTTTCCCAAGTAAACGTAAGGCATCCTCTCGCGCGCAATCTCATAAGCCCTATAAAGCCTCGATGNGGGGGTAGGAGGGTTGGTCATCTTATACTGAGGGAAATATCTTGAAAAGTGCAATGGGATTAAGGGATCTATATCGCAGAGGAGATCCACTATTAGCCTAATATCCCCATCAGAATCGTTCTCCCCAGTAACGAGGAGGTTGGTAACCTCAACGAGGCAAGAGGAGTTAGCGATCTCTATCGTCCTTAAAACCGGATCGACTCGGCCACCGCACAGGCGCTTATAAAAATCATCACTTGGAGCCTTCAGGTCTATATTCATAGCATCTATGAAGGGAAGAAGCTCCTTTAGTGGGGCCTCCTCTATGAACCCATTAGTGACTAAAACGTTCTTAAGCCCCTTTTCCTTGGCAAGCCTAGAACTATCGTAAACAAACTCATACCATATCGTTGGTTCATTATAGGTATAAGCTATCCCCACGCTTTTATAAGCTAAAGCAGCCTCAACTATCCTCTCCGGAGAGATGTACTCCGTTATAACCTCTCCTCTAACGAGATGCCAATTTTGGCAGAACTTACATGAAAAGTTACAGTAAATGGTCCCTACCGACAATATACTGCTCCCCGGGTAAAAGTGAAAGAGGGGCTTCTTCTCAATGGGATCCATGTTAACAGCGGCGCATTCTCCGTAAATGTGAGTGAATAGCTTACCATCCCTGTTTTCCCTTGCTCTGCATAGACCAAGGGCTCCCTGAGGAATCACACAACCGTGTGGGCAAAGGAGGCACTTAACCTTACCATCGCTGAAACTCTCATAAAAAAGTGCCTCCTTAAGCATCACTTATACCTCCTAACCCTAAATCTATAAATCCTTATAGGCTCTCCTGGTAATATGCCTGCCTTCCTCGAAGCTATATCTATCTGCTCCTCAACCGTGTCTACACCCTCAAGATCAGGAAGTAGTAAGCCCTTTCTCCCATCGGGAGCTTCGACTATAACACCGTAGACCTTAGGGTCAAGCTCGTCTATGCTCTCAACCAGCTCAGGCTCAGTTAAAACATCAACGGAGTACTCGATTAGAGGGAGCTCATCCTCTCTAACCGGTTCAAACCTCGGGTCCTCGCTACAAGCGGCTATAGCGTTTCTAATGATCTCCTCAGCCACATTTCTGCAAGTAGGTAGATAGGTTCCTATACAACCTCTAAGCTTCCCCTTTTTCTTGAGTGAGACGAAGACCCCCGCTCTCTCCCGCATCTCCGAAGTCATATCCGATGGAGGAGATATTATCCTGCCATATTTAACATAGTTTTCAACAGCATCTCGAGCCAACTTAACTAAGGGGTGCTCTTCTCTTTTTAGCCTTCTAATGGGGTAAAAGGCNGCCACACAATAACCAACCCCGAAGGGACCCTCATAGGAGAGGACTTCCGTCTTAACCTCCCAAGAGCTAAGGGCTCCAAAGAGCATAACAATGGGTCTATATCCGCACTCCCCAGCTTCCTCAAGCAAGTAAGGGTCCATGTTCAAAAGAGCATCCTTGTCAAAGCTTTTGATTATCTCCACTATCCTTTGATCAAACTCCTTACCGTAGGGAGAGTAACCCGCAGGAGCATCATAGGTCAATCTGTGAGAGAGATCGCCACTCGCTATAAACGCTGTGGGTAAAGGATCAAGCTCTATGAGCTCTTCCAAGAAGGAACCTATTTCATAAAGATCATAATTGGAGAGGAAAGCGAAACTCATCACAACGATGGGAATATCCGATTTAACTCCTAAGAGATAGTAAAGTGGGACTAAAACCCCATGGTCTAAGCGAGAGTTTCTCACAGAATCTATGGGAAGGCCGCTCTCTCGCCCCTTCTTAAGGATCAACTCGGCAAAAAATCCTATCTGAAGGGTAGGAAAAATCCCTCGGGCCACCAAACTGCCCCAAGCTTCCCTTGAAGTTATCGGCAATCAACACCCCTACTGCATCTCCTAAAACTATATTATGGGGAGTAACTATAACGATCCTCTTGGGGTTTATCTCCTTAAGCTTTCTTGAAAGCCTTTTCATTCCCTCCACAGTATACTTTGCTTTCTCAAGCTCTGGGCCGCCGACCTCAGGTATAATTATAGGGGGATGAGGAGTTAACGCCCCTAAAACCAAACTCATCTTCAACACCCCCTTTAAAGTATCAACATGGCATCGCCAAAGCTATACAAGCGATACCTTTCCCTAACGGCTATCTCATAGGCTTTCTTTAAAAGTTCAATGCCAGCGAAGGCGGAAACCAGAGCCAAAAGCGTGGTCCTGGGAAGATGAAAGTTAGTTATAAGCCCTTTTATCACCCTAAACTTAAAGCCAGGNAGAATGAAGAGATCAGTCCAACCCCTACCAGGAAAGATGAAACCGCTCTCATCACAAACGCTTTCTAAAACCCTCGTTGTAGTGGTACCAACGGCTATAACCCTTCTTCCTTCCCTTAAAGCTGAATTAACCTCATTGACGCAGTCCTCAGGAACCTCGTAATACTCCGGAGGAACCCTGTGCTTGCTTATGTCACCCCTAACTGGAAGAAAAGTAGCCGCTCCAACGTGAAGAACTAAAAACGTAAACCTAACTCCTTTACCCTCAAGCTCCCTTAGCAAGCTCTCGGTAAAGTGAAAACCTGCAGTCGGAGCAGCAACAGAACCCGGAATCTCAGCATAAACCGTCTGATAACTTTCAGGATCCCTGACTTTTTTCTTTATATAGGGAGGCGTAGGGACCTCCCCTATCCTCTCCAAAAGCCCTATGAAGTCGTCTCCTCCAACCGAAAACCTAACCCTTCTAAACCCCTCTTCCAAAACCTCCTCAACCACACAGCTTAACTCTCCTTCACCAAAAACCAGCTGAGTTCCTCTCTTAAGCCTCTTGGCAGGCTTAGCCATAACCTCCCAAAGGGTATCATCTATCCTCCTTATTAGGAGGAGCTCAACTTTAGCCCCACCACCCACCTTAAAGCCTATGAGACGAGCTCTTATAACCCTGCTCTTGTTAAAAACGAGGAGATCCCCCTCCCTTAAGAACTGAGGAAGCATGTAAAAGCGCGCATGTTCTATGCTACCATCGCTCCTCCTTACGACCATTAACCTTGAGTGGTCTCTCGGACTGGCTGGCTCCTGAGCTATAAGCTCCTCGGGAAACTCGTAGTCGAAAATAGGGGTTTCACCTCCTGAATATCAGGTTTAAAACTAAAGTTAGCACCAAGCTAAGTATAAGGGATGTAACTATTGGGAAGTAAATAACCATACCCTTCCTCTCTATCCATATATCTCCGGGAAGCCTTCCGATGTATGGAATCTTGGGAGCGAAGGTTAAAACCAACCCCATAACCGCAATCAGCAATCCAAATATAATTAAGATCTTACCCAAAGACTCCATTGCAACCCCTCCTTCTCCAAAGGTCATAGGCCCTCTGAGTCGCAACCCTACCTCTTTTGGTTCTCTCTATAAAGCCCATCCTCATGAGATAGGGCTCGTAAACCTCAGATATGGTATCGGGTTCCTCATTTANTGCGGCTGCAAGCGTCTCTATACCTACAGGGCCCCCAGAGAACTTCTCTATGATTACCGAAAGGATCTTCCAATCTGAAGAGTCCAAGCCATAGGGATCAACACCATAAAAGTCAAGGGCTTTAAAGGTTATCTCCTCATCTATGAAATTCTTACCCTCAACCTGAGCGTAGTCTCTAACCCTCTTAAGAAGCCTGTTAACTATCCTCGGTGTCCCCCTACCCCGTAGGGCTAACTCCCTTGCGGCTCCCTCAGAGATTCCTACTCCGAGAATACTAGCTGAGCGAAAGACTATCTTCTCTAACTCCTCAACAGGGTAAAAGTCAATCCTCTCTATAACTCCAAACCTGCTCCTTAAGGCACCGGTTAGCAAGCCCAGCCTCGTTGTAGCACCGATGAGAGTGAAGGGATAAAGCTCCACCCTTATCGTCTTGGCCATCACACCCTTTCCCACGACTATATCTATCCTAAAGTCCTCCATGGCTGAGTAAAGCATCTCCTCGCAAGGTCGGGGAATCCTGTGAATCTCATCTATGAAGAGGACGCTCCCCTTATCAAGCCCACTTAATATGGCAGCAAGATCACCAGCCCTCGTTATAGACGGACCGCTTATCTGAATGAAGGGAGAGGATAGCTCAGCAGCCACTATGCTGGCTAAGGTCGTCTTTCCCAAACCAGGAGGGCCATAAAAGAGTATATGATCTGGTGAATCCCCTCTGGCCTTGGAAGCCTCTATAAGTAGAGATAGCCTCCTTTTAATCTCCTCCTGTCCTATAAAATCCGAGAGAGTCTTTGGCCTTAAGGACCTCTCCCAAGCCTCCATGTTTTAACTTTCCCTCCTAAGGACNAGCAAGGCCTCTTTCAGGAGCTCTTCCACACCTTTAGACTTATTACCCTCCTTGGCTATCTTCAATATAGCGGTATTGGCCTCCTTCTCAGTATAGCCNAGCTTCAAAAGGGCATCCTTAACCTCGGAGTAAACGCTCTCTCCCTTCAATAGCTCTCCCTTAAGCTCAAATATCATCCTCTTAGCTCTCTTCTCCCCAACCTTAGGTATGGAAGAAAGAAGGCCCACGTCCTCCCTTTCAACTGCCTCCAAAAACTCGTTCCAAGAGAGCCTCTCTAAAACCTCAAAGGAGACTCTCGTCCCTATCTTAGCCACGCTCAATAATCTCTCGAAGAAATCCCTATCAGACCTATTAAGAAAACCAAATATTTCCAACCTCTCCCCTTTATAGTTAAGATAAACATATAGAACTACTTCCTCCCCCTCAGAGATGAGAGAGAGGTCCCTTGAGACAGAAAAAAACCCTAAACCCTAATTCCGCTAACATACTAAAATGAGCTCCTTTTCCCCTTTGCTTACTACCTTACCTCTGAGATACTCTATCATCGAGATAAAGATTCCTCTTTATCGCCGTAAAACCACACAAAGCCAAAGCAGCTGCGTCATACTCATGACTGGTAGAGAGAGACAAGCCGAAAAATCTTCTTAAAACCTCAGCTATATCCTTTTTCGAAGCCTTGCCCCAGTTAGTTAAGGCCCTCTTAAGCTCCAGTGGTGATATCTCAAGGACTCTCATACCCCTCTGAGCGCAAAGGAGAAGAACAACACCTCTTACCTCGCCGATTTCCATAGCGCTTTTAGCATTTCTGTGAAAGAAAACTCGCTCGACGCATAAAAGCTCTGGCTTATAGAGCTCCACCTCCTCATCTAAGATCTGATATATGATCCTTAAGCGCTCAGGTCTTCCAACGCTCGAAGAAGTATAAATGGTATTGGCTTTAAGTAAGTTTACCCCTTCCTCCAGTATAGCGTACCCAAGCTCTCTTAACCCAGGGTCAATCCCTAAAACCCTCACGCTGCTTCTCCGATCTTCTCCATTATCTCGTCAGGTATGTCAAAGTTAGCGTAAACATGCTGAACATCGTCGTGATCTTCAAGAGCCTCCATCAGCTTAAGCATCCTTACGGCGTCTTCTCCCTCAAGACGCGTCGTGCTTTTAGGAACCATCGTAACTTCAGCCCTCGTCGGCTTAAGACCGGCTTTCTCAAAGGCCTCTCTAACGGATATGAAATCCTTGGGGTCAGTTGTAACCTCAATGCTACCATCATCGTTAACCTTAACGTCCTCAGCTCCGGCATCCAGTGCTATCTCCATAACCTTATCCTCGCTAGTTCCCTCGAAGGTGAGCACACCCTTCCTCTCAAAGACCCAACTGACGCAACCAACTTCTCCCAAGCTACCACCATATCTGCTAAATATATGTCTTATCTCAGCAGTGGTCCTATTTCTGTTGTCGGTCATAGCCTCAACTAAAACTGCAACACCACCCGGTCCATACCCCTCATAATTAACCTCCTCGTAGGTTGCTCCAGGTATCTCACCAGTTCCGCGTTGAATCGCTCTCTTAACGTTCTCCGAGGGCATGTTCACCTCCCTCGCCCACTGAATGGCAAGCCTCAAGCGCGGGTTCTTCTCAGGATCACCACCACCTTCACGAGCTGCTGTAATTATAGCCCTTATAACCTTCGCAAAAATCTTTCCCCTCTGCGCATCAACNTGAGCCTTCCTATGTCTTATATTTGCCCACTTAGAATGACCAGCCATTTCTAAACACCTCCCTATCTCTCAAAGAGAAATACCCGAGGGGGCATTCTCTTATGTTCGCTCCTCTTTTTCATCCCCTCGATCTTTTTAATTATATCAGGATCTCCCTTACCTTCGAGAAGATATCTATCAAGAACCTCATAGGTTATCCCCATCTCCCCCTCATCGGTCTGGCCTTCCCATAAACCAGCGGTTGGAGGCTTAGTTATTATCCTCTCAGGTACCCCAAGGAACTTAGCGACCTCCCTAACCTCAGACTTAACCAAAGATCCTATGGGAAGTATATCTACCCCACCATCACCGTACTTGGTAAAGTAGCCAACCTCAAGCTCACTTCTATTGCCGGTCCCGACTACAAGGTAGTTGAGCCTATTTGCAAAATAATAAAGGGTCATCATCCTTAACCTTGGCTTAAGGTTAGCCAAAGCGAGATCTCCCTTCTTGTCGCTTTCTCCCAGAACCCTAAGAAACCCATCATAAACCGATGAGAGATCCAAAACTTTATGAGGAATTTGAAACTTTTGCACGAAATCAACGGCATCCTCAAAATCCGAAGAAACCGAATGACAGGGCATTATGAGCCCAAGCATGTTATCCCCAACCGCTCTCTTAAGAAGAAGAGAAACCACCGCCGAATCCAATCCACCGCTTATACCAACAACCCCACCCCTTCGCTCCAGCAGATTCGATCTGAACCCTTATCCAAGAGGTAACCTCCTCGACGAACTTAGCGACTATCATGCCAATCCCCCCATTGAAGCTTTCAGTAGCTAAAAACTATTATAACATAGCTATGTTATAATATATTTTTGCTTTCCTTCTAACTAGAAGGGAGGGTATGCCCCTTGCGATTCAAAGTCTTTAAAGTAGAAGCTTGGCTGGATAGATATGAGCCTGAGGCNAGGTTTCATCTTGGAGAAACCTCAATGGCACCTCTTTTTCTGAGGGAGCTTAGGGAAATAACGGAACTCAATTGGGAAGATTTGGAAAAGATAGTCTTAGACTACGGTGAGATTCAGGGAACGCTTGAACTCAGAAAAGAAGTCGCTAAACTTTACCCAAATACTTCACCTGAGGAGATATTGATAACCAACGGCTCTATAGAAGCAAACTTCATAGCCATCGCCGCCCTTGCAGAAGAGCATCAATCCTTCTTAGCCGAACACCCTGGTTATAATCAGCTTTATGAACTACCTCAAGCCTTTGGCAGAGCAGTTCATCTTTACAGATTAAGAAGGGAAGAAGGCTTCAGGATAGATCCTGAGAGGCTCGTCAAGGAAGGAGAGAGCGTAGAAGCTCTTATACTAAACCACCCACATAACCCAACAGGATCACCTCTCGGAGAAGATGAGATGAGATATATAATAGAGGAAACGAGCAAAAGAGGAAAGAGAATATTGGTAGATCAAGTTTACTTAGGGTTGTCGATCGATGAGCCCATAACCCCACCTGCGAGGAAACTCTCAGAAGATGTAATAATAACTGGCGGACTCTCAAAGGCATTTGGGCTCCCAGGTTTAAGGATAGGCTGGATAGCTGGGCCTAAAAGCTTCATAGAAAGATGCTGGAAGATAAGGGATTATCTGGCTATATCCGTATCACCTATAACTCAAGCCTTGGCTTATCACGCCTTAAGATGTAAAGAGAAGATACTCAAGAGAAACAGAGATATATTGAGGAAGAACTTCAGTATACTTTCCGAGTGGATGCTAAAAAATGAAGACATATTGGATTGGGTACCACCTAAGGAGGGGTGCGTGGCCTTCCCATGGTTCAAGGATGGGAGGGATAGCGAAAGCTTCTGCAGAGCGATACTTAGAGAAAAAGGAGTCCTACTTGTTCCTGGAAGCTGCTTCGAGCTTTCAGAGCATTTCAGAATAGGCTTCGGGTTTAAAACCGATATCCTTATAGATGGGTTGAAAGCAATGGAAGAATTCTTAAGGAGGGATTAACCTAAGGCTATGGTAGATATAAACAGAATCAGGAACTTCTGCATAATAGCTCACATAGATCACGGCAAATCTACACTTGCAGATAGATTTTTGGAGATAACTGGAACTATCCCTGAGAGGAAGATGATGGAGCAATATTTAGATATGCTGGAGATTGAAAGAGAAAGAGGAATAACGATTAAAGCCCAACCGGTGAGGATGGAGTATAAGGGGTTTATCCTCAACCTTATAGACACACCGGGTCATGTGGACTTCACCTATGAGGTATCTCGCTCCCTAGCCGCATGCGAAGGAGCTATCCTAGTAGTAGATGCAACCCAAGGGGTGGAAGCGCAAACTGTCGCCAACGCATTCCTAGCGATAGAAAACGACCTTGAGATAATCCCTGTGATAAACAAGATAGACCTTCCAAACGCTGACCCAGAAAGGGTAAAGAGAGAAATCGAGGAAGCCATAGGATTAAACGCGAGTCAAGCCATCCTCGCGAGCGCCAAGGAAGGAATAGGCATAGAGGAGATATTAGAAGCGGTCATAAATAAGATACCGCCACCAAAGGGAGACCCGAAAGCTCCACTTAAAGCTCTCATATTCGATTCCATATACAACAGCTATCGTGGTGTAGTGATATATATAAGAGTCAAGGAAGGCATTATAAGGCCTGGCCAGAAAATAATGATCATGTCTACAGGGCAAGTTTACGAGGTGGAAGAGGTGGGGGTCTTCACGCCAGAGATGAAGCCTACAGAAGGGTTAGGAACAGGAGAGGTAGGATATGTAATAGCTGGGATAAAGGATCTAAGACAGGCACGCGTCGGAGATACGATAACCGATGCGCTTAACCCCGCGAAGGAACCCCTTCCTGGATACAAAAAGATAAAGCCAGTGGTCTTTTGTGGAGTCTACCCCGTAGACAGAACCGATTTCGAAAACTTAAGGGATGCCCTAGAAAAGCTCAGGCTTAACGATGCCTCCATAAGCTTTGAACCCGAGTCATCAGCAGCGCTTGGGGCAGGCTTCCGTTGCGGCTTCCTCGGAATGCTTCACATGGAAGTTGCCTTAGAGAGATTAAGAAGGGAATTCGACGTAGACCTTATAGCTACCGCTCCAAACGTGGTATATAGAGTTGTTAAGCATAGTAGTGAGGTGATAGAAATTGATAACCCTGCAAAATTCCCTCCTCTGGGAGAGATAAAGGAGATACAGGAACCCTTTGTCAGGGTGACCATCTTCACCCCTACGGAGTTCGTAGGCAACATCATGCCCTTCTTACAGGAGAGAAGGGGAACCTTCAAGAGCATGGATTACCTGAGCCCTCAAAGGGTTATGCTCGTGTATGAGGTCCCATTGGCTGAGATAATAATAGACTTCCATGACAAGCTTAAGTCCCTAAGCAAGGGATACGCATCTATGGATTACGAACCTATAGGCTATAGAACATCCGATTTAGTAAAGGTAGATATATTGATACACTACGAACCGGTAGACGCCTTTTCCTTTATAGTGCATAGAGAAAAGGCTTACCACAAGGCTATAGCGCTACTTCAGAAGCTAAAGGAGATGATCCCACGACAGCTATTTGAAGTTGTTATACAAGCAGCCATAGGGAAAAAGGTGATAGCGAGGGTGGATATAAAGCCCTTAAGAAAAGACGTCTTAGCCAAATGTTATGGAGGCGACGTGACGAGGAAGAAGAAACTCCTTGAAAAACAGAAGGAAGGTAAGAAGAAGATGAAAGCTTTAGGAAGAGTAAACGTCCCTACTGAGGCATTCCTCGCTTTAATGAGGCTTGAAAGAGAATGATATCTCTTTATGTTCACATCCCCTTCTGCTTGAGAAAATGCAAATATTGCAACTTCTTCTCGGTTCAATTCGACCAAGAGAAATCTACCAGATATCTCAATAACCTCTTCAAAGAGATAGAATTCTGGAAAGAGAAACTTGCAAAGGACGAGGTCAAAACCATATATATAGGTGGAGGTACCCCAACCATATACGATAAAGAGACCCTCTCCCTGATACTGCGAAAGCTAAAGGAGAGCTTCAACTTGGTCGAGGACGCGGAAGTAACCATAGAAGCTAACCCTAAAACGGTAGACAAGGAAAAACTGTCCAAGCTAAAGGAGGAAGGAGTAAATAGGCTAAGCCTTGGGGTTCAAAGCTTAAGCGACAGGATACTTAAGCTTTTGGGAAGAGCCCATACCGCTAAGGAAGCCTTAGAGGCAATGGAACTGGTTAAGGAAACAGGCTTTAAAAGCTGGAACGTTGACCTAATCTACGCCATACCGACGCAGAAGATGGAGGAATGGGAAGAGACCCTAAGAGAGGTCCTCTCCTTCTTTCCACCTCATCTCTCCCTTTACAGCTTAATACTTGAGGAAGGAACGCCCCTCTACGATGAGGTAAAGAAGGGGTTTTATGATCTACCAGAGGATGAAGGTTATGAGATGTTTCTTAAGGCTATAGAACTGCTCAAAGAGAAGGGATATATTCACTATGAGATATCCAACTTCGCCTTAGAGGGGAAATTTTGTCAACACAATATCACCTATTGGAAAAACCAACCCTATGTAGGGATAGGACCTGGTGCCTCCTCCTTTTACGAGGGATGGAGGTTCAAAAGGGAAGAAAACTTCGACTGGTTCCTCGGATATTCCGAGGTTACAAAGATAAGCAAGGAAGAGGAAATGAAGGAAACTATATTCATGAACCTAAGGCTGCTAGTAGAGGGAATAGATAAAGAGGCTTTCCTTAAAAGATTCGGCGTAAGAGTAGAGGAAAGATACAGAACAGTTATAGATGAGCTTAAGAGAAACGGGCTCCTTGAGGAGACCGGTGAGAGAATAAGGCTCACGAATAGGGGAGTCTTTCTTGGGAACCAGGTTTTTGAAAAGTTCCTTTAGCTACATAGGACTGATAACCTTGCTATGGATAAGAAGGGATATAGCGATGGCCTACATGCTTTATCTACCACTTCTCCTGATACCTCGAACCCTATGGGAGAGCTACGGAATAACCTTAAAGAACTGGGCTAAATCGCTGAAACTCTTGGTTTTGACCTCGGCCCTTTTCCTTCTGCCCTTCGCTATAGCTTCAATAGCGCTATCCTATAGCAAAGGCTTTCACAAAATCCCACTCTCACTCATCCTAATTCAAATCCTAGGAGTAGCCTTACCTGAAGAGCTATTCTTCAGGGGGTATCTTCAAACGGAGATCAAGGAGATGACAAGAAACCCTTGGGAAGAGCATAACCCTAACATCCATACTTTTCACAATAGCTCACCTTTTTAAGGGCATAACGCCCTTGAATGTAGGCGTATTCCTGCCATCCCTCATATTCGGTTATCTACGGGAGAAAACAGGGTCCCTTTTAGCACCAATTTTATTTCACGCCCTATCAAATATATTATTCTTCTCCCTATTTTAGACTTAAAATCAAAAAGGAGGTGAAAATTGAAGATGAAGCCTATAATCATAAGCTTTAAAGGTGTAGAGATGAGGGGCATCTTGAACGATACATCGACAGCCCAAAAGATATACCAAGCCTTACCCATAAAATCAAAGGGAAACAGATGGGGGCAGGAGTTCTACTTCAAAATACCGGTCACCACAGAGTTAGAGGACGGAAAGGAAGTAGTAGAAAAGGGGGATATAGGTTACTGGCCACCGGGAAGGGCTATGTGCATCTTCTGGGGACCAACTCCCATAAGCCCGCAAGATAAGATAATACCTGCAAGTCCAGTCACGATAGTTGGAAAGATAGAGGGAGACCTATCTACTTTAGAAGTGCTCGAGGACGGAGACGAAATCGAAGTTAGGAGGGCCTAAGGAGGGATCTACCCTCTAGGCCCTCATGCTTCCCTTGGTAAGGAAGCGAACGTGCCAGCTTAAGGCCTCCTCAAGGAGGTGAGGCTCATGTCCACCCCTTAAGCAGGCTCGCTTAAAGTAATCCCAAAGCATATCCCTGTAATCAGGATGAGCGCACTTCTCTATTATCTCCC
>Ga0065718_1005089_pt1 | contig 19388 bp, 19 predicted proteins | sample GBSCel77sediment_2_FD_59105 | JGI IMG/M metagenome (GOLD analysis project Ga0065718, IMG submission 59105) | Hot spring sediment microbial communities from Great Boiling Spring, Nevada - cellulolytic enrichment CS 77C v3 (version 3) | ecosystem: Environmental > Aquatic > Thermal springs > Hot...
TGAGGAATACCTTCTTTCATCTATTTGTGAAACATGGAACTAATCGATTTTTACCAGAAACACCTCAAAACACCCTGACGTAGGTTGATATAATTTATCTTCTGTTTTTTGCTTGTGTTCTTTNNTTGTTTGACTATGCAATTATTCCATTTTTCCAAACAGTACTTGAAGGTGCTCTCTTGTGTGTTAGAATGGTTTATGGAAAGGNAGGATATGGAAGGTCAAAAAACATCTTGCTTTCAGAGTGTGTTTGTGGTATAATTTCTCTTGAACTCAACGGGTTTCAATAATTCCTTAGAGGTATGGAAACTGCGCCTCGATACTCGAAACCTCAACACGTTTTCGTGTTTCAATAATTCCTTAGAGGTATGGAAACTCGGAAGTTGCTTCCTCATCCAGAAGCTTTGTTGAGAGTTTCAATAATTCCTTAGAGGTATGGAAACTGTGAAGGCGTATGAGGTGGAGGATATTCCTGCAATTGGTTTCAATAATTCCTTAGAGGTATGGAAACTTTTTCCAGCATCTTCTTCACGAAGTACGTCTTCATCGTTTCAATAATTCCTTAGAGGTATGGAAACTTGTCGAACTCTTTGGTACTTCCATCCGGATACATCTGTTTCAATAATTCCTTAGAGGTATGGAAACGAGTAGTACAGAGGAGAGAGATGCAGATATCCACGACGTTTCAATAATTCCTTAGAGGTATGGAAACCTCGATCGCTTGTGGTATCTCTGTCTGTGCGAGCTGTTTCAATAATTCCTTAGAGGTATGGAAACTTGTGATGATGTCGCCAAGCTTTAGGGGGACATCTGTTTGTTTCAATAATTCCTTAGAGGTATGGAAACCTGATCTAGCCGTCCGGCCAGTCACAGGTTGAGATAGTTTCAATAATTCCTTAGAGGTATGGAAACCTTTCTCATAAGACTCATTGTCCAAATCGTTCCGGGTTTCAATAATTCCTTAGAGGTATGGAAACTTCAGGTTCTCAAGGATACACGCATCAAGCAAGAGTGTTTCAATAATTCCTTAGAGGTATGGAAACCTGGGACACCGACGAGTTCAGCCAGTTCTTCGACAGGTTTCAATAATTCCTTAGAGGTATGGAAACCAGTAAAAACAGCCTCATACAAGCGCCCAAGATCTTGTTTCAATAATTCCTTAGAGGTATGGAAACTGGAGTTGGATGCGATTTTATTGGCTGTCACAGATTGTTTCAATAATTCCTTAGAGGTATGGAAACCTATCTCTGTACCTTTTAGATTTTCACATATGAAATGTTTCAATAATTCCTTAGAGGTATGGAAACCGGCGAGCACCGCCGTTTGAAACATATTGTCTGTTTCGTTTCAATAATTCCTTAGAGGTATGGAAACATGTATTGCAAGGAAAAGCAAAAATAAGATTCGACAGGTTTCAATAATTCCTTAGAGGTATGGAAACTCGAACTCGAAGAGGCCTATGCACCTGTCCAGCCTATGTTTCAATAATTCCTTAGAGGTATGGAAACATCCTCCTTACTTTGGCCGACACCGTTCGTCCGTTTGTTTCAATAATTCCTTAGAGGTATGGAAACTTTTGAGAAATAGAACATATTATTTTGCGTTGGAGTATGGTTTCAATAATTCCTTAGAGGTATGGAAACCTTCAAGCCATACTAATATTGCGTATTCTCTTCTCAGTTTCAATAATTCCTTAGAGGTATGGAAACAAAAGCCTACGAAGGGCTTCGAGTACCACCAGCTTTTGTTTCAATAATTCCTTAGAGGTATGGAAACGGGCTGAAAAATTTCCCATTTCGTTTTATCACCTCCTGTTTCAATAATTCCTTAGAGGTATGGAAACCAAGGGGAGGATGATACTGAATGGATAGGGGAACTCAGTTTCAATAGTTCCTTAGAGGTATGGAAACTTATGATATGTGAAAAAAATCTCGTACGTTCGCAAAGTTTCAATAGTTCCTTAGAGGTATGGAAACTCTAAAAACGCCTTCGCTTCTTCTTCTAATTTCTCTTGTTTCAATAGTTCCTTAGAGGTATGGAAACAGCACTTTTACGTCCGGATTTGTGAACACGACTTCCTGTTTCAATAATTCCTTAGAGGTATGGAAACTGATGTCTTCCCATTGTTTCGTGTTGTCAAACACCTGTTTCAATACTTCCTTAGAGGTATGGAAACTAAAGCATACGCTCCAAAACGTGAACAAATTCTCTCAGTTTCAATAATTCCTTAGAGGTATGGAAACAGTTGGACGACGATCTTGTATTCATAAATGTTGTTGTTTCAATACTTCCTTAGAGGTATGGAAACTAAGACATTCTTTCGCTAAGAAAATCTAATAGTTTGTTTCAATACTTCCTTAGATGTACGAAAAAAAATAACCCCCACATGAGTGGGGGGATGTTTTTGTTATAGACTCTCATATCAAAAGATCACGTAAGTTCCCTTCTTTTTCACGAACTCTACGAACCTTCTGTAAGTTGGATGGACAGAGAGCGTGCTCGAATCTCCCGTTGCTATCAGTTTTCTTTTCGCCCGTGTGAGTGAGACGTTGAGTCTTCTCAGATCTTCGAGGAACCCTATTTCACCGTTTTTGTTCGAACGCACAAATGAGATGATGATGACCTCTTTTTCCCTTCCCTGAAAACCATCCACACTGTGTACTTCTACTTTCGCTTCGATCAACTCTCTTATGAGATTCACCTGATCATCGTAGGGAGTGATGATCCCGATCCAATCCTCCTTCACCCCCATGGAGAGAAGCTTTTCCACAACCTCTTTCACGATCTGTGCTTCTAATGGATTCTCTCTCGAGGGAGAGTCTTTCCTTTGCCTTTCAAATCTGTCAGATCTGTTCTTTGTGTCTATGAAGACCAGAACGTTTTTTGGGGAGAGAACAACATCCCAGAACTTTCCAAAGTTCGGTATCTCCACTCCAAGGTCGAAGAGCGTTATGTTTCTGACTTTCTCGGCCGCTTTCAGTTTTCCGTCGTAAAATTCTTCACTCGGAAACTCCATCAAAAGTTCGTTCATTCTGTACTGGGTATCGAGAAGAGAAGACTTCTCGGGATATCGAGTTATGAGTTCTTCAAACAGTGTTCTCGAAAGATCCTTCGCGTCTTCTGAGAGTATCGTGGGTGGAAGCTGTTTGTGATCCCCAGCGAGGACGAACTTTTTGCCTTTCGATATGGGAATGAGGATGCTTGGGATAGTTGCCTGAGAGGCCTCGTCAACAACTACCACATCGAAGACTATTCCCGATATTATTTCCAGAGCTGCGGACGAATTGGTTGAAAGCACAACCTGCGCTTCCCGTACTATCCTGCTCGCTATTATTTCCTCTTTGCGTTCTATGAGGTCCCTGATATCTTGAATCTGGCTGTTTAACTTTATCCACTCTGCCATCTCCTTTATCTTTTCCTTGGAAGCTCCCCTGGCACTCCAGTTCTTCTCCGCGTACTCCAGGATCTTCTTGTCGCTGAGCCCTCTTCTCCACTGCGGTGAAGGTTTTGTGAAACTGTCCCTTTTTTCGATCAACTTTGCGAGTTCTTCCTTCATCTTCTTTACCTTCTCGTACTCACTGCTTGTTTCGATTTGATGTGCGAGTGTGGACTCCTTCAGATGAGAGGACACGCGCGAAGGATGGCCAATTCTCACCAGAGACACTTTCCCCCAGAGCCTCTCCACGAGGTTGTCCACAGCAAGGTTACTCTCCGCTGTGACCAGAATTTTCTTTCCACGTGCTACTTCCTGTCTTATGTACTCCACGAGTGTTCTGGTCTTTCCCGTGCCGAAGGGGCCGTGTATGAGAAAGAAATCAGAACTTCCGAGGGCAAGGGAAACCGCTTCCCTCTGACTCTCGTTCAATCCTTCATCGAAGGGAGTGAACTCTTCTTCAAACGACTCTTCTGGCTTCCTCTTTCCAAGTAGAAACTCAAGAGCTTTTTTCCCTTCCGAAGAAAGCGTCATCAGGTTCTCTATTTGTCTTCTGAACGTGATGTCGCTCGCAAAGAGGTCTGTCCTCACATTTTTGAGCTTCCACGATGGAAGCCTATCGACCGCTACCGTGATGAAACGCTCTCCTTTCTCCACAACCGTTCCCGTGTAATCACTCTTGAGGGGGTTTCCTTTGCTTATGAGAACAAGATCACCCACACCGATTTCTGTGTCTATCTTCTTTCTTCTTCCAAACCTCACAAGGAAATATCCAAGTTCTTCTCCTATAAATTTTCCTGTGAGACCCAGAACGGTACGACCCTTTTTCTCTCTTTCCTCCCCCGAGAGCCGCTTCATCTCATCGAGCATTGCGTTTATTTCCGCGTTCCTTTCGAGCTCTACGAGCCTCACAAGCTTCTTTATGAACTGCTGAACCGTCATTGATCTTTCACCCTCATTCTCGGACCATCCTGGATGAATTTTCCTCTGAAAACTTCTTCCTTCAGCATCAGGTGACTGTCAAGGTCATGAAACTCAAAAGCTCCCGTTCCAAGCGCAAAATGAACACTCTGATTTATTCCGAGCGAGGACTCTCCCATGCATCCGATCATGAGCTTCAAACCTGACGATTCTGCTATTTTCACTATGGCAAGAGCGTCGGAAATTCCCGACTTCATGAGTTTTATGTTCACGTAATCAACCGCTTCTTCCTTCACAAGCCTCATCACATCGAACTTCGTCCTCGCGGATTCGTCCGCCGCGACGGGAAACGGAGAGTGGAACCTCACGAACTTCAAGCCTTCTATGTCTTCCCTCCTCACAGGTTGTTCGTACACAGCGATGTCTATTCCTTTTTGATATACTGCTCTCGCGAACTCCACCGCCTCCTTCTGGGTGTATCCCATGTTCGCGTCAACTATGTACTTCGCTCCACGGGTGACTTTCGCTATCTCTTCCACGGCTTCGATGTCTTCCTTCAAATTCTCTCCAACTTTTATCTTGATCACTCTGAAACCCTCTTCGAATATCTTCTTTGCCTCCTTCACACGGTTTTCGACGGTGTCTATCCCAACTGTTTTGTCCGTTTCTATCTCATCTCTTTTTCCTCCAAGGAGATAACAGACCTGTGTTCCAAGTTCTTGAGAGAGAGCGTCCAGTGTGGCAAATTGAACGGCTGCTTTCAAACTCGGAAACCCGAAGAGCCTGTCTGTGATCTCGAAGATCCTGGCATAGTTTCGCACATCGATGCCTGTGATCATCTCCCTCACAGCGTTTTCTATTGCAAGAAGTGCTTCCACCCTTTCACCGTTCACTCTGAAGGAGGGAGACGCTTCTCCGTACCCTTTGACACCACTTTCCAAAACGATTTCAACCTCGACATTTCTGCTTTCGGAAGATACGCTTCCAGTTATGTGAAACGGCTTTTCGTATTCGTATCTCTTGAGAGAAAGCTTCACGTTCACGATCCTCGACATCTCTCACACCTCCTCGAAACTAATAACTTCTATGGTACTTTCGAACGGCAGACGTTTCTCTTCGCTTTCCGCCTCTCCAACCTGGTTGTCTGTGGGATCGCTTCTCACAAAACGAGTTTTCGGATCGAAGTCTTTCATGAAGCCGTCGTTTGCCACCATTCTGAAGCCGTCCAGGTTTCCAAAGTAGAAGCTTCTGAAAGATTCATTATCTCTCCTCGCACCGCCAAAGGAAAGATCCGCAGGAAGCCACCCATAGGGCTCCACGTAGAAAAGTGCCCAGTCGTGAGGAGAACCGAAGATCGGATTTATGTACCATCCAGACTGCCATCTTGCGGGGACACCTGCGATCCTGCACATCGTTATGAAGAGAAGTGCCTGAAAACCACAGTCGCCTTTCAGGTTGTTCACCACAAAATCCGTTATGTTCTCGTACAGGGCATACGGTTTCACGTAGAAGTACCTCACGTTGAGTGTGATCCAGTCGTATATCCTTTTCGCTTTGAGGTACGGGTTTACCTCGCTACCCACCACCGTTTGTGTTAACCACCTGAGTTTCGGAGTAAAAACGATGTGTGGAGGCTCTTCTTTCAGGAACTCTTCAAATCCCACAACTTTCTCTGAAACTCTTTCAGGATCGACGTGGTTCACCCACTCTCTAACAATGTACTCGAATTCCACGAAAAAAGTGCTGTCTTCGCCTTCGAAGTAGATGGTCCTCTGTGGAACATCGTTCGGAGAAATGTAGTAACTTTTGTGACTTGTTCTCAGAAGTTTCACACTTTCGATCTGAAGGCCTTCCTTGGGAAACGGAAGCCATACGCGGTGCTTGGAGGATGTTTCCTTCAGTTTCAAAGTTATTCTCGCTCTTATTCTGTATCTTTTCGGATCCTCACCCTTTATGAGACGCTCCAGCCGTTCGTGGAGAATTCTTCGGGCTTTTTCACTTCTTTCATCTTTTCTGAGTCTTTCTCTGTACTCCGATCTGACGAAGGCGAGGTTGTGGAAGAAACGCCTTTCGAATCGTTTCTCACCCTCCACGACGATGTAGTCGAGTACTCCTTCGTTCATGAGATATTGGAACTCTCCCTCTGAGAAACCCTCGAACATCTCCCTCATCTTTTCCATCGCTTCTTTTTCGGTGAAAGGATAATCCTCGAGGAGTCTTTCGATCCTCTCTTTTTCGTAGATGAGTCTTTCACGCTGAAGCAAAGGGAGGTCCTTTTTCAGAAAGTCATCGATCAGCTTCAAAGCGACTGAAAAGTTCCCCAGCATTTCTTCTCTGAGCACTTCCTCTGGTAAACTGTAGATGAGAAACTCCATGTTGATACCTCCTTCAGAAAGGGAGTGACAGACGTGTTCATAGAATTATCTTATCCTATAGAAGAGAGAATGTTGACCTATCCGGACAACCCGCCAGACTATTTTGAGCCGAAAAGCAGAATAGAACAGGGAGACGCCGCCAACACGATGATGATTCATCATTTCTCGCACACGGGTACACACGTGGACGCCCCCTACCATTTTTGTGAAGAGGGCTGGACATTGGATCAGATACCTCTTGAATACTTCATTTTTGAAAAACCCCTGCTCGTGGACAGGGAGAAGAAACCAATGGAACTCTTCACCATCGAAGATATCGAAGAACTGGATCTGAATGGTGTGGATCTTCTCATGTTCAGATCGGGTTTTGCGAAGTTGAGAAGAACAGATCCTGCAACCTACAGGTACATGTTCCCCGGCATTTCAAAAGAGTTGGCTCGTTTTCTGAGGGAATCTGTCCCCTCTCTCAAAGCGGTCATGCTCGATTTTCTCAGTGCCGATCCCATCGTGTTGGGTGAAAAAGAAAACTACCCCGCGCACAGATGGCTTTTGTCGAAGAAATTCAGCAGCAAAAGACCTATCATCATATTCGAAGATGTGAATTTAGAACCCGTCGCTGGAAAGAAGATAAAACGTGTGATCGCTCTTCCTTTGAGATTCAAGGGGCTGGACGGTGGACCCGTCAGCGTTCTGGCAGAGGTGGAATGATTTGAACAAAAACCCCGCCGTCCGGCGGGGTATCTTCACACTTCCAGTCTCAGAAGGTCCCTCAGATGCTTTTTCTCCTCATCGATGATCGCCTGAACGGGTTCTTTCTCCGGTACGTAGCTCAATATTTCGCTGTAAAAGACTATGGAATCTTTTTCCACTTCGATGGCCCTTCTCACAGCCTCTCTCAGATCATCAGGGGGAGTTTCTTCGAGTTTGGGAAAGATAGAGATCTCTGCGAGAGCTTCGAGATAACCGAGCACCTCATCGGATGGGTTAAGATCCTGCTCGTATTTTTCGAGGATCTCCTTGAACTTTCTGGAGTGGTCCCTCTCTTGTTCCGCCAGTCGTTCAAAGAGTGCCTTCGTTTCCCCCTCCGTTTTCTCCGTGAGATTCTTGTAGTAAGAGTAACCGGTTGATTCGATCCTCAAAGCTATATTCAGAAGATCCCTTGGGCCTATCATTCTACCGCCTCCTCCACCGGCAGAGCTGGAGTAACCTTGCTTATAGCTCCAAATCTACAGACTTCGATACAGCTACCACACCTGACACACTCCGCCTGATCTATCACGTGAGGCTGTCTCACCTGACCGCTTATACACTGAACCGGACAGACCCTCGCACACGCGGTACATCCAACACATTTTTCAGGATCAATCACGTAGCTGATCAACGCTTTACACTTCTTGGATGGACACCTCTTCTCTTTGACATGCGCCAGATACTCGTCTCTGAAGTATCTGAGTGTGGAAAGAACAGGATTCGGTGCGGTTTGACCAAGTCCACAGAGGGAAGTGTCCTTTACCACATGCGCCAGCTTTTCGAGCTCTTCTATGTCCTCCTCTGTTCCCTCTCCGGAAGTGATCTTCTCCAGGATTTCGAGCATCTTCTTCGTTCCTTCTCTACAGGGCGTACATTTTCCACAGGATTCTTCCACGGTGAACTCGAGGAAGAACCTTGCGACGTCAACCATACAGTCGTCTTCGTCCATCACTATCATTCCACCAGAACCCATGATTGCACCGAGTTTCTGGAGGGATTCGAAATCAACAGGTGTGTCTACGTACTCAGCGGGGATACACCCTCCGCTCGGTCCCCCAGTCTGGATGGCTTTCAGCTTTTTGTCTCCGGCTATTCCTCCTCCAATCTCGTATATGAGCTCTCTGAGTGTGATTCCCATGGGAACTTCCACAAGACCTGTGTTCTTCACTTTACCGGCGAGAGCGAATACTTTCGTTCCCGGAGAGTTCTCCGTCCCGTATTTTCTGAACTCTTTCGCACCGTTTCTGATGATCCAGGGTACGTTTGCAAGTGTTTCAACGTTGTTGATCACTGTGGGGTATCCCCAGAGTCCCTTCTCAACGGGATAGGGAGGCTTCACCTTCGGTTGGCCTCTCTCACCCTCTATGGAGGCCATCAAAGCGGTTTCCTCACCACAAACGAACGCACCCGCGCCGATTCTGATCTCTATATCGAAGGAAAAATCCGTTCCCATTATGTTTCCTCCAAGGAAACCGTACTCTCTTGCCTGATTCAGCGCTATGTTGAGCCTTTCAATGGCGAGAGGATACTCCGCCCTGACATAAACGAACCCCTTCTGAGCACCTATCGCGTAGGCGGCTATTGCCATCCCCTCTATGACGGCGTGTGGATCTCCTTCAAGAACCGATCTGTCCATGAAAGCACCCGGGTCTCCTTCGTCCGCGTTACAGACAACGAATTTCTTCTCGGCCTTTTGCCTCGCCGCGAGTTCCCACTTGAGCCCTGTTGGAAAACCCGCTCCTCCTCTTCCTCTGAGTCCGCTGTCCTTTATCTCCTTTATCACGTCTTCCGGTTTCATCTGAAGAGCCTTCGCAAGGGCAAAATATCCGTCTCTTGCGATGTACTCCTCTATCTTCGTGGGATCTATGACACCGAGATTCCTTGTGACGATCCTAACCTGTTTCTTGAAGAAAGGCACTTCCTCATGAACTCTTGGAACAGGTTTTCCTTCGGAAGCCTTGTAAAGGTACTTCTCCACGATCCTTCCCTTCAAAATGTGTTCTTCGACGATCTCTCTTGCTACGTCTGGTGTGAGTTTCTGGTAAAACACACTTTCCGGGTAGATCACGGCAATCGGTCCCAATGTACACGCTCCCATACAACCGGTCTCTATCACCCTGACAACTTCATCGAGGCCGTACTTTCTCAATTCTTCTTCGAAGGCATCTTTGACACTCTTTTCGCCGGCGGAAATACACGCTCCACCTGCACAGATAAGGATCGTGTTCGTTGTGAGCGGCACTCTCCTTCACCTCCAGAGTCAGGCTTCTCCTCTTTTGACCACCAGATCTTCGACGACCCTTCCTTCGAGTATGTGCATCTTCACGATTCTCTTTGCGTTTTCCGGAGTGACCCTTCCGTATATGACTGGCTCCTGACCTTCGAGCCTCACTTCAACGGTGGGTTCCACCTCGCAGAGTCCCATACAACCCGACTGAACAACCGCTATATCGTTTATGTTGTATTCATTGAGGGCTTCAACGATCGCCTTCAGAGTCTCTTTGGCACCCGCCGCTATTCCACACGTACCCATCGCAACAGTTATCTTCCCTCTTTTACCTGTTTCGCCCCTCAGCTGGAGATCCTTCAGAGCCTGTTCCTTTATCTTCATGAGTTCTTCCAGACTCTTCACCTTGGCCATCCTCATCCCTCCCGCTTATACTTACTGATGATCTGAGGCACCATATCGGGAGTTACTCTGCCGTAAAAATCGTCTTCATCCACCATGACAACCGGTGCCATACTGCACGCCCCGAGGCATCTCACACCGTGAACGGAGAACATACCATCGCTGGTGGGTTCATCCGGATTCACCTTGAGTTCTTCGAGGAATCTTTCAAAGATTCTGTCCGCACCCTTCACGTAACACGCGGTACCAAGGCAAACCTTGATCTGATGTTTACCCTTTGGCTTTGTGGAGAAGAAGTTGTAGAAGGTGACCACTCCATAAACCTTCGAGAGAGGAACGTCGAGTTTGTCTGAGATGTACTCGAGAACATCCGCGGGAAGATATCCGAAGAGTTCCTGGGCCTTGTGAAGCACCTGTATGAGTGCATCCTTCTTTCCCTCGTACCCATTTTCTTCTATGAAATTCTCCAGCTCTTTGAAGAGTTCCTCCTTCGACTTGACCAAAACCGCCACCTCCTGATCAGAATTTATCGGGAATTTTTTCACAATTTTTATCTGATATTTTTTTCACATTCACCATAGTCGATTATAACACCTCTCACTGTCATATGATGAAAAGAAAAGAAACAGTCACAAAGTGTTGCATGTAGTGATAGAATCAAATGGGGATTAATTCTTGAAATCGTTTGAAATCTGGAGGTGACAATATGTTTGAAAACGAAATCCTCTTCGACAACGGTCAGCACAAATTCCTGTTTCTGGGATGGGAAGAGAAAGAAGAAGAGATCGTTCAGACGAACCAGTATTTGATCCTCGATGGAAACGAAGGGATTCTCCTGGACCCGGGCGGAGCACACGTCTTTCCCAGGGTGATGTCCAACGTAGCGGAAGTGGTTGATCTTTCCAGCATAAGACATATATTCTACACGCATCAGGATCCCGATGTCACATCCGGGATTTTGCTCTGGCTTTCGATATGTGAGAACGCGAAGATATACATATCCTCTCTCTGGGTGAGGTTTCTCCCACACTTTGGAATCTACGATCAGAAAAGGATCGTTCCGATCTCTGACAAAGGAACAAAGATAAAACTCCTGAGTGGTAACGAGCTCGAGATACTCCCGGCGCATTTCCTTCATTCTACTGGGAATTTCGTTCTCTACGATCCGGTGGCAAAGATCCTTTTCTCAGGAGATATAGGCGCCGCGGTGTTCGAAAAAGGAAAGAGGTACAGGTACGTCGATGATTTCGAAAGACATCTTCCGCTTATGGAGGCCTTCCACAAAAGGTACATGTCTTCCAATGCGGCTTGCAAGAAATGGGTGGATATGGTTTCAAAGAAGAAAATAGATATGATCGCACCTCAGCACGGCGCTGTGTTCAGAGGAGAGTCTGTGAAGAAATTCCTCGAGTGGTTCAGAAATCTCAAATGCGGTGTTGATCTGATAGACAATCTCTATTCTTTGTGAGGTGATTCTATGAGAGAAAGAGAAATCGTGGATAAACTCACTTCTGCGTTCTTTGCAGAGAACACGATCATATCCTTCACAAGCCAGCTGGACGAAGCACTGACCAGAAAGCTGAGAAGAATGCAGCGCAGAATAGAGGAAGTTAAAGAAAGATTTGTGAATCTCAACAGACTGTTTCAGGAACTGGTGGGAGATTTTCAAGCGAAAAGTGATCAGCTCGTCTCTGTCATCCAAGACATGGAAAAGATCAGCGAAAACATCATGGAGGAGTTGAAAAAATCCGGAACAAATGTAGATCAGATCGTCGAAAGGGTGAAAGAAGCTTCATCCCAGATAGGAGAGACCCTTGAAAACATAAGATCGATCGAAAAGTTGATTCAGAACATTATGAGAATCGCCAGGGAAACCAACATCCTCGCCTTGAACGCCACCATAGAGGCTGCGAGGGCCGGAGAAGCGGGAAAAGGCTTCATGATCGTAGCAAACGAGGTTCAGAATCTATCAAACGAAACAAATGAAGTGACAAAGCAGATCGTCGAGAAGGCCAGAGAAATCCTCGAATCTTCACAAAGATCCCTTGAAAACCTCGAGTTCATGGCGAATCTGTTTGAAACAGTTGGAAAAACCCTCCAGAATATGGTTCGTTTCATGGAAAACAACGTAAAGCTCCTTCAGGAGGTCAGAAACTCCCTCGATACCTCGAAGGAGTCACTCTCAGAAAAGAGTGCGGAAATCGACAGTGCAACGAAGGTTCTGGAAGAGACTGCAGGAGGATTCACGACCATAAACAGAGTTATCAACTCAGTGATCACCGCTCAGAGAAAACTGAAGGATCTAAAGATTTAATTTATTGTTTAAGTATACCATTATGAAATGCATTATGTATCTGATACAATAACGTGGGTTAAATCCATGTTGTCGAGGAGGTGCAATCGGATGCCCGTTGCGAAGAAATACTTTGAAATACGATGGCACGGTAGAGCCGGGCAAGGTGCGAAGAGTGCTTCCCAGATGCTGGCAGAAGCCGCTCTGGAAGCCGGGAAATACGTTCAGGCTTTTCCAGAATACGGTGCAGAAAGAACAGGTGCTCCCATGAGGGCCTTCAACAGGATTGGTGACGAGTACATCAGAGTGAGATCTGCAGTGGAAAACCCGGACGTCGTTGTGGTGATCGATGAAACACTACTTTCTCCCGCCATTGTAGAAGGCCTTTCAGAAGATGGTATCCTCCTTGTGAACACCGTTAAGGATTTCGAATTCGTCAGAAAAAAGACAGGATTCAACGGAAAGATATGCGTGGTGGATGCTACAGACATCGCTCTCCAGGAGATAAAGAGAGGAATACCGAACACACCGATGCTTGGAGCGCTGGTCAGAGTGACAGGTATTGTGCCTCTCGAGGCGATAGAGAAGAGAATCGAGAAGATGTTCGGAAAGAAATTCCCTCAGGAAGTGATTGATGCGAACAAGAGAGCTTTGAGACGTGGATATGAGGAAGTAAAGTGCTCAGAGTGAGGAGGTGTGAGAATGTCTCTTAAAAGCTGGAAGGAAATTCCCATTGGAGGAGTCATCGACAAACCAGGAACGGCAAGAGAATACAAAACAGGTGCCTGGCGTGTGATGAGACCTATTCTCCACAAAGAGAAATGTATAGACTGTATGTTCTGCTGGCTCTACTGTCCAGATCGAGCGATCATCCAAGAAGGCGGAATAATGAAAGGTTTCAACTACGACTACTGTAAAGGATGCGGACTCTGTGCGAACGTATGTCCAAAGCAGGCCATAGAGATGAGACCTGAGACTGAGTTTCTGAGCGAGGAGGGATGAGGATGGAAAGGGTCGTCGAGAGAGTGGCCGTCACCGGCGCTGAGGCCGTTGCCAATGCGATGAGACAGATAGAGCCCGATGTCGTCGCGGCGTACCCGATCACTCCACAGACACCTATTGTGGAGTACTTCGCTAGGTTCGTCGCGGACGGCGTTGTCAGGACAGAAATGATTCCCGTCGAAAGTGAACACAGTGCGATGAGCGCTGTCGTTGGAGCCGCTGCCGCGGGAGCAAGAGCGATGACAGCAACCAGTGCAAATGGACTCGCACTGATGCACGAAATAGTTTACATCGCTGCCTCCTACAGACTTCCCATCGTGATGCCCGTTGTGAACAGAGCGCTCAGTGGTCCTATAAACATTCACTGTGACCACAGCGACGCGATGGCAGAAAGGGATTCTGGATGGATTCAGCTCTTTGCGGAAACTAATCAGGAGGCTTACGATTTCACCATTCTCGCTGTGAGACTGGCAGAACACGAAGATGTGAGACTTCCCGTCATGGTGAACCTCGATGGGTTCATCCTTTCTCACGGAGTGGAACCCGTTGAGTTCTATCCCGATGAACTCGTGAAGAAGTTCGTTGGAGAGCTCAAACCCATGTATCCTCTTCTGGATACTGAACACCCTGTAACCTGGGGTCCTCTCGATCTTTACGATTACTACTTCGAACACAAAAGACAGCAGATTGAAGCCATGGAAAACGTAAAGAAGGTGTTCCCGGAAATCGCAAAAGAATTCGAAGAAACGTTTGGAAGGAAATACTGGTTTGTCGAACCGTACAGAATGGAAGATGCAGAGCACGTGATGGTAGCACTGGGCTCCACAAACAGCACGATAAAGTACGTGGTTGATGAACTGAGAGAAGAAGGCTACAAAGTTGGATCTTTGAAAATCTGGATGTTCAGACCGTTCCCGAAGGAGCAGCTCCAGGAACTCCTCAACGGAAGAAAGAGTGTAGTTGTGCTCGACAGAGCTGTTTCCTTCGGAGCGGAAGCACCTCTCTACGAAGCAGTGAAATCTGCGCTCTACGAAGTAGCAGCGAGGCCGATGCTTGGATCCTATGTCTACGGTCTCGGTGGAAGGGACATCAAACCAGAGCACATCAGAAAAGTGTTCGAAGATGCCATAAACGGAAACCTCATAGCAGATGAACAGAGATATCTTGGTCTCAGAGAGTGAAGGAGGTGTGAGGAATGCCCGTTAACATAAAACAGCTGGCACAGGAGTTCGATAAGAAAGAAATCGGTATCACACAGGGTCACAGGCTCTGTCCAGGTTGTGGAGCACCCATCACAGTGAAGTTCGTGATGATGATCGCAAGACACCTCGGATACGAACCCGTTGTTGGACTCGCAACAGGTTGTCTGGAGGTTTCTACCTCCATCTATCCGTACACCGCTTGGAGCGTACCTTACATTCACAACGCCTTTGAAAACGTGGCAGCAACGATGAGCGGTGTGGAAACAGCCTACAAAGCACTGAAAAACAAAGGAAAGATTCCAGAAGACAAGAAATACGCCTTCATTGCTTTTGGTGGAGACGGTGGAACGTACGATATCGGTCTTCAGTCACTGTCCGGAATGCTCGAAAGAGGTCACAAGGTGCTCTACGTCCTCTACGACAACGAGGGATACATGAACACAGGAAACCAGAGATCCGGATCCACACCCCCGGGTTCGGATACCACGACAGCTCCAGTTGGAAAGAAGCTCCCTGGAAAGGTCCAGCTGAAAAAGAACATCGTCGAAATCGTAGCAGCACACGAGAACGTCTACGCAGCTACCGCATCGCTCTCTGAACCCATGGACTTCTTTGCCAAGGTGGAAAAGGCGCTGAACTTCGATGGACCTTCTTTCCTTGCGGTCTTCTCTCCTTGCGTCAGGTTCTGGAGAGTGAACGACGATAAAACAGTAGAAATATCAAAACTCGCCGTAGAAACGAAGTACTGGCCTTTGTACGAAGTGGAAAGAGGAGTTTACAGAGTCACAAGAAAACCGAAACAGTTCAAGCCTGTGGAAGAATTCCTGAAGGCTCAGGGAAGGTTCAGAAAACTTCTTTCAAGACCGGATGCAAAAGAAATCGTAGACGAACTCCAGGAATACGTCGACAGAAGATGGGAAAGACTACTCACACTGGAAGAGGTTACAAAGGACAAACCGATTAGATAAAACGGGCGGGGGTTACCCCGCCTTTTCTGTGGGGTGTTAGCATGCTCGAAGGCAAGGTGGCAGTCGTTACAGGTGGAGGTCAGGGAATCGGAGCCGCGATCGCTCAGCTTTTTGCGGAAAACGGCATGAAGGTAGTCATAGCAGAGATAGACGAAGAAGCGGGCGTTGAAAGAGAAGCGATGTTGAGAGAAAGAGGGCTGGATGTCACATTCGTAAAAACGGACGTCTCTGATGAAAACTCCGTGAAGAACATGGTGAGAAAAACCGTCGAAATATACGGCGGGATAGATGTACTGGTGAACAACGCAGCCATCATGTCCGTGAAGAGCATCTTCGAAAGACCTCTCGAAGAGTGGGAGAGAGTGATCAGGGTGAACCTCACGGGGCCTTACATCTGTTCTCGATACTGCGCGGAAGAAATGATAAAACGCGGTGGCGGAGTGATCATAAACATAGCAAGCACAAGGGCATTTCAGTCAGAACCAGACACGGAACCCTACTCAGCTTCAAAAGGAGGCCTTGTGGCACTCACGCACTCCTTGGCCGTGAGTCTTTCCAGATATCACATAAGAGTGGTGAGCATAAGCCCCGGCTGGATAGAAACATCGGAATGGAAGAAGAAGTCCCTGAGAAAAAAACCCGATCTGAGACCCATCGATCACGAACAGCACCCGGCTGGAAGAGTTGGAAATCCCTTAGATATTGCCCATCTCTGCGTCTTTCTCGCGGACGACGAAAAAGCAGGTTTCATAACAGGCACGAACTTCATCGTCGATGGTGGTATGACGGTGAAGATGATATACGAGGAGTGATCGAGTTGGATTACCTGACAATTGCATTCGGAGGAGCGATTGGAGCCGTTCTCAGATACCTTGTTTCCCGTACGATCAATTCACTCCTGCCGTTCTCTTACATACCACTTGGCACGATCATCGTGAACTCTGTGGGTTCTTTTTTTCTTTCGTTTTTGATGTTCGCCGCTATCGAGAAAGTTCCTCTCTCTAAGGAAGCCATCCTTTTCTTCGGAACGGGGCTTCTGGGAGCCTTCACCACTTTTTCCACATTTACTTACGAAACGCTCTCGCTCATCGAAGAGAGTCCCGCAAGGGGAGTCGCTTATGCTCTTGCCAATCTTCTCTTTGCTTTTACATGCGCCTACTTTGGAATGATTCTGGGGAGGGGGAAGGTATGAAGCTTCTCAAGATCTACCTCGGAGAAAAAGACAAGCACAGCGGAAAGCCTCTTTTCGAGTATCTTGTGAAGCGCGCTTACGAACTCGGTATGAAAGGAGTCACCGTCTACAGAGGTATCATGGGTTTCGGTCACAAGAGACACATGCACAGAAGTGATTTTTTCAGTCTTTCACCGGATCTTCCTATCGTTCTTGAGATCGTCGATGAAGAAGAGAGAATAAACCTTTTTTTGAAGGAAATCGACAACATAGACTTCGATGGCCTGGTTTTCACCGCTGACGTCAACGTGGTGAAAATGGGTTAACGCTCGAAAAATCGGTCCATGTCCTCATAGCTGATCTTGAAAGAAATCGGCCTTCCGTGAGGACATCTTTCAAACCGCTTCTTGAAAAAGACATCCAGCAGTTTCGATGCGATCTCTTCGTCGAATTCTCCGGATTTAGTGGCAAGTTTACAAGCGGCAAGGGCTATTCTTTCCTTCAGTTTTTCATCAACTGGGAAGTCCCTGAAAAATTCCTCCACAACGTCTTCGGTGAGGAACTCAGGGATTTCAATGACTTTCAAAGCACCTTCTTCTCCTTGAAAGGAGAATCCGTATTCTTCCAGTTTTTGTTTTTCTTCCCTTGATAGCACAACTGTTATGTTCCTTTTCACCCGTCTTTTCCCCCAGCTTTTTTTCGAAAGGATTTCTTCGTAAATCGTTCGTTCGTGGAGAGCATGAAGATCCACAAAGAGCAAACCATCTTCCACTTCAACGACAGCGTACTTACCCTTGACCAAAAACCATCTGTGGGATGGTGCTTCTGCCACGCTCAGCGCACGGGAGGATATTTCTTCGTACGCAACCGACCTGTACCATTTCCGTGCCAGATTTCTTTTGAGGGTTTCTTCCAAACTCTTTTTCACCTTTTCTTCGTTGAGAAATTTCACCACGATTTTCGAAGGGTGTATGTTCACGTCGAGTTCTTCCGGATTTACCTCTATGAAAAGAACCGCGACGGGATAGCTTCTCTTTGGAAGATCGTAAACTTTCATGAGTACTTCGTGGAGTTCTTCGGAAACCACAAAACGACCGTTCACGTAGAAATACTCTCCCGTTCTGCTGGATCTTGTCACCTCGCGGGATGAAACTATTCCCTTTATCCTCAGGCCGGATAATTCCTCTTCGAACGTGATGTAACCTTTTCTCAGATCTTCAAGGATCAGGAGAGCTCTTTCAAAGATGTTCTGTGTTCTTGGAAAGGAATGGACTATCTTTCCATCTGAGGTGAATACAAAATCAACGTCGTTTCGTACAAGGACGAATCTTTCAAACATCTCACGACACATTCTCAACTCGATGGCAGAGGACTTCAGAGATTTTCTCCGGACGGGTAGGTTGAAGAAGAGATCTCTCACCTCAACGGTGGTGCCGGTATCCCTGTGGGTTTCCGAGATTTCTTCCACTTTCCCCCCAGCAATCATCAACTGTGTTGCGAGTGCGTCTTTTTCCGTTTTTGTCACGATCTTGGCTCTGCTGACCTGCACAATCGAAGCAAGCGCTTCACCTCTGAAACCGTAAGTTCTGATCCTGTGCAGATCTTCCTCGCTCTCTATCTTGCTCGTCGTGTAAGGTTCTATTGCCAGAAGTGCCTCTTCTCTGGTCATCCCGATTCCATTGTCGGATACTCTTACCATGTTCTTTCCACCGTTTTCTATCTCAACAACTATCCTGTCGGCCTGCGCGTCCAGACTGTTTTCTACAAGCTCTTTCAGAACGAAAGATGGATTGTGAATCACCTCACCCGCGGCGATTTTTCTGACGAGGCTCTCGGGAAGTCTTTTTATTCTCAAAACAGAACACCTCTCCACTCGATCTCCCTGAAAATTTTAACATCCAGAAAAAAAGGCGGGATAACCCCGCCTGATTTTTTCTATTGATTTCCCTTCTCANACTTTGAACTTCTGAACGAGTGCTGAGAGCTGTTCAGAAAGCTCAGACAGTCTTTCAGCGGCCTGAGAGACCTTTGCGGCAGATTCGGTCTGATCTTCTATGAGAGACTCCATTCTGTTTAGACTTTCCACAACTCCTTCGACTATCTTTGTGACGTTGTCCATAGCGCTTGCCATNTCTTCTGCGGCCGCTCCCTGCTCCTGCGCAGTGGCAGCTGTGTTCTCTATCATGCTGTTGATCTCTTCTATCCTTCCAAGGATCTCCCTGAATCTCTTTGTGACTTCTTCTCCCATCACCGCTATCTCGTCCACTCCTTCGAACATCTCTTTCGAACCGTTTTCTACGTGTTCTATCGTTGCCCTCAAACTGCTCAACATCTTCGCTATGTCTTCTGTCGCCCTCTGGCTCTCTTCTGCAAGTTTCCTTATCTCGTCTGCCACAACCGCAAAGCCCCTTCCCGCTTCCCCAGCTCGAGCTGCTTCTATCGCTGCGTTCAACGCGAGCAGGTTCGTCTGCTCTGCTATCGAGCTGATCGTGTCCACTATCTCTCCTATCGTCTTGGCTGAGTCAACGAGTTCTCTCAGGTAGTCCCTCTGTCTTTCTGCTGACCCTTTGAGTTTGTTTATGACTCCTCCCACCGCTTCTACTCTCTCTGTTCCTTCTCTTGCCGCTTTCGTCACCGCTTCTGA
>Ga0065718_1005088_pt1 | contig 19264 bp, 14 predicted proteins | sample GBSCel77sediment_2_FD_59105 | JGI IMG/M metagenome (GOLD analysis project Ga0065718, IMG submission 59105) | Hot spring sediment microbial communities from Great Boiling Spring, Nevada - cellulolytic enrichment CS 77C v3 (version 3) | ecosystem: Environmental > Aquatic > Thermal springs > Hot...
TTATTCAGCTCCTTCTTGGGAATGTTGGAATGGCAGGTGGTGGAGTTAATGCCTTAAGAGGAGAATCAAATGTTCAGGGTTCAACAGATATGGCACTTCTTTTCCATATTTTACCAGGATACTTACCCATTCCAAAGGCTTCTTGGGTAGATTTAAAGACTTATATAGAAAAAACTACTCCAAAGACTAAGGAGCCAAAGAGCTTAAATTGGTGGAAAAATAGATCCAAATACATTGTAAGCTTACTTAAAGCTTTTTACGGTGACAATGCAACTCCTGAGAACGATTTTTGTTATAGTTATTTACCCAAAATTGACGATGACAAGCAGTATTCTTGGTATGATCTTTTTGATGCTATGTATAAAGGGAAAATTAAGGGATTCTTTGCTTGGGGTCAAAATCCAGCTTGTTCTTCTGCAAATGCAGGTAAAGTAAGAGCAGCACTTTCTAAGCTTGATTGGTTAGTTTGTGTAAATCTTTGGGATAGTGAAACAGCTTCTTTCTGGAAAGGACCTGGTATGAATCCTAAAAAGATAAAGACAGAGGTATTTTTACTTCCGGCTGCAGCTTCAGTTGAGAAAGAAGGAAGTATTACTAATTCTGGAAGGTGGCTACAGTGGAGATATAAGGCAGTAGAACCTCCTGGTGAGGCAAGACCTGATGCAGAAATTATAAATGATTTATATAAGAGAATAAAAGCTCTTTATGTAAAAGAAGGTGGAGCTTTTCCTGATCCTATACTTAAGCTCAATTGGAATTATGGAGATAAACATGTTGATACAAAGCTTATAGCTAAGGAATATAATGGATACTTTACTAAGGATGTAACTATAAAGGATAAGGCATTTAAGAAAGGGCAGCAAGTTCCTAGTTTTGTATTTTTACAGGATGATGGATCAACTGCTTGTGGAAACTGGCTATATTCTGGAAGCTATACTGAAGAAGGAAATATGATGGCAAGGCGAGAGAAGATTGATGTAGCAGGTCTTGGGCTTTATCCAAAGTGGGCATGGTGCTGGCCAGTTAATAGAAGAATTCTTTATAATAGAGCAAGTGTTGATCCTAATGGTAATCCTTGGGATCCTCAGAGGCCGGTTATTAAATGGGATCCTGAAGCTAAGAAGTGGGTTGGAGATGTTCCTGATGGGCCACAGCCACCACTTGCCATGGAAGGAGGTATACTGCCATTTATTATGAAACCAACAGGTACTGGAATTATATTTGGAGCAGGTCTTGCAGATGGTCCATTTCCCACTCATTATGAGCCAGTTGAGTCACCATTTGAAAATCTTATTTATCCAAAGGTTAGATTTAATCCAGTTGCAAGAATCTTTAAAGATACACCTCTTGATAAGATTATCTTTGGTGCTGATCCAAAATATCCTTACATTGCAACTACATATAGAATTACTGAACATTGGCAGACAGGGCTTATGACAAGAAATATGCCCTGGTTACTTGAGCTTGAACCTCAGATGTTTGTAGAAATGAGTAAAGAATTAGCTAAAGAGCTTGGAATTAAGAACGGAGATAAAGTAATTGTTTCTTCTCCAAGAGGTCAAATTTGGGCAATAGCAATAGTTACTGAAAGAATTAAACCCCTTAAAATTATGGGGAAAACTTGTCATATTGTAGGAATGCCTTGGCATTATGGTTGGAGGTGGCCTGCAGACGGAAGCGGTGGAGATAGTGCTAATTTACTGACTCCACCTGCACATGACCCCAATACTACTATTCAGGAAACTAAATGTTTTGTAGTAAATATAAAAAAGGCATAGAAAAAGGAGGTTGAAAAAATGGGAAGAAAAGCACTTCTTATAACACCAGATTTGTGTATAGGATGTAGGGCTTGTCAAGTAGCGTGTAAATCTTGGAATGGATTACCAGCAGAGAAAACAAAGAATAACGGAACTCACGAAAATCCTCCTGATCTTTCAGGAAATACTTATAATAGAATAAGATTTATAGAAAAATCTATTGATGGTGAAGTAAAATGGCTATTTGTTCGCCAATCCTGTATGCATTGTGGGGAGCCTGCTTGTGTTTCAGTGTGTCCTGTTGGGGCTATACAAAAGGATTTAGATACAGGGATTGTATTTTATGATAAAAATGTTTGTATAGGTTGTCAGGCATGTAGATCAGCCTGTCCTTTTGATATTCCAAGATATGATAAAAAAGGGAAAATTAGTAAATGTCACATGTGTATAGATAGAGTTAAAGCTGGGCTTGTTCCAGCCTGTGCTAAAACTTGTCCAACAGGAGCTATAAAGTTTGGAGAAAGAGATGAGCTTATAGCTAAGGCAAAAGCTGAAGGATATAAGATTATTTATGGTGAAAAGGAATTAGGAGGCTTAGGACAGATATTTGCTATTAATGAAGTACCAAGTTATTATCAACTTACAGAAAATCCGAAAGCACCTGAGAAAGTGGTTGCCCTTGGTGAGATGTTAAGGATTCTTGTTGCAAAAGGAATTCCTATTAATAACTCTATCATTAAAGAATTCCTTAGCTAAGGATTTTCATTTTATTCTTTAAATTTCTAAGGAGGGGGGGTCTCCCCTTTCCTTTTTTAAAATTTATAATAAACTTTTTCTTAAAATTTTAGAGGGTAATTTATGGAAATTAAAAGAATAATTGGTAAACTCAAAGAAGAAAGGCCTTATTTAAAAAGCCCTCTTGAATTATATGAAAGGGTTTTAGAGTTTAATAGAAAATGTGAAAAAATTATAAAAGATAAGACTAAAAATAATTTATTAGATGAAATTATTAATGAATTTTCTTCAATATTTGAAATCCCTTATGAATTTAGTTCTTTTTTAAAAACTTCCATACTAAATAGTGCTAAAGATCCTTTTTCTGAACCAAAGAGTATTTTAGAACTTCCTATAAGTGAAGAAGAAACTTCAAAAGAAGAGATTGAAAGAGCTCTTTTTATTCTCTCTAAACCCTTTTTTATAAAATATAGAGAATCTTTAAAGAAAAAGAAAAAGTTTGAAGAGATAGGAAGATGTGTAGTTTGTGGAGAACCAGTATCTTTAACTATGATAGATAGTGAAAATAAAAGACACATGGTCTGTACTGTATGTGGGCATGAGGAAGAAATATTTAGAATTGGGTGCAGCTATTGTATGCAAAAAGTCTGTGAAAGAATTGATCTTTTAGTTGATGAGGATGAAATAAGAGTTGAATTATGTAAGGATTGTAAAACCTATATTAAAAGTTTCAAAGATGAAGTTTATCAAAAATTTAAAGATCCCCATTTAATAGATATAATAAGTTTACCTCTTGATGTAGTTGCTCAAGAAAGAGGTTATATAAGAAGGTCTCCTAATATTATAGGTATTCAAAGAGTTGTTTAACGGTGGGAAAGAAAGTCTTTCATGAAGTTGTCTCTTTAGAATCTGCACTTAAAAATCTTTTAAATTCTTTTAAAGAAAAGGTGAGTTATCCTTTATCTGAAGAGATAATCCCAGTAAAAGAGGCTCTGAATAGAGTTACAGCAGAGCCTGTTTTTGCTAAGCTTTCTTCTCCTTATTTTCATTCATCTGCTATGGATGGTTATGCAGTTAAATCAAAGAGTACTTTTTCTGCAACAGAAAAAGATCCGGTTCGATTAAAAATAGGAGAATCTGCAGTCTGGATTGAAACAGGAGATCCTCTCCCAGAAGGATTTGATGCAGTTATTCCTATTGAGGAAGTTAATATTAAAGAAGGATACATTGAAATTTATAAAGCCTATCCTCCTTATCATAATGTAAGACCTGTTGGTGAAGATATTGTTGCTACAGAACTTATAATACCTGAAAATCACTTTATCAGAGCAGTAGATATAGGTGCTATGCTTGCAAGTGGTATTTTAAAAGTAAAAGTAAGGAAAAAACCTTTAATTGGGATAATTCCTACAGGTTCAGAATTAATAGATCCTGAAAGGATTGAAGAAGGCTTTTTAAAACCACCTACTTTAATTGAATATAATTCTTCAGTTTTAGCTAATCTTATAAAGGAAGATGGAGGAGAATCTAAAATATATCCCATAGCTAAGGATGAGGAAAAATCTATAGAAGAAAGAATTTTTAAAGCTTATGAAGAATGTGATCTAATTCTTTTAAATGCTGGTGCAGGTTATGGAAAAGAAGATTTTACTTATAAAATTATAAACAAGCTTGGAGAGGTTATAATTAATGGAGTTGCCATTAAACCTGGTAAACCTTTTATAGCAGGTTTTATCAAAAATAAACCTGTTTTAGGAATTCCTGGTTATCCAGTTTCAGCTTTTATCTGTTATAATTTATTTGTAAGACCTCTCATAGAACTATTTTTGGGAGTAAAACTTAAAAAAGAAGAAAAAATTCAAGCCATTCTTTCAAGACAGATTTTTTCTACTATAGGAGTTGATGAATTTATAAGAGTGAAGGTAGGAAAAGTGGGAGAGAATTATATTGTTTCTCCTGTTGGCAGAGGAGCAGGTCTTCTTATGTCTGTTGTTAGAGCCGATGGCTATATAGTTATTCCCCCTGATTCTGAAGGTTATTCTCAAGGAAAGCTTGTAGATGTGTATTTATGGAAAACAAAAGAAGAAATTGATAACACTATTGTTTGTATAGGAAGCCATGATAATACTCTTGATGTTATCTATAATTATCTAAGAAAAAAATATCCCCATATAAGTCTTTCTTCAGCTCATGTTGGTTCTATGGGAGGTTTAATTGCTATAAAAAAGGGAGAGGCTCATGTGGCAGGAACTCATCTTTTAGATGAGGTAACAGGAGAATATAACATTCCCTTTATTAAAAGAATATTGCCTGAGAAAAAAGTAGTTTTGATAAATTTAGTATATAGAATTCAGGGACTCATTGTAAGAAAGGGGAATCCTAAAAATATAAGAAATTTTGAAGATTTAAAAAGAGAGGAGGTTATTTTTATTAATAGACAGGCAGGTTCCGGAACAAGGCTTCTTTTGGACAAGCATCTAAGAGAATTAGGAATAAATCCTTTAGAAATTAAAGGCTATGAAAATGAAGAATATACCCATATGGGGGTTGCACAAGCTGTGGCAAGTGGAAGGGCAGATGTGGGATTGGGAATTATGGCTTCAGCTAAAGCACTTGACCTTGACTTTATTCCCATAACTGAAGAAAGATATGACCTTTTAATTGCAAAAGAATTTTTAGATTTAGAAATTATTCAAGCACTTCTTGATATTATAAAAAATGATAAAGAATTTAGAAATGCAGTTTTAGCTTTGGGAGGTTATGATATAAGAGATATGGGAAAAGTAATTTATGAAAATTAACTTTTTATTAAGTCCTCTAAAGTAATTTCTGAAAAATTTTTAGTTAAAATAGATAGTTTTTGAGAAAAGCTATCGCCTTCAGGAAGCTTAAGCAATTCTTGAAATTTATTAAGCCCTACTATTTTAGTAATATTTATTTTTTGTAAAGGTTTAACAAAAAAAACTTCCTCATCCCTTACAGCTACAAAACCATCTTTTTCTAAGTCTTGTAAAATGCTTTCTAAAAGAATAGGTGATACATTTAAATATTCTGAAAATTCAAAAATATTACAGGGTTTTCCTTCTATAAAATTTTTTCCAAGAAGATAAAGAATATATAATTTTAAATAGGGATGAGAAGGGTCTATAGGGATTCTTTTCCAAATTTTTTGTTCTAAAAAAACTACTAACTCAGCACCCAGAAGAAATACTAACCAGTTCACAAATAGCCACACTAAAAATAAAGGAATAGCAGAAAGAGAACCATAAACCTTAGAATATCCTACTGCATATTTGACATAAAAAGAATAAAGATAAGAGGATAAAGTCCACAAAATAGTTGAAAAAAATGCACCTATTAATGCTTCTTTTTTGGGTACATCCTTAGCTGGAAAATATATGTACATTAAAAAGAAAATAAATGCAAGAATTAATAGTATGAAAAAATTGGAAAATTTTCCAAGATAAAAATAAGAATACACAGGCATAAAAAAAATAAAAGGGACTATAGTTATACATACCCAGAAAAAGATTATTCTTTGTATAAAATTTCTTCTTTTCGAACTTTCAAAGATTTTATTTAGAATTTCCTCAATCTGAAAAAGAAGTCCTAATCCCATAATAAAATAACCTATAAGACTAAATTTTCCTAATGGAAAAGTTTCAAGTTTTTTAACCAATTCTAAAATTGTATCCATAACTTTTTTAGTAGCTTCTGGAGTAAGATATTGAGCAATATTTATAAAAACTTGCTCTACAAATTTTTGTTGAGGTATAAAGATTTTACTTATAGAAAGTACTAAACCTAAAAGAGGAACTAAAGTAAGAAGTGTATTAAAAGTTAGCCCTTGCGCACAAAGGAGAAGGTCATCTTTCTGGAGTTTTTTTAAAAAAGTTATAATTGCTATTTTAAAAGAAAGAAAAATATTTTTAAAATTCATAACGTTTCCATTTTAATAGAGCTCTTAATTTTATGCAAGAAGAAAATAAATTCTAACTACTTGCTGAAATTTTTGATATAAAATAAAATTAAAATTAAAAAATTAAATTAGGAGGTTTTATAAGTATGGATATTGAAGAACTTTTTTTAGAGGGAGCAAGGATCCTTACTTTAAAACAATTTGATTCTGCTTTAGAAATTTTTAATAAAGTTCTTGAAATAGATCCCAATCATATTAAAGCTTTAGAGGCAAGAGCAGTTATTTATATGCAAAAAAATGAATTAGAGCTTGCTCAAAATGATTTAGAAAGAGCAATTAGTATAGAGCCAGAAAATGCGAGACTTTATTTTCGTTTAGGGCAGATTTACTATAGAAAAAAGGATCTTGATAAGGCATTGGAATTATTTACTAAAGCTATTGATCTTGAACCTACTTATCCAGCAGCTTATATGGCAAGAAGTCAGGTTTTAAGGGAAAAGGGACTTGAAGAGGCAGCAGATTTAGAATTAGATAAAGCAGTAGCTGTACAAAGAGAACTTGCCAAAGCAAGAAGAGTTGTAGATTTTTAATCTTCTACAATAACAGTCCAATTAAAGGGATCTTCTTTTTCTCCGTATTGAATTCCTGTAATATATTCAAATAACTTTCTGGTAAGTTCTCCGGTTTTACCCTCATTTATGATATAAGGTTTGTCTTTATAACAAATTTCTCCTACCGGACTTATTACTGCAGCTGTTCCTGTTCCAAAACATTCTTTTAAGGTTTTATTTTCAATACTTTCTATTACCTCATCTATAGAGATTCTTCTTTCTTTTGTAGGGATACCTAATTGGGGAGCTAATTTTAAAACTGAGTCTCTTGTAATACCTGGCAAAATGGAACCTGTTAAAGCAGGGGTTGCAAGTTCATTATCAAAATAAAAAAAGATATTCATACTTCCCACTTCTTCTATATATTTTTTTTCTTTAGCATCAAGCCAAAGAACCTGGGTATATCCCTTTTTTTGTGCCAGTTCTTGAGCTTTGAGACTGGCAGCATAATTTCCACCTGTTTTAACCTCCCCAGTTCCTCCAGGGCAAGCCCTTATATATTCAGTAGTTACATAAATTTTAACTGGATTAAATCCTTCTTTATAATAAGCTCCAACAGGAGATAGAATTATAATAAAAAGATACTCAGAACTTACTTTTAGACCGAGATTAGGTTGAGTAGCAAAAATAAGAGGTCTTATGTAAAGAGCTGATCCCTTTTTCTTTGGTATCCAGTCTTTATCAATTAAAATAAGAGTTTTAATTGCTTTAAAAACAAATTCAGGGTCAACTTGAGGAATACAAAGTCTTTCAGCAGAGCGATTAAGTCTTGCAATATGATCCCATACACGAAAAAGTCTTATTTTACCATCAATTCCATAATAGGCTTTTAGTCCTTCAAAAACTGTTTGAGAATAATGCAAAACTATAGCAGCAGGATGTAATTCTATATTAGAAAGGGGCTGTATTTTAGGTGAGTGCCATCCTTTATTTTCTTCATATTTCATTATAAACATGTGAGGAGTGAAAATTTTCCCAAAAGGTAATTCCTCAAATTGAGAAACTTTCCTTTTTTCAGGCTCAGCTAAATTAATTTCTATTTCCATTCTTTTTTCCTCCTCCTGCAATTTTTATCTCAGAATAGAAAAATTATATCCAAAAGAGAAAAATATACCTTTTATCAATTTTGACAAGACCTAAAATATATTTTAAACTAAGATCATTATGGCATTAAAATTTAATCAAAGTAAGGTTTCTTTAAGGCTTCTAAAAGAAAAGAGTGACTCCATAATATTAGGAGAAATTTTACATAATATTTGGGAACTCCTTTTGATTTATAAAGAAAGTGTCTTCTCTTTGCCTTTAGATTCGGAAGAATTTAAAAGCAAAATAGAAATTTATATAAAAAAGGCTTTAGCCTCTTATCAAGAGCCACTTCCACAAAGAAAATATCTTTCAGAGAGAGCATTTAATATTATAAAAAATATGTTAAAAAGTGAAGAATTTCAGAAATTTAAAGAGCTTTTTGTAGAAAGTGAAGTTTTAGCTGTATATAAAGAGCCAGAAGGATTTTTTGTAGAAGAAAATCAAATTCAGGATTTAAGACCAGATTTAATAATAAAGAAACCTAATGAATGGATTATTCTTGAATTTAAACTTCATAGGGAGTTTGAGGAAAGTCAATTGGAAAGATATTTTTCTCTGTTGAAAAAAGTATTCCCCAATGATAATATAAAAGTATACTTAATTTCTTTTGAGCCTTTTAAAATTGAATTAAAGTATTGTAAAATAAGTAAACCAGATGAACCAAGCTCTCTTTATCCCGTCCAACTCCCACTTTTTAAAAACCTTAACTAATTTCTTTTTAGATAAACATTCCTTAGATGACATAAAAACTCTTAAAGTTTGGTGTATTTTCCCTACTAAAAGATCAGGGCTTTATTTTAAAAATTATCTTAAAGAAAAACTTAAATTAAAAAAAATTGAGGCAGGCTTTTTTCCAAGAATTTACTCTTTTGAGGAATTTATAGAAGCTCTTTATACGAATTTGATTAGCTCCCCCTTTCCTCAAGTTCCTTCTATACTTAGAGTTTTTGTTTTTCTTGAGGTCCTGAGTAAAAGATTAAATTTTTTTTCTAAAAAAGAAGAGAATAATTTTGAAAAATATTTTAACTGGGGATTAAAGTTTTTAGAAGTTTTTGAAGAATTTGAAAAAGAAGGAAAGATTCCAGAAAATTTGCTTTATCCTCCAGAGGGTTTTCCAGAATTAGCTAAAAAACTTTTTGAAGAATTAAAAACTACCTATTTAGAATTTTCTTCTCTTATAGAAGAAAAAGGTTTTTCTTATTATTCTTACAGATTAAAAAAAGTAAGAGATGTCCTTAAGGAAAAAAAAGTCTTCAATGATAATATTTTTAATGAGATAGATGAGATTTGGTTTATTGGTTTTGCAGCCTTAAGGAAAGTAGAGGTTGAGATTTTAAAATATTTTAAAGAAAAATTTAAAAGTTATTTTATTTTTGAAGCCTACGAGCCTATTCCTTCAATAATTAGGGATACTCTTAAAGTTCTTGAACTTGATTATAAATGGATATCTCCTGATTATTATGAAAAAAAAGAAATTAAAGACCCTCAAATTTATTTTTATGAAACTACAGATCCCCATTTAGAGATTAAGTCAGCTTTAGAGCTTATTCCTGAGAGTCTTAAAAATCCTGATGAAGTAGTTATAGTGGTTCCTAATCCCTTTAATTTACTTCCTCTTATTTATACTTTGGAGGTGAAAGAAAATCCTATAGAAGTGAATATAACCCTTCAGTATCCAATCACCAAAATCCCTTTAAATCAATTTTTAAAAAATCTTATTAGAGCACAAAAAGAAAGAGAAGAAAAATTTTATCCCACTCAGGTATATTTAAAAATTCTTAAGCATCCTTATTTTTTAGCACTTGAATTCGAAGGAGGTATTTCTTTTCAAAAAATTATAAAAGAAATAGAAGATGAATTAAGGAAAATAGGGTATCTTAAAATAACCCTTGATGAAGTTGAAGATTTAGTTCCTAAATACAGAGATTATTTAGAAAAAATTCACAAGATCTTTTTTAGAAATTGGGAAAACATAAAGACCCCTTTTGAACTTTCTGAGAATCTAAAAAATATTTTAAATTTTTTTGAACCTCTTTTTGAGAAACTAAAAGATGAAGATTCTTGGCATTCAATTCTTTTGAGAAATTACATACATGTTCTTGAAACAAAGATTTTTCCTATATTTGAAGAGGAGACCTATTTAAAAGATAAAAGCTTTTCAGGAAGTTTCCTTTTAGAGATTTTAGAATATCTCCTTAAAGAAGAGAAAATTCCTTTTATAGGAGATCCATTAAAAGGGCTTCAGATTATGGGATTTTTAGAAACAAGACTTCTTTCTTTTAAAAAAGTTATTATTTTGGATGTAAACGAAGGTTTTTTGCCCCCTGCTCCTTCTTTTAATCCTTTTCTTACAGATGAGATTAAAATTTACCTTGGCATTCCTATTTTTAGAAATGAATTATGGGTTTATTATTTTGAAAGGCTTATTAAAAGTGCAGAAGAGGTTCATCTTTTTTATATATTTGTAGAAAAAAGCAAAACTCAAGAATTTAGAGAACCTTCAAGATTTATTCAAAAACTAAAATGGGAACTTGAAAAAGAAGAAAAAAAGCCTAATGAGAAATTAATTCCTCTTTATTTTGAAATTCTTCCTGAAAAAGAAGGAATTCCTAAAACTAAAGAAATAAAACAAAGTCTTTTAGATCTTATTAAAACTACAGAAATAAGTAGATACTTTTTAGAAACCTACCTTAGATGCGGAATGAAATTTTATTTTAGATATCTTTTAAAATTAAAAGAAGAAACCAAAATAGGTTTAAGGTCTTTTGATATTGGTAATTTTATTCATGAATTTTTTGAAAATATTTTTAAAGAATTAGAAGGAAAGGAAGTATTAATGGAAAATGTTTATAAAGAGGATGAGGTTTTAGAAAAACTTGAAAATCTTTGGCTTTCTTATAAGTTTGAGAGAAAGATGGATGCTCTTTCGCATTTTCTTTCTAAAAAAATTGCTGTAGAAACTATTAGAAAATATTTCAATTATCTCATTGATAAAGAGAGAGCTGGGAAAATTAAAAGCACAAAAATTTTAGGTGTAGAAAGATCCTTAAAATTACTTACTGAGTGTAATTTATTTGATCCCTCTTATGAGGAGTTTAAAAATTTTAAAGTTCTCTTTAGTGGAAGAACTGACTTTTTAATTAAGAGAAAAGAAGGAATTACTAAATATCTTATTCTTGATTTTAAAAGTAATCCTGATATTAAGCCTTATTCTGGTAAAGAAAAAATTGATAAAATGTTTTCTTTTTCACTCCCTGACAAGTTTGATAATTTAGCTCTTTATGAGGTGGCAGATATTTTTGGTTCAGATCTTTCTGGTTTTCAGCCTCGATTTTATTATTATCTTTTTTATCAACAAAAAGAAAAATTCATTACTGAAAATGATAAAGAGTTTGTGGTGATAAATGCAGGTTTTATAACCCCTTCTGACTTTAAAAACCCTGAAAAATTTGTTTTTAATCTTTCTAAAAGAGGTGAGTGGGCAAAGATCTATGATTATTTTAAAAACAGATTTAAGAATTTGCTTGAATGGATCTTAAATCACATTATAATAAGTGATAAATTTTATCTCCCAGCTGATGATAACGTTTGTAAATACTGTGAATATAAGGCTCCCTGCAAAAATTATAGGCATCTTTTAGAGTAAAAATATTATGTTGTGGTTTGAAAAAGAGCTTAATTTTGAAGAAGATAAAAGTTTTATTTTAGAAGAAACCTTCAAGAAAAATAAAGATTTAGAAGAAATTGCAGAAAGGGTTTTAAATTTAGAGTCCATCGATTTTAAATCTGCCTTAAAACTTTATAGAGAAGGAGATTTTTTCTTTTTAGGAGAGCTTGCAAGAAGGGTAAAAGAAAAGTTACATGGTAAAAAATACTATTACACTATAAATAGGCATATTAACTATACTAATATTTGTGCTATTGATTGTAAATTTTGCGGATATCACAAAAAATTATGGGAAGAGGGAGGCTATACTTTAGAAATTGATGAAATTTTAAAAACTTTAAGAGAAACTCCGGAGTTAAGGGAAGTTCACATTGTAGGTGGATTAAACCCAAAGCTACCTTATGAATACTACATAGATTTAATTCGCAAGATAAGATCTGCTTTTCCTGAAATTCATATAAGAGCTTATACTTGTGTAGAGATAGATTGGTTAAGCAAAATTTCTGGAAAATCTGTTAAGGAGGTATTAGAGGAGTTAAAAGCTGCAGGGCTTAATTCACTTCCTGGAGGAGGAGCAGAGGTTTTCTCAGAAAGAATAAGAGCTGAGCTCTATCCTAAAAAAATATCTTCTGAAAGATGGATTGAGATCGCTAAAACTGCTCATAGCTTAAATATTCCGACTAATGCTACTTTACTTTTTGGGCACATAGAAACAGATGAAGAAATAATAGAGCATCTTATAAAATTGAGAGAAATACAAGAAGAAACAAAAGGTTTTTATTGTTTTGTTCCTTTAGCTTTTATTCCTGAGAATAACGAGCTTTCTTATCTTTCAGGACCTTCAGCACATAAAATTTTAAAGACTATTGCTATATCTCGTATAATTTTGAATAATTTTCCGCATATTAAGGCTTATTGGGTATTCTTGGGGGTAAAACTTGCTCAAGTAGCTCTTCTTTGGGGAGCAGACCATTTTCACGGAACAGTAATTGAAGAAAAGATAAGTGAATTAATGAAAGGAGAGCCTGTTGTCCGTCTTTCTCCTTTTGAGATACAAAGGTTAATTAGAGAAATCGGCGGAGAACCAGTTTTGTTATAAAATGCGCTTGAAATGAGTAATTATAAACTTTCTATTCTTATTCCTACTTATAATCGACTGAATCTTTTTAAAGAAACCCTTAATTCAATCCTTCCACAAGCTCAAGGAAAACCTGTCCATATAGCTATAGTTGATGATGGCTCAACCGAAGGAAACTATGAGTATGCTTTTGAGTTAAGTAAGAAATGTCCCTTTATTGAAGTAGCAAGACATGAAAAGAACTTGGGGGTTGGAGTAGCAAGAAATACCCTTCTTGGATTAGCTAAAGGAGATTATTTAATTTTCTTTGATTCTGATGATTTACTTCTTGATAGGGGTTTAGAGAAAATGTTAGATCTTATTGATTCTGAAATTGCTGAGGTTTATGTATTAAATACTTATCGTGAGAAAGGAAAAAAGCTAAAGTTTAAAATTTTTCCAGAGGATAAAACAGAAAAAAATCTACTTAAAGCTTTCCTTGAAGGAAAATTTTCTGAAGCTTTATACTTAGTGAAATCTGATATAGCAAAAAAATTTTCCTTTTCTCCCAATTTAAGAGTTATGGAAGATTTACCTTATCAAGGAAAATTGATTCTTCATTCAAAAATAAAAATAATTAATCAACCCTTTGCTATAAAAAGAGATCATCCTCAAAGATTAAGAAAGGTTTCAGACTATTATTTTCAAAATGCCATAGATTCAATTGAAGACCTTTTTAAGAGACTTCCTTCTGAGTATCAATGCTTTAAGCCTTTTGCCTATGCTAAAACCTATCTTGACCTCGGGAAAAAAGCTTATTTAAATGGTGATTTAGCAAAGGCTAAAGATTTTCTTAAGAAGGCAATAGAGTGCTATCCAAAAATAAGAACAGATTTAAAATATTGGAAGCTTAGGTTTAAAATCTTCTTCAAAAATTTTTTGAAAAAATGAGCATTATTAAAATTGAACCCTTTGAAGTTGTTAGCGAAGAAGTCACCTTTTTTAATCAAATCTTTTTGGCAGAAAAAAGAGCTCTAAATCTTCCTGAACCTTTTTTTGAACACCAAAAAAGATATAAAACTACTAAAGGTTATATAGTAGAGGGAAGAAAATTTTTTGTGAAAGAATATCTTTCGCACTTTGAAGAAGGGGATAAGGAGTGGGAAAATCTCCTTTTTTTAAAAAGGCTTGGTTTTAATGTCCCCAAGCCCTTTTTTAGATTAAGATCTTCTGAAAGATATCTTTTAGCTACTTTTACTTTAGAAGGATTACCTCTTTCTAAACTTTTAAATGAAAAAAAAGACCAAAATATTTTTTTCTTGAAAACTCTTGGACAACTCCTTGCTAATCTTCATAAGCAAAACCTCTATCATCAAGATTGCTATTTAAATCATTTTTTTTTGGATGAAAAAACTAAAACCCTTGGTTTTTTAGATGTATCAAGGATTTTGGTTAATCCTTGTTTTTCCTTAAAATATAGAATTAAAGACCTTGCCCAGCTTGGTTATTCTTTTGAGAAATATTTAGGAGAAAAGGGTCCTTCTCTCTTTCAAAATTTTTTATCCTATTATTTAGATCTTTCTGGAACTAAGCTAAAATGGCTTGTAAAATCTTTAGTTAAATTTAAAATTTGGCTAATCAGGAAAAGAACTGAGAGGGCAAGAAAGAGAGGGAAGATTTTATAAAATGGTAAAAAAGATTATTGCAGAAGAAATAAAAGATAAGATGATACTTGGAGGTGCAAAAACTTTTGACAAGGTGTTATATCTTTATCTTCCCCCTGATAGAAAGTATTTACTTTATTCAAATTCAGCAGTTGCTTTACTTAACCATTCAGAAGTAAAAAAACCTCTTACTTTGTCTCCTAAGGGAATTTCTTTTTTTCTTCAAAGTGGAGTAATACCAACACCTTACACTATTTATGAAGAGGTCTTTAATCTTGGTATAGGAGATTATGTTGTCATTTATTCTAAAAATGGAAGGCTTGAGTTTGAATTTTTTCATGAATTTCCATATCCCAGTTTTAAAAGGATAAAAGGAAAAAAAGCTGACCTTGACTATATTCTTTCTTTACTTGTAGAATCCATTTTTAAAAAAATTGATCCAGCTAAAGAAATTTTTCTTTTTCAAAGTGTAGGTAAGGATAGTAATACTATTTTATTAGCCCTTGCTGAAGCTGGACTAAAGAATCAGACTACTGCATTAACTTTAGCTCTTCCAGGTTCAAAGAAGGATGAAAGCGAGCTTGCAAGTGAAATTGCTAAGAAACTTGGATTTAAACATATAAAACTATATTTGCCAGAAAGAATCACCTCTATAGAAATAGATATACTTGAAAAATATTTTTCTTCTATACCTTTTCCTTGTGCTGATGGAAATCTTTTAGCCTATCCTATGTATCAGTTACAAATAAATTTTTCGGGAAGTAACCTTCTTGATGGAAGCGGGAATGACTATTATTTTGGTCATGTTCCAAGACCAATAGAATATAAAAGGCAAAAAATTTATCCCAAATTTAAATTTTTAAGACCTTTAGGTGAAGCCCTACCATCAGGGAATACAATCCACAGGTTAGCACGCTCTCGTTGTGAAATGGTAGGTTTCATTGGAATTACTTTGGCAGATCTTTTGAAATTCTATCCTCAAGCAGAACCTGTTTATCCCTATTGGTTTTTTGAGGATGAAAAAAGAAAAAATTGGGACTATTTTGACTTGAAAGCTGATGTCTGGGTAACTCATGCGGAATTTGGAAACGTTATACGGAAAGTAAGCAATTTTACTGACATTTTTGGAGTAAATTTGGTTCTACCTTGGGCTGATGAAGCATTAGCAGACTATATAGGATCTCTTGATGAATCTGAAGTATTAGATAGAAAAAACTTTAGAAATAAACTTCCTTTGAGAAGGCTTCTTCTTGAAAGATTAGAGATTGACAGCGATAAGATTGGCAAATTTTCTTATGGTTTTCCGATTCTTTCTTTTCTTGCAATGATGAAAGATAAAGTAAAGGAAGAAGTTTTAAGTTGTAAGCTTTGGGAAAGAAAGGGGATAGAAAGATTTTGGAAAATTTTAGAAGAAAGAGCTAAAAAGGATAAGATTTGGCAAAAGATATATGGAAGGCTTTTTTTCTTGTCAGCTTTTATTAATTATAGTAAATATTTAAGCTCAAAAAAATCTTGAAAATATTTCAATTGTTCTCTTTTCAAAGATCTCAGGTGAGAAGGCGGTAAGAAAACGTTTTTTAGCATTTTTCCCTAAAAGCTCAAACTCATTTTTTGGCAAATAATAAATTTTTTTCAAAGCTTCAGCTATTGCTTTAACATCACCCTTTGGCACAAGATAACCAATTGGTTCTTTTGTTGCAAAAATGTCAGGCACTCCTTCGGCATCAGTTGCAATTATTGGAAGCCCTACAGCAAGTCCCTCAAGAACTGCAAGAGGCATACCCTCTTTAATAGAAGTATGAACCAATACATCGAAAGCCCGAAGATAAAATGGGACCATTTCTTGCTTCACTTTTCCCACAAAAATTATTTTTTCCTCTAAGGATAGCTCTTTAACCAAAGCTTCACAATCATTTTTTACAGGACCATCTCCTACAAACACAACCATTGCTTTAGGTATTTCTTTATGTATCAAATGAAAAGCCTTTATAAGATCAATTTGTCTTTTTTCAGGACGAAATTTTGCTACCATTCCAAAAAGAAAGGCTTGCTCTGGAAGATTAAGCATTTTTCTTGCTTCATCTTTGCTTAGATTTTCAGGAAAGTCTTCTAAATCAAAGGAGGAGTATAATAACTTAACTTCCTCAGGCTTAACTAATCCTGTAGCTACTAACTCATTTTTTAAGGCTAAACTATTTACCAAGATGCAATCTATTTTATTTTTAAAAAGCCTAAAAAATAGCCTTCTTCCTGGATGTTTTAAAGTTCCACCTACCACAATGTGATAGATGATTTTTAGCTCAGGGTAAAATAGTTTTGTTAATATGGAATAACGTAAGAATCTCCAACGATGAGTAAGAACAGCTTTTATTTTTTCTTTTTTAACAAAGTCTATAAAATATTTTAGAAACTTAAAAGAAAAATTACGTAAAACTTCGTTTCTTTTAAAGGGCAGGGGATGAAAACGAGCTAAATCTTGTAAAGTATGAGCATCTTTGAGATATTCTTCAAAAATTAAGGCATAGGGAGTAAAACCATGTTTTTTTAAAATTTTAAATTGCAGATAATGTCTTCTATTACCAATTCCATCAAGAAGAAAGGCTATTTTTTTCATTTAAACCCCAGATTAGTCCACTTGTTATCCAGAAAGGAGTAAATCTCGTTCCTTCATCTGTTCCTTCTAACATGGATATTGTAAAAAAAGCCAAAAGATAAGCTAAAAGAATGACATAAATTGTTTTTTCAGGGTTAGAACGCCACAATTTGTATACTTTAAATAAAATGTATAAGTAAAGGATGAGAAAGGTTAGCATAGTATGAAGTCCAGCTTGAAGCCAAAGATTAAGAAAAAGATTGTGAGCATGTTCGAGTCTTAGGGCAAGCTCATTGGTTTGGAAAAGGGCTGTTTTCTGAGTTTTTCTACCGATTCCTGTTCCAGAAAAAGGATCTTCAAGGGCTTTTTTTATATATATAGGCCAAATATAAAGACGCATTCCAAACGACCCAGATTCAGCATATTTTCCCTGAAGCAGAAAATAAATTTTATCATCACGGATCAGCATATTTCTTCCGCCAGGTATTATAAGTAGTGCCCCAGTGAGTAAACTTAAACCTAAGACTAAGGATAAACCAACCAATCGGATCTTTCTTTGTTTGGAAATTAAGCTTATAAGTAAACCAGAAAAGATTATAGATAAAATAGCTGCTCTTCTTCCAAGAATTATTTGCATAATAAGGGCAGAAATGCTTGTAAAAAGAAAGAAACATTTCAAATTTTTCTTTTTTTCAGCAAAATATAAACCTAAAAAGAAGAAAAATATAAATACATAAGAAGTAGAAGTGGTAACTAAACCTTTTAGAAAGCTAATATTGTTTGCGATAAATATAGTACTGGGGCATTGGTTACTTTCTAAACAAAGCTTAATTCCAGAATATAGGTGATGCAAACTTACGACTAAACAGGTCAGAGCTGGTGGAAGATAAAAGAGAGGGGATTTATAAAATTCGGGTGCTTCTTTTAACTTTAAAGCTAAAAAGAAGGCTAAAATTATGTGAAATAGATAGTTTTTTAAAAAGTCTTCAAAAGTTCTTATTATGTTAGGAGGCATAAAGGCAAAGGGAAGAAGAAAGAAAAGAAAAATTATGTTTAGAAAGATAACCCCTTTGGGTAAATTTAAAAGGTCTTTTGGCTCACGAATTAAGTTTGTTAAAAAAAGAAGGGTTATCATACCAAAACCAATCCAAAGGAAAGCCTTAGAATGGGCAAAGAAAATAGCAATCCAGATAGCTAACCAACTTATAAAGAAAACCTCATTCATAAAATATCAAAATTATTCTAAAATAAGCCCTTGTCAACAGGTTTAAAGTTATAAAATTTTCGGTTAAAATCTCAAAAATGACTTTTTATAAAAGAGGCAATAAAAATTTGAGCCAGATAATTCTTCTTAGACCAAAAATTGGGTTTGGGATTGGAGGGGCAGAGGCTCACGCAGGAATGATTGCAGTAAAACTTTTAGAACGGGGCTTTAAAGTGGGCGTTGTTGCTCATACTATAGTTTTACCAGAAGAAATTTTAAAAAAACTTGAGATCTATAAAGTAAGATGGGAAGGTTTTGGGTCTATTCCAAAACATCTTTTTTTTATCTATCAAGCAAGAAAAATCCTTTCTAAGCTTTCTAACTACCGACTTATAAGTTTTTTTCGTTATCCCTATGCATCAGACCTTTTTATAATGTGCGATCCAATGATAGCTTTTTTACAAAAACAAAGGGCATCTTTTCTTAAAAACCTTGGTCTTCGCTATAAAATTCTTTTAAGCCTTGAAAAAAAAGCCCTTATTAACGCAAAAAAAGTGGTCTCCCTTTTTTCCTTAGGGAAAAACCTCATTAAAGAGTTTTATCCAGATGTATATGATAAAACCGTAGTTTGTTATAGAGGAATGGATTTTAAAAAGTTTAACCCTTCTTTGAAAAAGTTTAAAGAAGCTTTTAGGAAAGAAGTAGGCTTTTCTAAAGAGGATTTTTTAATCCTTTTTGTAGGTTATGATGTAAAAAGGAAAGGACTTTCTCTTTTGCTTAAGGTTTTATCTAAACTTCCAGAAAGGGTTAAACTTTTGGTTGTAGGGGTAGAAGGAAGGTCAAATCAAAGGGTAGTTTATTTAGGTAAGATAAAAGAAGTAGAAAAATACTATGCTATGGCTGACCTTTTTGTGCTTCCAACTATGTATGACCCAGGAGCCCTTGCAACTTTAGAAGCCTTAGCTACAGGA
>Ga0065718_1005086_pt1 | contig 19259 bp, 17 predicted proteins | sample GBSCel77sediment_2_FD_59105 | JGI IMG/M metagenome (GOLD analysis project Ga0065718, IMG submission 59105) | Hot spring sediment microbial communities from Great Boiling Spring, Nevada - cellulolytic enrichment CS 77C v3 (version 3) | ecosystem: Environmental > Aquatic > Thermal springs > Hot...
TAATATAATCAGCATGACCCGGACAATCTATATGCGCATAATGCCTCTTCTCACTCTCATACTCCACATGCGCAAGCTGTATCGTTATACCTCTTGCCTTCTCCTCAGGTGCCTTGTCTATCTCATCAAATGGTACCCACCTCGCTAAACCCTTCGTTGATAACACCCTCGTTATCGCACTCGTCAATGTGGTCTTCCCATGATCAATATGCCCAATAGTTCCTACATTTAAATGTGGCTTTTTCCTCTCAAACTTAGCCTTTGCCATCTCATCTCCCCCTAAATATATAATCTAAAATATAATTATAATCTATTTTTTATTTTTATTAAGCCCACGACCGGATTCGAACCGGTGACCACTTCCTTACCAAGGAAGTGCTCTACCTCCTGAGCTACGTGGGCTTAATTCTCAACTTTCAAAGCGGGCGACGGGACTCGAACCCGCAACCCTCAGCTTGGAAGGCTGATGCTCTACCATTGAGCTACGCCCGCATTACTAAATATTTTAAAATGGAGGGGGGAGGATTTGAACCTCCGAAGGCGAAAGCCACCGGGTTTACAGCCCGGCCCCTTTGGCCGCTCGGGTACCCCTCCAATTTTTATTAAAATTAACTTATTTTAAAATTTTGTCAAGAGAAGCTTAAGTGATATCAAGACATTTTCTGATTTATATCCTTAAAATATAAATCAAATACAACTGCTGTTGTTCTAAAAGCAAGATGTGCAAATTTAGAATAAGCTACACCTAAGAATAAAATAAATACAAATACTAAATGGGCAATATAAACTAAAGAAGTAAGTGATCTTAGAGCAGAAATATTACGAAAGATTTCAATTCCAAATCCAGATAAACCAACCAATAAAATTAAATACACTAAAAAACTATCAGGATAACTGGTCTTTAAACTTTTTTCTCTTTCAGCTTGAGATCTTCCCAAAATTATACTAATAATCCCATAAAGAAGCATGAGCCCTCCGATATTCCCCAACCATTTTACAGGATGAAGAAGAGGATTCCAAGGTGTATGAAATCCTAAAATATCTGCCATAACAAAAACAATAGCTGTAGTTAAAGCTAAGAGAATAAAAGCCCAAAGGAGAACTTTATGAGGTAAAGCTCTCCATTTATTAGCTTCACACTTTTCAAATCTATTGTGATTTAAAATTTCTCCAATAGCTGAAATGAAATAAGTTTTTAAAATAGTCCACATACCATATCTATAAGCTTGAGGAATTTTATAAGTTTCTACATAGGCATTCCACATTCTGTTAATGGCTGAAAATAAAATAATAATTACAAAAGCTGCTAAAGGTAAAAATATTACATCTATCATCAAAACTCTTGCAGGAAGATGGAGAAACCAGATTTCATAAGAAGGACCTCCGTAAGGGAAAGAGTCCGCATCAAAGAAATTGGGAATTCCTCCAAAGGTAGCAATTGTAGCAATTAAAATAAAAAAGAGGGCAATTAATATAAGAATAGGAAATCCCCAAGCATTATTATAAAAGGTATGTAAAAATTTAAAGGGTGTTGCTTCTTTAATAACAGAAAGCCTTAAGGCTGCCATCACTTCACCAGGATTAGCTCCCCTCGGACAATATTTACTACAATCTCCACATTGATGACATAACCAAATGGCTGGATCATTAAGTAATTTTTCTTTAAAACCCCATTGAGCTAAAATCATTTGCTTTCTTGGAAAAGGTGCTTCATCAGGTGATAAAGGACAAACTGTAGAACAAGTAGCACACTGATAACATTTTTTTAATGTATCTCCTCCTAAGGTCTGTATTTCCTTAATTGCTTCTAAATCTACATTAACTTTCATAATTTCATTAGCCATAGCAATCCTCCTTTACCAACCTTTAAATGGATTTTCTTCAAATCCTTTTATTTCTTCATTAAATTCGTTCATCTTTTTAACTACCTCTTCTACTTCATCAATAGCTACAGTGTATAAAGTGACTCTTTCTGGCTCTAAAGCAAGCTGTTGTAAAGTTTCTGCAACATTTTCCATACGTCTATTAGCTAATTCACTTCCTTTAATAAAGTGACATTGATAATTTTCACCATATTTACATCCCAGTAAAAGAATTCCATCATAACCTTTACTCATAGCATCTTTTACAAAGGAAACATTAACTGCTCCTAAACATCTAACAGGAATTATTCTAAAAGTGACAGGTATGCTTTTTCTTTGAAGAGCTGCCATATCTAAAGCTGGTAGAGCATCATTTTCACAGATAAAAGCCATAAGCCTATAAAGTCCATAACCTTGTTCTGGCATCTCAGTTGCTCTTATCATATTTCCAACCATCTCAATAGAGTAGTCTTTAAAATTAATAATTCTCTGAGGACAAGCACCGAAACAGGTTCCACAACGTCTACATCTTGTAATATTTGGTAAGGGATTACCCTTATCATCTTCATTTAAAGCACCAAAGGGACACTCTTCTGTACATCTTTTACACTGTGTACACATTTTAAGGTCAAATTCTGGATAAGCAAAATCCCAAGTTCTAGGATGAACTGCATGACCCTCTTCAATAGCAACAAGGCTTTGAATAGCCTTAAGAGCTGCTCCCCGTGCATCTTCTATTGCTTGTGCTATAGTCATTGGTTGATGAATTGCACCTGCAGCATAAATACCAGTTCTTCTTGTTTCATAGGGGAAACAAATATAGTTAGAATCGGCATATCCATAAAAGAGTTCAAGTTCATCAGTAGGTAGCCCTGGACCTTGTCTATATTCTAAATTAAGGACAGGTTCCTCAGCTGTTACAGGAACCATTCCTATAGCAAGGACAACCAAATCAACATTTATTTCTAATTTTTCTCCCAATAGCGTTTCTTCAACTATTACTTTTACTTTTCCATCTTCCCCCTCAGAAACTTCAACCACTTTACCCTTAGTTAAAAAGACACCTGGATCGTCTTGCAAAGTTTTATAAAAGTTTTCATAAATTCCCATTGTTCTCATATGGTCATAAATTATAAATGCCTTTGCATCAGGATCTGCTTCTCTAATATATTTAGCCTGTTTAAGAGAGGCTAAACAACAATATCCTGAACAATAGGGTAAATGATTTTCATCTCTTTGCCCAGCACATAGAATAAAAAGAACACTTTTAATAGGCGCCCCATCTGAAGGTCTTATAAATTTTCCTTCTTTTGCCATTTCCTCAAACTGAACATTAGTGACTACATTTTTAATATTTCCATATCCTAAGGAGTCAAGTTTACTTGCATCATAGGGTTTAAATCCAGCTGCTAAAACAATAGCACCTATTTTAACCTCCTCTTCCTTTCCATCTACATTAATCTTTACCTTAAATAGCCCAGGCATTCCTGAAATACTTGCAACAGTTGCCTTTTTATAAACCCTTATTTTTTCATTACCTTCTACCTGAGAAATAAGTTCATCTACTATAGGGGGAACTATATTTTTAAAGGGATGTTTTATTTCGCAATGACCCTTCATTTTAGCAACAAATCCACCCAGTTCTTTTTCCTTTTCAACTAATACCACATCATAACCGGCATTGGCAGCTTCTAAAGCTGCTGTCAATCCTGCTACTCCTCCACCAATAACAAGTATAGTTTTAGAAATTTCCTCTTCTGGTTTAAATGATTCAGGGAGTTTATAAACTTGAAGTTTAGCAACTCCCATTTTAACATAATCCTTTGCTAAAGCCATAAGCTCATTTTTAAAAGGAACCCCCTCAATATAATCAGCGGTGTCTTCTAAAATCTCCCCCCCTTCTCCTAAAAGAAATCTACTCCAGACTATTCCCTCTCTTAAATTAACCCTTTCTACAGCCACATTTCCAAAATCAAAGACATCATAATTAACTCTTGGAGAACAGGCACAAATAGAAACAGCATCAAGTCCATTCTCTTTGATTTTTTCTTCAATAAAAGCTTTACCCTCCTTTGAACAGAGAAATTCCCTACTATATACTGCAACTGCTCCTTGTTCACGAGCAGCATTTTCTAATTCTGCAATATCTAAACGATTACCAATATCACAAGAAGTACATATAAACACACCTATCTTTTCCATTTTTTACCCCCTTAATATAGTTTGAATAGCTTTCAAAGCTGCACCAGTTGCTGTTTCATTAGAAGTCATAACATCAAGAGGCATCTTAGCACATCCACAAGCAATTATACCGTTTTCTGAAATTACAAAACCATTTTCATCAACCTCAAGCCCTTTAATATTTAATCCTGCTATACTTGGTTGCATACCAAGTGCAAGAACAACTAAATTGACTTTTTCATGTATTTTTTTACCTGAAAGTATATCTTCTGCTGTGACTATTAAATCTTTAGTTTCAGGATCTTCTTCAATTTTCGCTACCTTTCCTTTAATAAAATTAATACGAGCCTCATTTTGAGCTCTTCTTAAAAATTTTTCATATCTTCCAGGTGTTCTTATATCTATATAAAAAATTAAGGCTTCAGCCTCAGGATTTTGTTCAGCTAAATATAAACTTTGCTTAAGAGAGGCTAAACAACATATATAGGAACAATAGGGTAAATGATTTTCATCACGCGATCCAGCACACTGAACAAAAGCAACCCTTTTAGGAAAATTCTGATCCGAAGGTCTTAAAATTTTTCCTCCAGTTGGTCCCCAGGGCGAAGCAAGTCTTTCCATTTGCATATTGGTTATCACATTAGCATATTTACCATACCCTAAATTATCAAGCTTTGTAGCATCATAAGGTTTCCAACCAGTTGCCCATATAATAGCTCCTACCTCAAACTCTAAGGTTTCTTCTTTCATATCTAGATCTATAGCATTATATTTACAAGCAGACATTATTCTTTCTAAATCTCCAGGAGCTAAGGCGGATTTATCAAGAACATATTTCATAGGAAATGCCATAGGATGGGGCAAATAAATTGCTTTTGTTTTTCTTAATCCAAAATCAAATTCACTTACTCTTTTACCCTCACAAACTTTCTCACACTCTCCACAAGCTGTACAATTGTCATTCACATATCTTGGCTTAACAACTGCCTTTACTTTATAATTTCCTTTTTCACCAGAAATTTCTGCAATTTCTGTCATAGTATAAACTTTGATTCTGGGATTAGTTTTAATTCTTCTATAATTAATCTCTAAACCACAATTAGGGGGACAAAGTTTAGGAAAATAATATTTTAGTTGAGCAACCCTTCCACCTAAGCTTGGTTCTTTTTCAATTAATATTACTTCAGCTCCAACTTCAGCAGCTTCTACTGCTGCTGTTATTCCACTAATTCCTCCTCCTACAACTAATATAGGTTTTTTCATAATTACCTCCTAAGAATTATTTTCAGGATAAATCCCCTTTGAGGGAGGGGATTTATCCTGAAAATAAAATAAAAAAAAAGAGGGGGCTTAAAGCCCCCTCTTTTTTTATTCTAAATTTTACGGTCCAAGTGGATCAGGAATAATCTGAACATAAGGATAAGTTTCTAAAGTCCACTCTTTAGTTTCAGGATTATAGGAGGAAAGAGTAAAGCATCTCCAATTTGCATCATCAAGATTGGGGAAGTCAGTTCTGTAATAGTATCCGGGATAACGGGTTTCTTCACGGAAGAGAATATGTATAAGGTGCGCTTCTGCAGTCCATACACGATGTCTGTTTTCATAAGCTCTCATAAGTTCATGAAGGTCTCTTGCAGCTGCAAGCTCCATATCTTCCTTAAGCATCTTAATAAGCTCAAGACCCCTTTCAAGCATAATTTTATTAGTTTTATAGAAGGTGGAGCATCCAGCAACGTATTCATCCATAAGTTTCATAAGTCTATCCTGAATATGACGAGGTATCAAATAGTTTGGATTAACCTCATAAGCAGTAGTTGCGGTCTTAAATTGTTCAAATCTATACCAGGGACCATAAATTTCTTTCTTTAATTCTTCAGGATTTTCTTTTGGAGTAGGTTTGTAATCTTTATGATCTAAGCAGAATTTTACCATAGCTTTAGCTGCAATTCTACCTTCTACATGAGAACCAGAGGAGAATTTATGTCCAGATGCTCCTACAGTATCTCCTGCACAGAAAAGTCCCTTTACTGTAGTCATTCTGTTATAAAGCCCAATTTCTCTCCAAGGAGCTTTATATTCTTCAGGAACCCAATCTTCATCAGGACCACATACCCAAGCACCAGCACATCCAGCATGAGATCCTAAAAGATAGGGTTCTGTAGGCATAATTTCAGAGGGGAGTTTTTCAGGTTCAATATTTAAACAAGCCCAAAGTCCAGCCTGAGTTACACACATGTCAAGGAAGTCTTCCCAAGCTTCGGCAACGAGATGTTTAAATTCTTTCTTATCCATTTTTTCAGCAGCTTCCTGAAGTGCCCATTCAGTATGCATATAGATAGGTCCACGTCCAGCTTCCATTTCAATGAGCATAGCATGGTTTCTCAAGCAAGTTCCAATATGAGTTGCCTCACCATAAGGAGCAAATTTCTTTAACTCATCTTTATGCTTTGCTACATAATCTTCTCCAAATGCATTAGTTGCTCTTGCTTTAAAGAGTAAGAACCATGCTCCAACCGGACCATAACCATCTTTAAAACGCGCAGGGATAAATCTATTTTCCATAAGTACAAGCTTAGCACCAATTTGGGCACACATTGCATATCCTGTTCCAGGATTCCATACTGGATACCAAGCACGTCCTTTTCCTTCACCAATTGATCTTGGACGAAATACATTAACAGCTCCACCAGTAGCAAGTAATGTAGCATTTGCTTTAATAATATAAATTTTGTTTTCTCTTACAGAAAATCCAACTGCTCCAGCACAACGATTAGGTTCATTAGCATCAAGAAGGGGTCTTACAATAAAGCATCTCTCGATAATTTCTGCCTTATCATAACCAGTAAGAGCATTTTTGGCTGCTTCAGCAACAATTACTTTATAAGATTCACCATTAATCATTATCTGCCAGCGACCAGAACGAACAGGTTGAGCACCAGCTTTAAGAGTAAGCCCTTTAGCCTTTGCTTCAGCACCATCTAAGGTTTTTCCAGTCTGGGGATCCTTTTTCCAGATAGGAAGACCCCATTCTTCAAAACAATGAACTGTATCATCAACATGACGTCCTACATCAAAAACAAGATCTTCACGAACAATACCCATTAAGTCACAACGGACCATTCTAACATAGTCATCAGGTTTATTTTCTCCTATATAGGTATTTATAGCAGAAAGACCCATAGCTACTGCACCAGATCTTTCCATAGCAGCTTTATCACAAAGAATAATTCTTAATCCATGAGGTTTAGCCCACTGAACTGCTTCCACCGCAGCACCACAGGCTGCCATTCCACCACCAACTATCAAAATATCTGTTTCCTTTTCTACAATTTCAGGTTCTGCACATTCTAAACCAGGGTTATAATGCCAAATCTTAGGCATAGTGCCACCTCCTTTCAAATTTTTTTAAATTTTCTAAGCTGTTTTAATTTTCATGGTTTTACCAAGTGCACCAACTTCATATTTTTTGTTTAATACTGCTTCAGGTTTAGCAGGCTCTTTTCCATCAGCAGCTTCAGTAAATAACTGATTAGTATTAATTAATGCAGGATCAGGTGTTGGTTTCCCTACTGTAGGATCAGCAGAACCTTCAGGGGTAGTTCTTGTAGGATACTTAAATCTTAAAACCACACCATTTCTAAATTTAATTGTCCACATAATGTCAGTAGTTCCACGCATAGGTTGACAGGTTCCNTGAAGAGGAGCGAAATCTGCATAGTGTCTTACAGAAATTGCTCCTTGAGGACANCTTTTTACACANCTATAACATTCCCAGCACTGATCAGGNTCCTGATTGTAAGCTTTCATTGCTTCAGGATCAAGAATCATAAGGTCATTAGGACAAATGTACATNCATACTGTTTTGTCTCCACCTTTACATCCATCACATTTTTCAGGATTTACATAACTTGGCATATTAACACCCCCTTTATAGTTTTTTTATTGAACTGGTTTTTGTACTGGATTTTCCTGTAATTTCAAAACATCACTTATATCAATATCTGGAACAGGAAGCTCTCTGTCTTCTTTTTCAATCTCTTCCTTAATAGAAGGAAGTTCCTCAAGGGCTTTCTCGATAACCTCTGGACCTAAGGATTTTAATTCTAAAACCTTTTTAAATACGAGTCTTTTAAATGCAGCTGGAGTTTCTTCAATAAAACCTCTTGCGTCAAATCTTGCTCTTGAGAATTGATCAATAGTTTTTTGAGCAAGATCATCAGGAACCTCAATTACCAATCTTTTCAGAGCTCCTCCAAAAATAGGTTCAATTTTCTCTTCAAGAGATGTTCCTTTTATAGCTGCAAGTCTTTTTTCATCCAATATGATTGCAAAATATTTAGCCATAATCACCTCCTTTACTTTTTAAGAAATTTTTTTCTTTAAATGTTCTGGTATATCCATATGAGGAAGATCTACTTCTAATCTTTCTTCTCTTTCTTTCAAATATTTTTCATTATTGAAAGGATAACCAAATTTTTGCCACCATTTTACAACCACCTTATAAACCTCTGGTCTATAAATTTCTGGTGGTGGTGTTAGACCTTCATTTATAAGTCCTCTAATAAAGCTACCAGAATATCTTGAATAAATTCCTTTATGATTACAATTTTCAGAATAGGCAAATTCTTTACATTTTGGACAATACCAAAATTCAGCAATATTCTGAGGTCTTATATAGAATCCACCAGGCACAGCAAAAGGAGGAGCATCAAATCCAAAACTTGGAATTCCTTTAGACCATAAAATTTGTGTTGCATAAATATCATAATATTCACCAAGTGCTGCATGGTCTCTTCCAAACATATGGAAAGAAACTCCCATGTTCTGTCTAATTACAGCATGAAGTAAAGATTCAATTGGATTCCCATATCTCATATCCCAAAGGGTTATAGTAACCATGTGCCTTTCTGGTTTAATATAACCAGCAAGATGAAGCATTTCATGAGCTTCTACAATTGCTTCATCTGGGAAGTCACCTATTCTTTTTGCTCCAATAATAGCATTAACTATTATCCCATCACAAGGTTTAATATCACCAATATAAGCTGCCATCTTCATTAATGCTTCATGTCCAGTATGGGGAACATTTCTTGTTTGATGAGCAATAACTGTTGTCCATCCTCTTCTCTTAAATTCTTCTCTTGCTTTCTTAGGTGGATACCAAAATCTATCAAAAGGTGGTCTAAGTTTTGGTTCATTAATAATAGTATATTTCCCAGCAAGAATAATAGGATTTAAAGATTTATAGATAACATAACCTGTATGTTTATCATCAAAAGGAACTTTTACAACTTCAGGATTTTTCTCAGGTGTTCCAAAAGTTCTTGTTGCTACATCAAGTGGATCTATTTCATAAATCTCTTCAATCTCTAAAATAGCAAAGGGTTCACCTTTTAATCTTAAAAGAAGCCAATCCCCTGGTCCAATTTCACCAAATTTTTCACGAAGTTGTTTAAAATCATCTTCAGAAATATCAAAAAGGATTGGATAAGGAAATACCCATCCACTCAAAAGTCTTCTTCTATCAAGAACACTTTCAAGCTCAGCTTTTGTCATTGAACCTTCAACAGGGCTAAAAAATCCATAACAAACTGACATAATCTCTCTATAAACATTTCTAACAGGATTACCTTTAAAAAGGGTTGGTTTAATGTCATAAACTGCTGAGCATTTTTCCATAAGCTTCCATGCTGCACGAGGATCTCTTACTACTCTTTCAACAAGTTTTCCACCATGAGGCGGCGGTAAATCCTTAATCCTTATATCCTGCATATCCACCTCCTATGAATTTAGAATTTTGTTTTGTTAAACCTAAAATTAAAAAAATAATTTCAAAAGTCAAACCTAATTTTAAGCTTTTATAAATAATTTTTTAAATTTATTTAGAATCTCAATTGGATTTAAAAATTGATTTTTATTTTTTTGAAAATTTTTTTGTTTTTTTATCTTCTTTTTAATCTTTTAAAAATTATTTTTTGTACTATAATTACTAAAAAGTTTAAGGACTTCACAGTGTCAGAAGCAGAAATTTTAGAAAAAATAAAATCTGAATTAAATATCATAGAAGAAATCCTTAAAACCTATTTAGATTCTCAACATCCCTTTATAAACCAAGTAAGTGAATATATCATTTTCTCTGGTGGAAAAAGAATTAGACCTTTATTAACAGTTCTTTGTGCTAAACTTTTTCTAAACGAAAATTTAAATAATTTAAATAACAAATATTTAGAAACTATTTATAGAACCTCAATACTTTTTGAATATTTACACGCAGCAACCCTTCTTCATGATGATGTAGTTGATTCTGCAGAGTTTAGAAGAGGTAGAAAAGCTGCCAGAAATCTTTGGGGAAATCAAGCAACTATTCTTGTAGGAGATTACTTATATGCTAAGGCTTTAAGACTTGCAAGCCTATTAGAAAATCCAAGGGTAATGGACGTAATTACACAGACCACACTTCTTATGAGTGAAGGAGAAATTTTGCAACTTCTTAATCTTGATAATACCAATCTTACAGAAGCTGAGTATGAAGAGGTTATTTACAGAAAAACCGCTGTTTTAATTTCAGCTTGTTGCGAAGTGGGAGCTATTTTGGGAGAAGCTAAACCAAATGAATGCTTGTTACTTAAAAATTTTGGTAAATACTTAGGACTTGCTTTTCAAATAATTGATGATCTTCTTGATTATTTAAGTGAAGAAACAGGAAAAGATTTAGGAAAGGATTTTAAAGAAGGAAAAATAACTTTGCCTGTTATTTATGCCTTACAGTTAGCAGATACTGAAGAAAAAAATACACTTCTTTATTTACTTAAAACTCATGAGGTTGAAAAAAAAGATTTTGAAACTGCTAAAAAAATCATTGAAAAAAATCAAGGATTTATAAAAAGTAAAGAAAAGGCTGAGCAATATATAAATTTGGCTAAGAATTGTTTAAAAGATTTGCCTAACAATTTTTATAAAGATTTACTTCTTTTTATCAGTGATTATCTTTTAAAAAGAAAAAAATGAATTACCTTAAGCTTCTTGTTTTTGATTGCGATGGTGTTCTTTTTGATTCAAAATTAGCAAATATTAATTTTTATAATTATATCTTAAAAAAATTAGGTAGATCTCTTCTAACTCCTGAAGAAATAGAATTTATTCATATGCATTCGGTAGATGAGTGCCTTCAGTATCTTTTAAGAAATCATCCTGAAAAATTAGAATTAGCAAAAAAAATCCAAAAGGAGACTCCCTATCAACTTTTTTTTAAATATATGACTTTAGAAGATGGACTTATAGATTTTTTAAATTGGGCAAGAAAATATTTTTATTTAGCAATATGTACTAATAGAACTACCTCAACTTTTCCTCTTTTAGAACATTTTAATTTGAAAAACTACTTTGATTTTGTTATGACTGCTTCTGTTGTTCCTAAAAATAATCCTTTAGCCCTTCTTACTATTTTAAAACATTTTAAAGTGGAAAAGGAAGCCACCCTTTATATAGGTGATTCAAAGGTAGATAAAGATTTATGCGAAAAATGCAAAGTCAAAATGGTTTCCTTTAAAAATCCCAATTTATTAGCAGATTTTTATATCAAAGATTATAAAGAACTAAAAAAGCTTATAGAGGAAAATTTTCAGTTTCATCCCTTAAAAAAGAATAAATCTTATTAAAAACTCTTGTGACTTCAAATTTTGAAAAATCTTTCGTTTCTTCTATTTCGGGAATTAAAATAAAAAGAGTTTTGATAGCTCTTGTAAATCCTACATATAGCAAATTAAACAATTCCATTTTAGTTTTAGCTTTTTCTAAATACCACCCTATTTTCCCTTCATCAGGAAGCTCATTTTTTCTTCCTTTATAGATATTTCCATTATAAAATACTAAACCAAGATCTGAACTATATGTTTTTTCTTCCCAGAAAAGAGGTAATATTACATGATTAAATTCAAGCCCCTTTGCTAAATGAAAAGTAAGAACTTTGATAGCTGATTTATCTTTAGGCATCTCTAATTCATCTTCTGAATATTTCTCCCAATATTCTAAAAATTCTTCTAAATCCCCACCTTTAAAAGAAAATTCTAATACTATACTTAAAAATTTATAGAGATAGGCTAACTCTTTGTTCTTTTTTTCTTCTAATTTAAATTTTTTTACTATATATTGACAAAGCTCATAAAGAGAGAGATATTTTCTAACTGAAAGAATATCTTCTATATAATTTTCCCAAAGGGAAGGGTATTCCTTTTTTAAAAATTCAACTAAACTTAGATTGCTACCTATGAGTTTGGACTCACAATATTTTGATAAAATATTTAATGAGTTTTCAAAAAAATCACCACTTAAAAATCCAGCTAAGGCTATTTCATCTTCTGAATAATTTAAAAACTTAAGAAAGGAAAAGAAAGCATTTATAAGAGGAGACTCTTTTATTTTTAAAAATGAACTTCCTATTACTTTAAATCCCTCAGAAATAAGAAAAGAAGATAGCTCAGTAATATCCTCATTTTTTCTTACTAAAATAGCAACATCATCTAAATCTTTTTTTTGTTCAAGATCCCTTAAAATATTTAAAATTTCTTTCTTTATTAATTCTTTTACCTTTTCCTTAGATGACTTTCCTTCTATATTTTCTTTCATTTTCAAAAACTTACATTTTACCTCACCTTTAAAATCATTTACAGCTTCTTGAATTACATTTTCAAAACTCCAGTCAAAATCTTTTAAAACATAAGTTAATATTTCTTCTTTTCTCTCCATTTCTTCTCTACCAAAAATAAGCTCTTCTAACAGTTCTTTTTTTAATTTTAAATTTTTATTTATATAAGAAAAAAAGAGATTATTAAATTTAACGATCTCAAATGCACTTCTATAGTTTTTTCCTAAAACCTCAACTTTTATAGGATAGGAAGAAAATTTTTGCATAAACTCTGCCAAAATAAAAGGATCTCCTCCCTTCCATTGAAAAATTGACTGTTTTGGATCACAGGCACAAATGAAAAATTTATTTCTACTAAGTACATCTTCAACTATAGGTAAAATCGCTTCCCATTGAACACGATCGGTATCTTGAAATTCATCTATTATAATTCCTTCTAATTTGCCCAGTTTTACATAAATCCAGGGGATAAATTCTGGAAAAAAAGTAAGATACTGGGATAATATTTCTTTCCAAATCCCGATAAATAATGTCTTTTCTCTACTAAAAACTTCCTCTAATTTTTTCTTCAAAAGTGTATATAAAATTAAGTAATAATCTTTTGGGTCTTTAAAAATCTCTTTTTCATTAAAATCTAAAAAAATTTTTTCTATTTTATTCTCTTGATAAGTGCCTAAGGTATCCAGAAGTTCTTTTTTATAGGTAATTTTCTGAAAAATTTTTTCTGAATCCTTTATTAATTTATTTTTTATGTCAATTCTTAATTTTTCTTCGTTGGTAAGAAGATGATCTACAAAATTTTCTAAAAATTTTAAAAGTCCTTCTGTTGTTTTTGCAGACTCAAAAATTTCATTAAGTGCCTTTTCTATAAGACTTTTTTCTATATAAGTTTTTATCTGAAAATCTGTAGGCATATCTAATTCATAAGAAAGAGCTTTATAAAGATTTAAAAGAAAACTATCAATAGTTTTTATCTGAAGAGAATCATAATTTAAAAATATCTCTTCTAAAAATATCTCAGCTCTTTCTGGAGAAATTCCTGTTTCGTAAGTTTTAATTTTCCCTTTCTCAGTTTGTTGATAAATCTCTTTTAAAAAAGATATAATTCTTTCTTTCATCTCAAAAGAAGCTTTATTTGTAAAAGTAATTGCAAGTAGACTTTTAAGATTAAATTCTCCCTCTTCATAAATTTTGTTTAAGATTTTTAAATAATTGAGAGCTAATTGATAGGTTTTACCACTTCCAGCACTGGCATTATAAATTATTATATTGTCAGACATTTGAATAAATTGTATTATAATCCTATGGATATTCAAGGTGGCAATAGATTTTTCTTTACCTTTGAGAAAGAAGGTTTTCTTTCTGAAGAGGAATCTCATCATTTAATAAGAGTTTTAAGAAAAAAAGAAGGTGAAAAAATAAAGCTTATTGATGGGAAAGGAAATGAATATGAAGGAGAAATTGTAGAAATAATAAAAAAAGGAAAAAAGATAAACGCAAAAGTAAGATTACTTGAACTTTTAAGAAAAGAAAAACCTTCATCGGTAAAAATTATAGCTCTTATTCCTCTTTTAAAAGGGGACAAAACTGAATTTTTAATAGAAAAAGGAGTAGAACTTGGAATCAATGAATTTATTCCCTTTCAAAGTGATCATTCTGTAGCTAAGATTTCTTCTAAATTAGATGAACGTTTAAAGATAAAAGCTATAAATGCTTTAAAGCAATCAGGAAGACTTTATCTTCCAGAAATTAAGCCACCAATAATTTTAAGAAATTTTTTATCTGAAAACCCCTTCCCTTCATCTCTTAAAATAGTTGCTTTACCGGAAAAAGGTATTTTTTTAGAAAAACTTATAGAACAACTAATTAATTCTAAGGAGATTGTTTTGATTTCAGGTCCTGAAGGAGGATTTAGCAAAGAAGAAGAAAAATTATTAAAAGAAAAAAACTTTATCCCTCTTTTTCTTTCCCCTTATATTTTAAGAGCTGAAACTGCTTCTTTATCTTTAATGAGTTTTGTCTCCATTTTTGTAAATTTCTATTTTAGATAAAAAGATTGAAAAAAGTTAAATATGTGGTTTTATTAAATTTAAGAAAAAATAAGAGAGGTGTTTTTAAGATGGGAGGACGTTCTCGTAAATCTATTTTAAAACAAAAAATGGCAAAATATTATAGAGAAAGAGAAAATCCTCTTGCTTTACTTGCTTTACAAGATGAGATTATACGTTTAAACAAAGACAAACTGGATCTATTTCAAGAAAATTTAGAATATTTAAGAACTCTTGACTTATCTACCAATCATGAAAGACCTGCTTCTAAATTAAGTATAAGGCGTTTTCCTAATGAACCAGATAAAAAATTTACTACCAGAGCTTTTTATGAAACTTTATATCCTATTACTTTAGAATATAGATTTATGCCTCTTCAGGCGATCTTTGTGTGGTATCTAAGAGCTTTAGAAATGATTTATGGAGAAAAAATTCCTAAGATTCATTTAAATAGACTTCAAAAATGGATAAAATATTGGCTTTCAAGTCTTACTCCTGAACAGGAATTAAAACTTAAAAGTGCAGTAATATCTTGGATTTTAAATAGATTTACATAAAATGATTTTTATTCTTATTTTCATCTTTATAAACCTTCTTATCTCTCCTTCCTTAGCCTATAAACTCTTTATAATTTCTTTTCCTGATAATTATGGAAAAATAAAAAAAGAAAAAATATTTTATGTTGGAGCAGCAGAACCTGCTTTTGGTGCTATATACGATCTAAAACCACCTAAAAGGTTCTTCCTTCTTACTCCAGATAAAAAAACCATAAAAGTTACTCTTTTCAGAACAAAATATGAAGACAAAGCATTAAATTTGGAAAGAATTGGATATAAAATACAATTATCCTTAGAAACTAAAGGAGATCACTATATATGCATAGAAAGTGATTATTATTTTACAAGAGATTTAAAATTAACAAAATCCTTTGCTAAGGTTCCTCTTCATGTAGAAATAGAAAAGGGTTGGGATAATTTTTGTGGATTTGATTTAGAAATAAAGCCTTATACTAGACCCTATGGATTTAGTGATAGAGGTATTTTCTGGGGACAGGTTTTATATAATAATAAACCTCTTTCAAATGTTATTGTAGAGTTTGAAAGATTTAGTCCGGTTTTTTTAAATTTAGAAGATTTACCAAAGGATTCTTATGGAGAAATAAATTATCCCTATTTAAAGAAAACTGTAAAAACTAATAAAGATGGGTTTTTTGTAGTATCTCTTGAAAAACCGGGATGGTGGGTTCTTACAGTTAAAAGGGGAGCAGGTATTAAAACCTTTGGGAATACTTCCTACCCAGTTGAAATAGCAAGCCATTTTTGGATATATGTTTTTCCCTCTAAAGAGGAAAATTTAAAATATAACTTTTTAGAAAAAACACCTTGACTTTAATTTATATTTTTTTTATAAAGAATTTTTGATAAATTAAAAAAATGTAAAGTGGAGGTTTCTTATGTATAGAAAAATTTTAGTTGGACTTGATGGTTCAGAAAGAAGTAAGTATGCCTTAGAAGAAGCTTTAAACTTTGCCAAAAATAATAAAGCTGAAGTTATAGCTATAAGTGTTATTCCTCCCCAAAGAGAATTAGTAAGCTCTTTTTCTTTATTTACTCATATAAAAGATCTTATCAGAAAAAATTATGAAAAAGCTCTTGAAGAAGCAAAAGATTTAGCTGAAGAAAAAGGTTTACCTATCAAAACTATCCTTGAAGAGGGAAATCCTTATGAAAAAATTATTGAAGTTTCTCAAAAAGAGGGATGTGATCTTATCGTAACAGGAAGAAGGGGTCTTACCGCTTTTGAAAAAATTTTATTAGGAAGTACTGCACATAGAGTTATAAATAATAGTCCAGTTGATGTACTTATTGTCCCTATAAACACCAAAATAAGTTTTAAAAAGATTTTAGCAGCAACAGATACATCTGAATATGGAAATAAAGCAGTTAAAAAAGCAGGAATGTTAGCTAAAAGTTATAATGGAGACTTAGGTATTTTATCTGTAATTAAAATTCCTATAGAGCCCATAATTGATCTTCAAGAAATTTTAGAAACCCTTAAAAAAGAGTTAGAGTCTCATTTGGTTTCTCTTTCAGAAGATATAAGTAAAGAAGGGGTTAGGGTGGAGATTTTTGTAAAATATGGAGAACCTCATAAAGCAGTAATTGAAACAGCAAAAGAAATAGATGCAACAGCTATCGTTATAGGTGCTTATAGTTCTGCAAGTAAGAAATCCTTAGGAAGTGTAGGAGAAAAAATAATTGCTAATTCTTTCTGCCCTGTATTGATAGTGAAAAATTAGAGAGGCAAAGAAGTATCTAAGTTTCCAAAAGAAGTATATTGAGGAAAATAATGTAGTTTAACCATTCCTATAGGACCATTTCTTTGCTTTCCAATTATTATCTCTGCAATACCTTTTTCTGGAGTTTCCTTATTATAAAATTCGTCTCTATAAATAAATAAAATTACATCTGCATCTTGTTCTAAAGCTCCCGATTCTCTGAGATCTGAAAGTTGAGGCCTTTTATCAGGTCTTTCTTCAACTTTTCTATTTAACTGGGATAAAGCTATAATGGGGATATTAAGCTCCTTAGCTAAGGATTTTAAACCTGCAGAAATTTCTGAAATTTCTTGCTCTCTTCTTTCTTTTCTTTCAAGTCCTTTCATAAGTTGAAGATAATCAATCACTAAAAGTCCTAAAGGTATTTCTTTTAAAAGTTTTCTTGCTTTAGCTTTTAACTCTAAAATATTAATTCCTGGGGTTTCATCAATATAAATATGGAGTTGACTTAAGGTTGATGCTGCTTGAGTTATCTTTTGCCATTCTTGAGAATCAAGCTGTCCTGTTCTAAATTTTTGGAAACTTACTTTAGCTTCAGCACAAAGCATTCTTGCACAAAGTTGTTGCTTACCCATTTCCAAGGAAAAAATTGCTGCCCCAATATTAGTTTGTTTACAAGCATTTCTTACAATATCAAGTGCAAAAGCAGTTTTCCCCATTCCAGGACGCCCAGCAAGAATAATCAAATCTCCCTTTTGAAGTCCTGCCGTTAATCTATCAAGATCATAAAATCCAGTAGGAATCCCTGTTATAGATGTCCCTTTTTTATAAATATTTTCTAAATGTTTTATAGTATCTTTTACTACTTCTTTTAAAGGAGAAAAACTTTCTCTTCTTCCATAATAGGAAAGATCAAAAAATGCCTTTTCTGCATAATTAAGTAATTCTTGAGAGTCTTCTACTGAATAATAAGCTCTATATATTAAATCTTGACTTATCTTTATAATTTCTCTTAAAATGCTTTTTTCTTTAACAATTTTAGCATAATGAAAAATATGAGCTGAAGTTGGAAGAAGACCAACAATTTCTGAAAGATAAACTGCTCCACCAGCTCTCTCTAATTCTCCCATTTTATCAAGCTCATTATGAACTGTAACAATATCAATAGGTTCATCTTTTTCAAAGAGAGAAAGACAAGCTGAGTAAATCACTCTATGAGCTGGAGAATAAAAGTCTTCTGGTTTTAAATAATCAATAATTTTAACTAATGAAGAGGGATCTACAAAAATGCTTGCTAAAAGATACTTTTCTGCTTGTAAGTCTTGAGGAGGTAAAAATTCTGGAGAAAAGGTAACTTCAGATTGTATTTTTATTTCTTTTTTTGAACGTTTATTAGAAGGCATTTATTTTTCTTCTAATACTTCAACTTTTATATTAATTATTTTATCACTACTTAATTTTATAGGAACCTCAAAAGTACCTAACTTTTTAATAGGTTCCTCTAAAAGAACCTGACTTTTTTCTATTTCTATTCCCTTTTCTTTTAGCATATTTACAATATCAATCAAAGATACAGAACCAAAAATTCTATCTCCTTCTACAGTTTTTCTATAAACTGTTAAACTTATTCCTTCAAGTTTTTCTGCAAGACTTTCAAGTTTTTTTCTTTCTCTCTCAGCTTTAGCTAATATAATTTTTCTTTGATTTTCTAAAGCTTTAATAGTTTTCTGATTAGCTAAAATGGCTAATCCCTTAGGAATAAGATAGTTTCTTGCATATCCATCTTTAACTTTTACCACATCTCCAGCTTTACCAAGTTTAGGGACATCCTTAATTAAAATCACTTCCATATATTCCTCCCCAATGTTATTATTCCATTTCTATATCAGCAACAAAGGGCAAAAGAGCCATTATTCTTGCTCTTTTTATTGCAGTAGTTAATCTTCTTTGATGATAAGCACAAGTACCGGTTTGTTTTCTATGTATAATCATACCCTTTTCATTTAAAAAGGGTTTTAAAATTTCTGGATTCTTATAGTCAATCTTTAAATTAGGATCTACACAAAACTTACAAACCTTTTTTCTAGTTAAAAATCTTCTTTTTATACTTAAAGTATCATTCATTTTTAACCTCCTGCAATTTTTATGTTAAGGTTTGTTTAACACATTTTGTTTTGTATAATAAAACAAAAGCTTATAAGTTAGAGAGGGACAGGGACTCCATTTTTGGTAGGCCTTTGAGCCTC
>Ga0065718_1005340_pt1 | contig 19232 bp, 23 predicted proteins | sample GBSCel77sediment_2_FD_59105 | JGI IMG/M metagenome (GOLD analysis project Ga0065718, IMG submission 59105) | Hot spring sediment microbial communities from Great Boiling Spring, Nevada - cellulolytic enrichment CS 77C v3 (version 3) | ecosystem: Environmental > Aquatic > Thermal springs > Hot...
TTATTGACGCTATAATTTACTCTTTTGCAAAGCGAGATGGCAAAGTAATTTCACTAAAACCGTCCTTCTCGTTATATCGCATGAGGGCGAGGGTGCATGATGCTAAGTTTGTTGAAGTGCCGCTAAATGACGATTTTTCGATGAATAATGAGAGCGTACTTAAAGTTGCTGGGAATTCGGGCGTGATCTTCATATGTTCGCCAAATAATCCCACCGGTAACCAGTTTTCGCAAAAATCTGTACTCGATGTGGTGGAGTCTTTTCCGGGACTTGTTGTTGTTGATGAGGCTTATGCAGACTTCGCGGATTTTTCGCTCATAACAAAGGTTTTAGATTATCATAACTTAGCGGTTCTCAGAAGTTTCTCAAAGACCTACGGTCTTGCAGGCGGAAGGCTAGGCTACTTAGTAGCAAATGCTGAGTTGGCAGAACTCTTGAGGAGTAGAGTGCTCCGACCGTACAGCGTTTCTAGCGTTACGCTTAAGACCGCTCTAAAGCTACTTGAGAAATATGATACAATACTACAGTGTATTGAAAAGTTAAAAGAAGAAAGGAGGATATTCTATCAAAAATTAAATAGCTTAAACGATGTCAAAGCTTTTGACTCTAAAGCCAACTTTGTGTTTGTTAACATATTGAACGACGATGGTTCATTAGGAGATAAACTTGCGTCGCGAAGAATTTACATACGAAAGGTTGGCAAAATTTTTACCGAGGGTTTCGCTTATAGGATAACTGTGGGTTTGCCAGAAATGAATAATGTTTTGATTGAGGAGTTGAAGATGCTAATATGAGCGAATCGGCTTATAGTGCTCTGGAGATCAACGGACGGCACGTCAAGATAAAAGAAGGCATTAAAGAATCTTTAGCAAACGTTGACGCTATAATATTTGACTGCGATGGGGTACTCATAGACATTAGAGACTCATACAATAAAGCTATACACAAAACAGTAGAGTACATTTTTTCAATAATGCCGGTTGACGTCGACGGGCCGATAACGACGGATACTCAGATTGACGCTCTTAGAATGTGCGGTGGTTTTAACAACGATTGGGATACGACATATGTGTTGAGTGAGTGGACGTTTTTGAACATGCCCAAAGAATGTGTTAAGTATTTTTCAGATGCAATGAGTAACTTAGAAGTGAGCAGCTCGTTAACTGATATGATAAATTTCTTATCGAATAGCTTCAGGAAAAATAGATGTAAGATGTCGCTTCAAGAACATCGGGACAAGTTTATAGAAATGCTCCGCAAACTCATGAAGAGTAAAACTTACCTCGACCGATATGATATCGACACCATAATGGATATGATTGCTGCCGAAAAGGAACTCACAAACGAACTCCGCCAATTTAGGAAGTTTCTGGGCTATCCGGGAAACTTCGGAGAATGTCTTTTAGTAACGGTCTTTGATGAGCTTTTCTACGGCGCAGAGGGTGTGGAGGCAGTATACAACACAAAACCGTTTTTCTTTAACGGTCCCGGCCTCTTCCAGAATGAGAAGCCATTAATTAAGGAGGAGACTTTAATAAAACTGCAGAAAATAGTCGGCCATTCCAGAATGACGATTGCTTCCGGTAGAGATAGGTGGTCGGCGAAGAAAGTCTTAGGAAAGTTGTTTGAATATTTCAACCAAGAGGCAGCCGTGTTCTTGGCTGATGAGGTTCGTCTCATAGGTCAGGAGGCTCAGAAGGTGGGGAAACCAGATCCATATTCTCTATTTAAGGCAGCATCTTACTTGCTACCTAAGGGAAATGTCTTGTACGTTGGCGACTCTGCAGAAGATTTGCTGACGACGAAAAATGCTAACAAACCAATGAAGAGGTTTATATTCGCTGGCATATACGCGAGTAGTGATGCACCGAACCTAAAGATTGAGCATTTTATGGAAAGGGGTGCAGACATCATAATACCTAGTGTGAATGAGCTTCCAGAACTTCTCATGTATGCTAAGGAGGGACAGACATGGAAAGAAGGGCGACTGTAGAAAGAAGGACGTTGGAATCAAACATTTTTGTGGATGTGTTATTGGATGGGCAGGGCACCGCAAAATCCAAGACCGGTATAAAATTCCTTGACCATATGATAGCGACGCTGGCAACACATAGTATGATGGATGTGGTCGTGGAGGCGACGGGCGACCTTACACATCATGTCGTTGAGGATGTGGCCTTAACACTTGGTTCAGCTATCTCAAAAGCGCTAGGTAATAGAGAAGGCATCAAAAGATTTGGTTACGCTATCATAGCCATGGATGATGCCTTAGCAGTGGTGAGTATTGACTTGGTCAAAAGACCGTACGCTATCGTGAAGCTCAAGATAGATGGTCTGCAAATTGAGGATGTTGCAAAAGAGGACATTTATCACTTTTTTAGGTCGCTTGCATTCTCGCTTGAGGCTACGATGCACGTGCTAGTGCTTTATGGCGAAAACGATCATCATAAAGTTGAGGCGGCTACAAAAGCTTTGGCAATATCCTTAAGACAAGCCATATCGTTTGATGAAAGAAGAAGACAAGCTAGTGCGAAGGGAACNCTTTGAGGATAGTTATATTAGATTATGGTGTGGGGAACCTCTACANCATAAAGCATAGCTTGGTTAGGCTCGGTGCTAATCCGGAGATATCATCCGAGATAAAAACACCGTTAGATGCTCTAGTATTGCCCGGTGTTGGTAATTTCGTTGTAGCATCTAAAATAATTAAAAGCAAAAAACAAATACTTGAGGAGTTGAAGGAATCTGGTCTACCTATCTTAGGTATTTGCTTGGGCATGCAATTATTTTTTGAATTTAGCGAGGAGGGAAACGGTCAAGGACTCTGCTTCTTGGAAGGCAGGATCGTTAGATTTCCAAAAAACGTTAAAACACCGCAAATAGGTTGGAATACTGTAAAGGTGAAATCCTATCATGAAATCGTTGACGGTTTACGTGACGAATTTTGGGCATACTTCATACATTCATATTATCCGCAGCCAAAGATCACATCAACAATAATGGCTGAGACAGAGTATTTCATAAGATTTCCTTCGATTGTAGCAAAGGGAAATATCGTTGGAACACAATTCCATCCGGAGAAATCTTCGGTTGATGGTTTCAATATATTGAGGAATTTCCTTAGAATGTGTAGGGTGTGAGAGCGATGGAAGTATGGGCATCTGTCGACATAATCTCGGGTAAGGTGGTTCGACTTGTTAGAGGTGACCCAAACCAATCCATAGTTTATAGTGATGACCCAATTTTCGTGGCGAGAAGGTGGGCACGATTGGGGTTTGATGGCATACACATCGTTGACCTTGATGCTGCCTTGGGTAAGGGCAACAATTTTGAGCACATTAAAAAAATTGCTGAGAGTGTTAGCTTACCTATACAGGTTGGTGGTGGGATACGCAACGTTGAAACTGTGTGTAATTATATGAGTGTGGGCATCAGCAAGTTCGTACTCGGTACTGTGGTTTTTAAGAAACCAGACGTTTTTAATGAAATGTTAAAAAAGTTTGGGCCGGAAAGGTTCGTCGTTGCCTTAGATTTTAAAGGTGATAATGTCGTTGTTGAAGGTTGGAGGAGCGACACGGGTACAAAAGTTTTAGACGCGATACTTCAGCTGATGAATAAAGGTATTAGATCTTTCTTATTAACAGATGTCGAGAGGGATGGAACATTGTTGGGCCCGAGCCTAAAAACTATAATGGAAGCTACGAATGTGAAAGGTGTCTCGATTTACGCTGCTGGTGGGATCTCTTCTATCGATGATGTAGTTACTCTCGGCAAGCTGGGCGTTAGGGGCGTAATACTCGGAAGGTCCATATATGAAGGAATGATTAACATAGAAGATCTGCTATCCATAGCAAGGGGGCTTTAGCGTGTTAGCAAAACGAATAATACCGTGTCTCGATATGGATCATGGAAGAGTGTTAAAGGGCAGGAAGTTCGTTGAACTCAAGGATGTAGGGGACCCTGTAGAGCTTGCCCTTAAATACAGAGATGATGGAGCGGACGAGCTCGTATTATTGGACATAACAGCATCCGTTGAAAAAAGAAGAATACTGTTGGATGTAGTTAGAAGGGTTGCTGAAGTGCTTGACATACCATTTACCGTAGGTGGTGGCAGTAAGGACCGTTGAGGATGCGCATGATATTTTAACTAACGGTGGCGATAGGGTGGCTGTGAATACTGCTGCTGTGGAGAATCCAGAATTTATAAGAAAAGCTCTCAGAAATTTATGGTAGCCAATGCGTCGTCGTAGCTATAGATGCCAAAAGGGTCTATACTAAAGACGGTCTATGGTTTGAAGTCTATACATATGGTGGTAGGAAACCTACCGGTATTGACGCGGTTGAATGGGCAAAAAGGGTTGAGGAGTTGGGAGCTGGTGAGATTTTGCTAACATCGATTGATAGAGACGGCACAAAAGATGGTTACGACCTTGAGTTGATACGCGCAATATCGAGCAACGTATCGATACCTGTAATCGCAAGCGGTGGGTGTGGAAGGCCTGAGCACTTCCTCGAGGCTTTCAAGGCTGGCGCTGATGCTGCCCTTGCGGCCTCTATATTTCATTATGATGAATATCCAATCCCCGTTGTGAAGAGATACCTTAAGGAGAGAGGGGTGCATGTGAGGCTATGAAGCATGTAAGGGTTGATGAATTGAACTTTGAGAAATCCGGAGGACTCATTCCTGTAGTAGCATACGACAGAAGAACAAATGAGGTTTTAATGCTTGCCTATGCTAACAAGGAAGCGATCGAGAAAACGCTCACGTCTGGCTATGCACATTACTTTAGCAGATCAAGAAATAGGATATGGATGAAGGGTGAGACATCTGGTAACGTGCAAAGGGTCCTTGAAGTTCTGGTCGATTGCGATAATGACTCGTTAATCTACGTAGTCGAGCAGGAAGGCGTTGCATGTCACACCGGACATAGGACGTGTTTCTTTAGAAAGCTCGTCCTCTAAACACGTTCAGGTCTTTTAAGTTAAATATTATGCGCGACATTATCGCAAAAAGTTTTATCCTTGATGTTACGATGTAACTGACTGGATAAATTATGCGCAAACGTATGGAAGGTTTCCCGACACTCGTTAGCTTTAAAGAAAGTAGACGTAAACTGGCCGAGGTTATCAAATATCGCATACTCGAAACAGTTGAAGTTGCGTTAGAGGATGCCTTGAATATGGTGTGCGCAGAGGACATATTTGCGCCTATCGATTTGCCTGAGTTTGACAGAAGTGCCGTTGATGGTTATGCGGTTGTAGCGGAAGATACATTTGGCTCATCTCCAAACAATCCTGTTGAATTAAAACTCATAGGTAAAGTTCACGCAGGAATGAAACCCTCAGACATGCCGAAGGTCAATAGAGGAGAGGCTGTCGAGATATACACAGGTGCGCGTTTACCAGAAGGCGCTAATGCAGTCGTTATGGTTGAACATACGAACAAATTAGGCGACTCCATCGAGGTGTTGTATCCTGTTTCACCGTACCAAAACGTGTCAAAGAAGGGCGAGGATTACAAAAAAGGCGAATTAGTAATTAAGAAGGGAACGATGATAAGACCATGGCATATTGCTGCACTCGCTGCGTTGAACATTCCAAAAGTAAAAGTATTGCGGAAGCCAAGATTTGCTGTCTTATCAACTGGTAGCGAGTTGGTTGAAGTAGGTTCAGAACTTAAGGAAGGTAACGTCGTGAACAGCTCAAAACCTATGCTCAAGAGTCTTCTAAAAGAACTTGGTTGTGAGGTATTGGACTTAGGAACTATCCCCGATGACCTAGAGAAAATAAAGGAATCCATAAAGGAAGGATTGAGGGTAGCTGACGCCGTTATAATTACTGGAGGTACAAGCGTCGGTGAGCTGGATCTCGTCCCTGAAGCGATTAACTCTTTGGGCAAACCCGGCCTCGTGGTTCACGGTATAATGATGAGACCAGCAAAGCCTACTGGTTTCGGCGTAATAGATAACAAACCGGTTTTCATATTATCTGGCCTGCCTGTGGCCGCATTGGTAGGTTTTCAGAATTTTATAAAACCTTCAATTCAAATGATACTCGGGTTGCCCGAAGAACCAAAAATTACGGTGAGAGGAAGGTTGACCAGAAGGGTCGCCAACCCGCATGGCGTAAGGTCCTTCGTTAGGGTCAGGGTTATGAGAAAAGATGATGCTTATTATATCGAGCCACTCATGCTCACCGGCTCGGGGCTTATTTCAACACTTACTAAAGCTAATGGTATGTTAACGATTCCAGAAGATGTCGAGGGCTATGATGAAGGTGAAGAGGTCGAGGTCGAATTATTCCAACCGATAGAGACAATCATAGGGTGATTATTATGGCGTTAATATTTCATAGAATGGTTTCTGTCGAAGATGCTTTAAAACTTGTCGAAGAGAGTCTTGGAGGCATAAGGCCTCTTGGTGTAGAAGAGGTAAATTTACTTGAAGCGCTTGGACGTGTTCTTGCCGAAGATGTATACGCAAAAGTAGATTCGCCACCTTTTGATAGGTCTACTGTGGATGGTTATGCAGTCGATGCAAAAGATGTTTACGGTGCTAGTGAATCAGAACCTGTATGTTTAACAATATCTGGAAAGTCTGAAGTCGGTTCCGTACCTACGGCTGAGGCTGGTGGTGGGTGTTGTGTGGAGACCGCCACGGGCGCCCCTCTACCTAGAGGTGCGAACGCTGTAGTCATGGTGGAATATACCAAACGTGTGGATAATAAAGTCTATGTGTATAGGTCTGTGGCTCCTGGAGAAAACGTCTCCCAAACTGGATCGGATATAACTGCGGGTGACGTTGTGATAAGAAAGGGCAAGGTAATCTTACCGAGCGATATTGCCATATTGGCAGCAATGGGTTACAAATCTATTAAAGTTTATCGTAAACCAAGAATTGCAGTCTTCTCTACTGGTAGCGAGCTTGTTGAGCCGGGCCAACCCCCTATTCCAAGGAAAAGTCTACGACGTAAATGGTTATGCACTAACAGCCATGTTAAAGGAGATCGGTGCTGATGTCGATTTCCTCGGAATATTGCCTGATGATTATCAAGTGATAAAGCAAAATATAGCGCAGGCGCTTCAGCAGTACGACGTCGTAGTAACGTCTGGAAGTACATCTGCAGGATTTGGTGATGCGATATACAAAGTCTTCGCGGAGCATGGAGCCGTTGTCGTTCACGGTCTCAAGCTGAGACCTGGCAAACCGACCGTTATGGCAGTTAGTCACAGGAAGCTCCTCGTAGGCCTTCCAGGCTTCCCCTTGTCTGCCATGATGGTTTTCATGAATGTGGTAAGACCGTTAATTTCAAAAATGTGTGGAATAGAGGATAGCGAGAGACATATAATCATAAAGGCTAAGATGGCCTACAGGATGGATGTTGGAAAAGGTGTTAGGGAACTTATTCCCGTCCAATTGGTCGAGACCGAAGAAGGTTTAGTTGCTTACCCGATAGTTTTGGGCTCCGGCTCTGCCTCCGCTATTGCAATAGCCGATGGATTTGTCGAGATTCCTGAGAATAAACAGTACGTTGAAGAGTATGAGGTTGTTGACGTCAAGCTATTGAGCCCTTCGTTTAAGCCCTCTCCACTCAACATAATAGGCAGCCACTGTCCAGGAATAGAGGTGATTTTACAAATCTCGGGTTTGACGGTGTCTAAGATAATAAATGTCGGCTCACTCGGTGGTTGGAGGGCGTTAAAGAGAGGTGAGGCGGACATCTGTGGCACGCACTTACTCGATGAGGATACTGGTAAGTATAATGTTCACATGCCCAAGAAGATGGGGTTGGAGGGCCTTGTAGAAATATATAGGGGGTATGCGCGCAAAATAGGGTTGCTTGTTAAGAAAAATAATCCTAAGAACATTCGCTCAATAATGGACTTGGCAAGGAAGGATGTGGTATTTGTTAATAGGCTAAGGGGCTCAGGTGCTAGAGCACTCATAGATAAATTACTCAGGGAGGCTGGTATAACCAAACCCGAAGATACTATAAGAGGTTATAGCTACGAGGCGAGGACGCATACGGCAGTAGCATCTGCTGTTGCACAAGGAAGGGCAGACGTGGGTGTTGCGATAGAATATGTCGCGGACATTTACGGATTAGACTTCATACCATTAGGTGAAGAGATTTTTGACTTTGCTATAAGGAAAGATAGGTTGAAAAAGGCAACGGTGCAGAGATTTCTAGAAGCGCTTTCTAGGGAAGCTTTCCACTCAAAAATAATGTCTTTAAGGGGTTATGCCTTACTTCCGGAAACAGGTCAGAAAGTATATGGATGAAACGCACAACGTTTAAGAATTGCGCTCTTGGATGGGACATCAGAGATGAAAATCATAGTAAGGGCTTTTGCGACTATAAGAGAGGTGCTAGGCACGGACCGTGCAGAAATCTCGCTTGACGAAGGGGACAGCGTCCGAACATTACTAAAAACTCTGGCGAAAAAGTTTGGGAGTGCATTCCAAAAACAAGTCTTGGTAGACGAAGACACGCTTTCACCTAATGTAAAAGTGCTGGTAAATGGTGTGGATATAGAATATCTTAATGGTATGGAAACGAAGCTGAAAGATGGCGATGAGGTCGCGATAATCCCGCCCGTAGCTGGTGGGCGGTTGTAAAAATATGTTGCATGAGTTGTGTGGTAAAGACGTACGAATTCATAAAATTAACTGCATTAAAATGTTCTAAAAAGACTTCCTCTCCTTACTGGAGATGCTTGGATGCCAGTACAGCATTCTTTTTGTCCATTCAGAAATGGCGGTCTCTAAGTCTTTTGGTATCACCATTTCCCTTATGAATTTTATGTGTTCACTTACAAGCTGCCTAACTCTTTCTTCTGAGACTTTTCCTGAATGTAGTTCTCTTCTAAGGACTTCAAGCGGTGTAAAGTGATACGGCAGACCAATGTACTTGACCCAAGTCTCCATTTCTTTTTCCAAATATTTTCTTAACTCCCTCCCCTCAAAACCAGCTATACATATGCTCTTATCGTAGTTGGAAGACTCTTCAAGTATATAATCGGCCTCTCGACGTATGGTGTCAAGTGTATGGGCTTGCGAAGTTAATAATTTTAACCATCTATCCGTACTTACTTTTCCGGTGATAGAATCCCTTAAAACAAGTAATGCTGCCTCCACAGCAATTTTCGCCTCAAGCTCAAATGTCTTATCGTCTTTATAACAAAAGGTACAAACCTCGACACCTTTCTCTCTCAAATTTCTGAGTAAGGGCTCGTATTCTTTTAACCAAGACTCCACGGGCTCCGGTAAAAGTTTACGTTTTCTAACTTCTTCCTACGAAATCTTCGTATTTCATTTCCATGAGATATTCAGCCACCAGTTCATCTAAACTCCTTGGAAGATTCAAAAAAAGACGACTCAAATTTCTGACTCTTAAGATAACTCGCTACACTTATTGAGGAGACTACCGTGGGCGATTTTATTATCAACCCTAGCTCTTTGCCAGGGGGCACGGCCATTAGGTAATATAGCAGGACCTCAATTAATTTTTTACGTCTCTCTCTGTTCTATCGGGATGTATTTAAGGTCGAGCTGACCTGTGTAATGGGCCCTTGGTCTGATGAGCCTGTTGTCCTGAAGATATTCTATTACATGAGCTGTCCATCCGGATGTTCGCGCCATCGCAAACATTGGTGTAAACAAATACGAAGGAATACCCAACATGTCATAAACCGCTCCTGAGTAAAAGTCTATGTTCGGGAAAATTCCTTTTTTGCCAAGTAGGTTGATCATAACTTCCTCAACCTTTTCCGCAACATGATATAGTGTCCACTCGTTCTTCTGCTCACATAATTTCCTAAAGTATTCTTTGAAGATTCGCGCTCTGGGATCGTACGCTTTGTACACCCTATGCCCGAAGCCCATTATCCTCTTTTTTTCTGCCAAAGCTTTCTTTATGTACTCTTCAGCTCTTTCTGGAGTTTTAATTTCTTTCAACATCTCTAAAGCCTTCTCATTCGCACCACCGTGTAGAGGACCTTTAAGCGCACCTATGCCTGAAACTATGGCAGAGTATATGTCAGACAGTGTGGATATCGTGGTTAATGCAGCGGTTGTTGAAGCAGGCAATTCATGTTCAGCATGAAGTATTAACGCTACGTCCATTATCTTACTGCTTAACTCATCGGGCTCCTTTCCGAACAACATGTAGAGGAAGTTTGCAGCATAGCTGAGCTTCTTATTAGGCGGGATTACTTCAAGACCTTCTTTGATTCTGTATATGTATGCTGTTACTGTCCCGACTTTTGCCTGCAACCTTATGGCTTTCCTTATGTTCGCCTCCTTGGAATTGTCATCAAGTTCAGGGTCATATGGTCCAAGGGCTGAAACTGCCGTCCTCATAATATCCATGGGGTGTGCGTTTTTAGGTATTTTTTTCATAAAGTCGACTATTTCGTCGGGTATGTCTGCATTATCTGCAAGGTCTCTTTTTAGGTCGTCTAACTCTTTTCTATTTGGAAGCCGATTGTGCCAAAGGAGGAAGCAAACCTCTTCAAATGATGAATATTTTGCCAAATCTTCTATCGGATAGCCTGCATAATATAGTATTCCTTTCTCGCCATCAATATAGGAAAGCTTCGTCTCGGCTATTATAATGTTCTCCAAACCTTTATGAATTACAACTCCAGACTCGGACATTTCCGTACAATTCTCAAATAAAAACGGAATAGGTATATAATATTTTCCGTAGTTTAAGAATTTTATACAAAGCCTTAAATTTGCCGATACGATAACAGGAAATATGTTTGAAAAGATCGCAGTTATTGGAGCAGGTACGATGGGACATGGAATTGCTGAAATTGTTGCGCTTAAAGGTTATGTTGTCTTTATGTGCGATGTGAGCGAGGAGATACTTCAAGGAGCCATCAAAAAGATAGAGTGGAGTCTACGAAAGATGGTGGAAAAAGGAAAACTGAGTCATGATGACTTGACATCAGCACTCAACAGAATTAAGACGACGACAAACTTGGCAGAAGCAGTAAAAGATTCCGAATTAATAATAGAGGCTGTACCTGAAAACTTAGAACTGAAAAAGGAAATTTTTTCGAAACTTGATAAGATGACATGTGCAGAGACTATTTTGGGCACGAATACGAGCTCTTTACCCATTTCTGAAATAGCATCGGTCACATCAAAACCAGACAAAGTCGTCGGGATACATTTTTTCAACCCTCCAGTCCTCATGCCGTTGGTTGAGATAGTATGTGGTGATAAGACGTCAAGCCAAACCGTAGATCGTGTTCTGACATTTGTTAAAACTTTAGATAAGCAAGCAATAGTGTGTAAGAAGGACGTACCGGGTTTTGTTGTAAATAGGATATTAGAAGCCCTAATCCAAGAAGCAGCTTGGATTGTGTACCGTGGTGAAGCCTCGATACTAGAGGTGGATTCTGCGGTTAAGTACAGGGCCAAACTTCCCATGGGTTTGTTCGAGTTATCTGATTATGTTGGCATTGACGTCCTCTATTCTGCAGGTAAAGCGATACAAGATAGGGATAAAGGTGTTATCATCTCACCACTTTTCGAAGAATGTTATAAGAACGGGTGGTATGGTAAGAAGAGCGGTAAAGGGTTCTACACTTATACTGGAGATTTTTGGGAAAAACCAAAAATCCCTCCAGAGCTTGCGGATAAGGTTAGGCTCGAGGAAATATTCGCACCCGCAGTAAATGCTGCTGCTTGGTTATTGAGGAACAAAGTTGTTGAGAAAGAAGAGCTCGATAAGGCGGTTATGTTAGGGTTGAATTTTCCGGAGGGGATTTTNCAGATGGCTGACAAATGGGGCATAGATGTCATTGTGCAGGTTTTAAGGTCGAAACAATCGAGGTATGGTGAATATTATAGACCTGACCCNCTTCTGGAGGAGATGGTAGCTAACAACAGGCTTGGTATAAAGACGCGTGGGGGTTTCTATGAGTATGCCTAGCGANTATCAGGAAATAAAAATCGTTCGAGAACCGCCCCTCGTGTGGATTATACTCAACAGACCAGAAAAGTTAAACGCATTATCGTTAAGGATGTTAGACGAACTCTCAAGCGCACTTAAAGAACTATCGACGGATAAAAACATAAGGGTCGTTCTCATAAAAGGAAACCCTGAAGGTAGGTCGTTCAGTGCAGGTATGGATATCTCAATGTTCGTAAACCTAAAACCGTTGGATGCATTACATATCTCAAAAAGATTACAAGAAGTTATTAACGAGTTGGAGATGTTTCCAAAGCCCGTTATAGCGGTAATTGATGGTTATGCGTTAGGTGGTGGCTTTGAATTAGCTTTGGGTTGTGACTTTAGAATTGCAAGTAATAGAGCAGAGCTCGGGTTACCTGAGATAAAATTAGGTTTAATGCCAGGAGGAGGTGGGACACAAAGACTCCCAAGGATTGTAGGAGAGGCCAAAGCAAAAGAAATCATAATGTTCGGTGAAAGACTGAAGAGTGAGGATGCACTAAGAAGCGGGTTAGTGAATTGGGTTGTACCGCCTGAAAAATTGGATGAGGAAGCAAAAAATATAGCTCAAAAATTGGCTGAAGCACCGCCAATAGCCATAATGACCATAAAGAATGTGATTAGACTCACGCGACATGGTCTTATCGAAGAAGGACAAGCATTCGAGACAATGTCTTTTGCATCATTGTTTGCAACAAAAGATGCTGCCGAAGGTGTGTCTGCTTTCTTAAGTAAAAGAAAACCGAGCTTTATAGGGGAATAAACTTTTATTTTTGAGAAATTATAGTAAAATTTCGACATGGTTGAAATAATATACAGACCGATTCAGCAACTTATAATATTAGAATGCATAAAATATAAATCACCGTCGGAATTATTGCAAAGCCTAATACTGGCTCCCGGCCAGCCTGCCGTTCTCTTCTGGGCTGAAGGTGTTCTCTTTTTACCCGTTCCTTTATCGCCGTCTGTGGATTTTTTTGCGGAAGAGTTAGCAAAGGGTAGAATATACTGGACGTCAGTATCGTTCACACTCATGTCCGAATACCAAGATAATATTTTAGTCGAGAAGGGCCCCGAAGCTAGGGTCATAAACGTTTCAAGCAGCCCGACACTCAAAGATGTTGCAAAATGGCTTAAGGAAAACTATAACAATCTTTAAACTATGTACCTGCTTGCCATTCGGTTAGGTATCTTTTCTGTTCCTCAGTAAGTTTCTCGATCGCGATGTTCATAGTATCAAGCTTAAGTTGTGCAACTTCTCTGTCTATGTCTTCTGGAACTGCCAGGACCCTTTTCTCCAACTTATCCTTGTTTTTTACGATAAACTCTACGCATAGTGCTTGAAGCGAGAACGATAGGTCCATAACTTCTGAGGGATGCCCCTCGGCACATACGAGGTTAACCAGTCTTCCATCACCGAGTAGATATATCTTTTTACCGTCTTTCATTCTGAAAAGTGTCACGAGCTTGCTCACTTCCACTTTTTCTTTCGCTAACGTTTCTAAGTCTTTTTTCGAAATCTCCACATCCATATGCCCAGCGTTTGCAAGTATTGCCCCGTCTTTCATCTTTTCGAAGTGCTCGCCCCTGATAACGTTGATGTTTCCAGTCGCGGTTATGAATATGTCACCGTACTCTGCAGCCCTAGATAATGTGTCAACATTAAAACCGTACATTACGGCCTTTAAAGCCTTTATCGGATCAACTTCAACAACGGTGACCTTGGCCCCAAGACCTCTGGCTCTCTCGGCGATACCGGAGCCAACCTGACCAAAACCTACAACAACCACGTTCTTACCAGCAAAAAGCACATTCGTAGCCCTCAAGATACCATCAAGTGCTGACTGTCCCGTACCAATAGGGTTGTCGAATAAGTTTTTTGATTTGGCGTCGTTTACGGCAATTATAGGATACCTCAGCATTCCCTTTCCCTCCAGAGCTCTTAACCTTATGACACCGGTCGTGGTTTCCTCTGTGCCGCCAAAAACCCCATTGATTAAATCTTCGCCAACGTCTCCGAGAATCCCTTTTACATATTCCACATCCGCGCCTTTGATGCCGTATGCCATCTTGTGTAGAGTGGATACTAGGTCAGCACCATCATCCATTGTTATTGTGGGTTTATGTAGGAGTGCATATCCTATACATTCGTAGTATTCTTTTAAAGACAGACCTCTAAAACCATAAACTTTTATCCCCTCTTCGACCAGTGCTGCAGCAACATCATCTTGGGTGCTGAGCGGGTTGGAGGGGCATAAACTGACTTGAGCACCGCCTTCAACCAAAGTCTTCAGTAAGACGCCCGTTTCTTTTGTTATGTGTAAACATGCGCTTATTTTCTGGTTCTTAAGTGGTTTATCTTTCTGAAACTTCTCCCTTATCTTCATTAATACCTTCATCTGTCCTTCTGCCCAGTCTAACTTCTTCCTACCTTCGCTCGCATAGCTTAGATCTTTTATCCAAAATTCTCGCAAACACTGAAAACCTCCGATTTTGTTTACCTTTTAAGCAATCACCGGTCTAGAGACTTCACGGCTCTTATAAACTTTATGTACTGCTATTAAGATTTGAATCAATGTGAGCAACTTGTCAGAAATAATTACGCTACAAATAGGTCTTGCAGAGGCGGTTGCATACTTTTTTGTCATAATGCTTATCGTCATAATTTTGTCCGCCTCCATTAAGGTCGTTAGGGAATACGAACGTGGCATAATCTTCAGGTTGGGTCGCTTCATTGGGGCTAAGGGTCCAGGTCTATTTTTCCTGATACCGATAGTTGACAGATTCGTTAAGGTGGACTTGCGAACGGTCGTTGTTGACATCCCGAGGCAGAAGGTTGTGACAAAAGATAACGTGAGTGTTGATGTAGATGCTGCTGTTTATTACCGTGTCATCGATCCAGCAAAAGCGATTCTTCAAGTTGAGAATTATACACAGGCAACCAACCTTTTAGCTCAAACGACTTTGAGGGATGTACTCGGACAAGTTGAGCTCGATGAGTTACTTACTAGGAGGGAAGAGCTTGGGAAGAAAATCAGTAGTATAGTTGATGAGCTTACAGAGCCTTGGGGAATAAAGGTTAGTATGGTTGCACTAAAAGATATCACAATGCCTGAAACGATGGTTAGAGCAATAGCCAAGCAAGCAGAGGCAGAAAGGGAAAAGCGCTCTAGAATAATCGTAGCCGAAGGCGAACTACTGGCCTCAGAGAAGTTGGCGGCAGCCGCAAAACAGTATAGTGAGCAACCCATTTCGTTACGGCTGAGGGAGCTGCAAACACTAACAGAGATTGCTAGGGAGCGAAACCTTGTTGTGGTAACGACGACCACCGATGCATCTTCGTTAGCGAGCATGGTTGGTTTGATAAAAGGGATTGGTAAAGAGGAGAAAGGAACCAAAGGATGAAATGCCGTGCCGTTTTTATTTTAATAGCCCTATTATTATTTGCCCTTTTTTCTTTTCAGCTAACTTTAGCCAGTCCTGAACAATCTAAAGTACTCCTTGTAAGGATAGAGGGAACGATAACAACCGCTACGTCAAACTTAATGAGGGAAGCTTTGGAATACGCGACCGCAAACGGATACAGTGCGCTTCTAGTAACTATGGATACGACAGGAGGTTTACTTTCAGCAACGTTTGAAATAGTAGACACAATAGAACGCTCCCAAATACCAGTTATCGTCTATATTTACCCATCTGGGAGTAAAGGTTGGTCCGCAGGGACTTTTATAATTCTGGCGTCGCACGTTGCGGCAATGGCACCTCACACACTCATCGGCTCGTGCCAACCCGTAAGCTACTCACCGTTTGGCAACTCTGAACCTATTCAAGATGAAAAAACGATAAACGCTCTTGCGGCCTACCTCGCAGAAAGGGCCAGGATGCATGGGCGAAACGAGACTGTTGCGAGACTCTTCGTTACGCATAATCTGAACTTAAACGATGAGTTAGCGCTGAGGTACGGTGTATTAGACGTAGTAGCATCAGGAATAGATGAGTTGTTAGCAAAATTGGATGGGAGGGTTGTAAGAGTTCTCGATCGGGATATCGTGCTAAATACAAAAGACGCTGTAGTTCACAAATACGAACCGAGTCTAAGGGTGATGTTGCTAAACGTAATAAGCGACCCGATAATTGCTTCATTGGCTTTTCTCATAGGTCTTTATGCGTTGATATTCGGTATATCGGCTCCTGGTCATCTTGCGGAGATAATCGGTGCCTTTCTACTCATACTCGGCTTGGTGGGATTGGGATTTAATATTAACATAGCAGCCCTTTTGTTCCTAGTATTAGGTGCGATTCTTATGATAGCGGAAGCATATACGCCGGGATTCGGAATTCTTGGCNGCTCTGGTTTCTTATTTATAATTGTTGGAAGCCTGCTTTTAATACCGCTAGGTAGCNCACAGTGGTTAGCAAGNGAGGATTTTTACCAAATTTTCTTTAGNGCAATTATNAGCTCAGCGTTGGTTATAGGCGGTTTCACGTTATTCATGGTGTATAAAGTCGTGAAGGCGAAGAGACAGAAGCCGCTACTTAAGGACATAATTAACGAAATAGTTTACGTAGTGGATGAATTGGGACCGGATAAGTATGGCTTTGTTAAATATTCAGGCGAATATTGGATGGCAAAGTCGCAAGAAACGATAAAACCTGGGAGCAAGGCTATAGTCGTAGGCAAAGAGGGACATGTGCTTATCGTGAAACGCTTAGAAGAAGAATGACCGGAAATCAAACAGTTAAATTTACCTTACACTAAGATTTCGGGAGTGAGATAATGGTGGATATCAGTACGAAAGAAGCCTACCTGAAGCTGTTGGAAAGGGTAATGGTCGAAGTCAAGTCCATCGCTAGCAAGTCTGGTGATAGAGTATTAGAGTTAAGACCCACCATAATGCAAACGGCCAAGCATACAATAATAACGAATTTCGGCCACCTTGCCGAGACTTTGAACAGAGACCCACAACATCTGGCAAGGTTCATATTCAAAGAGTCTGGTAAGCCCGGCGTCTTAGAGGGTGAAAGGTTAACAATTCAAGGTAAGCTTTCTAACGAGGAAATTAAAAGGTTGCTTGAAATATACATGAAGGAGTTCGTTAAGTGCCCTGTTTGTGGCGGTGTTGATACAAGAATCGAGGCAGAGAAAAGATTTAGATTTTTACAATGCGACATATGCGGAGCAAAGAGTAGTGTTAGAAAGATTTAAGCATTTTAGATTTCTAACATTCTCTTTATCTTTTCTAAACTTGTAGCCAGCAAATCAATTTCTGACGGAATGTTATAGATGTAGAAGCTTGCTCTGGCAGACGCGGTAATTCCAAGTCTGTTATGAAGGGGCATTGCGCAGTGATGACCGGCCCTTATAGCAATACCTTCATTATCCAAGAACATAGCAAGGTCATGAGGATGTATGCCTTTGAGGTTAAAAGATACTAGCCCGCACCTTTGTTCTGGAGAGCTAGGACCATAATACATAATCCCCTCTATACGTGAAAGCGCATCTAAGGTATACTTCGTCAGTTTAATCTCGTGCCTTCTTATAACATCCATGCCTATTCGTTGCAAATAGTCGATGGCCGCAGCCAGACCTATTGCACCCTCAACGTTCGGCGTACCTGCCTCAAACTTCCAAGGTATGTCATTCCACTCTGAACTTCTGAAGTCTACAGACTTAACCATCTCGCCGCCTACCATGAAAGGTTCCATCTCTTCAAGCAGTCTTTCCTTTCCGTACAATATCCCGATACCCATCGGACCGAGCATTTTGTGTCCCGAGAAGGCTAAAAAATCACAATCTAATTGCTGCACGTCAATCGGCATGTGGGGTACGGCCTGAGCAGCATCAACAACGGTTATTGCCCCCATTTCTTTAGCATATTTAACAAGTTCGCGTACTGGATTGATTGTTCCAAGAACGTTGGACGCAAAAGTGAAAGCAAAGAGCTTCACACTTTTATTTTTATATTCGTCAAATTCCTCAAGCTTCAAAAAACCTTCTTTATCAAAGCCAATAAACTTGAGACTTGCCCCCTTTAACTTGGATAGGATTTGCCACGGTAATAAGTTACTGTGATGTTCCATCTCGGTCGTTAGTAGCACGTCGCCTCTTTGTACGTTGTTCTGTCCCCAACTATACATCACGAGATTTATCGCCTCCGTTGTGTTCCTAGTGAATATGATTTCACGAGGACTTCTGGCGTTTATAAAACGTGCGACTTTCTCCCTAGTCTTTTCGTAGGCAGCAGTGGCCTCTTCGGCTATGCTGTAGATTCCTCTGTGGACGTTGGCATTAAACGTTTCATAGTAATTTTTTATGGCCTCAATTACCTGTATGGGTTTCTGTGTCGTTGCAGCGGAATCTAAATATACGAAGGGCCTCCCTTTTACCAACCTCTTTAATATCGGGAAGTCTTCCCTTATTCTGTTGCCGAGCTCAAAAACTTCATCCATTTCTGTCTGGAGGACGTTTTCATTTTTTGAAACTTTTAAGTTTTTGACCACAAAGATGTTTATAAAATAGCCAGATATAATTGACCTTGGGAACGTGTTTGTCAGAAGATTTCCCGAAATACATCCTTGACCATTATAAAAGGCCAAGAAACTATGGGGAGATGAAGGATGCAGACGTAACTGTAAAGGATTCAAATAGGCTATGCGGCGATTATGTGGAAATTTATCTAAAATTCGATGGAAACAAGATATCTGCCATATCTTTTAAAGGTCAGGGATGCATGATAAGTCAAGCTTCAGCCTCAATGTTAACGGAGTTTGTGAAAGGCAAGGAGGTGGAAGAGGTATTGAAGCTTACAAAGCATGATGTAACAAAGATGTTGGGTTTAGAACTCGGTCCTGTGAGAATGAAGTGTGCCATGTTGCCGCTCGTAGCTTTAAGGAAAGCTATAGAATCCTATTTAAATAAGAAAGGATAATATAAGAAAATATCAAATTACAAACACATGGTCTCATGGAGCACAGCTTTTAAGAAAGCTCTGCTGTACGTCGGTTTTCTAATAATGTGGCTGATAATAGGCTCCGTGATTTTCGGCGTTGGGTTTATCGTTGGAGGGTTTGAAATACAGCCCGGACCGTTTGATACCCCTATACCTACTATGGCCAATCCTTTAGTCTTTGTTGTATTTGTCATAATAGGTTACATCGTTATCCTTCTCGGAACTATAGCTACGTTCTTTAAAATAGTAGCAGAAATTACTGCTGAAGAGGTCGAAAGGAGGATCAAAACGAGTTCCAGCTAATTCCCTTTTTTA
>Ga0065718_1002413_pt1 | contig 19144 bp, 17 predicted proteins | sample GBSCel77sediment_2_FD_59105 | JGI IMG/M metagenome (GOLD analysis project Ga0065718, IMG submission 59105) | Hot spring sediment microbial communities from Great Boiling Spring, Nevada - cellulolytic enrichment CS 77C v3 (version 3) | ecosystem: Environmental > Aquatic > Thermal springs > Hot...
ATGCGGAGCTGGGTGAAGGGCTGGATGTTCAACCCTATGCGTCCTGGAGAGGCAAATTATGATGGTATCTGGAAGGAAGAGTGAGGTGACCCTGTGCTGGAACCCCATGGGGACTGTAGTCCCCATGGGGTCTCACTCACGCTTATGATTTTCTATATTCCTTCGGCGTCTCCTTTTTCTCCCTCTGACGCTTTTTGGGATTTCTCTTCTCCTTTTCCTTATGATTGGCCTTCTTGGTCCGTACCAGCGCCTGGCTACGTTCATTAACAGTCCCGAGCGTCTGAAGGGAGCCGATGTGGATAAGCTCGTTGAACTCTACGGGCTCAACGACCCGCTGATTATCCAGTATGGTCGATGGTTGAAGAACGTCCTCCGGGGAAATCTCGGGTGGTCCTACGTGGGGAAGGAGCCGGTACTTTCGGCAATTCTCAAGCGTTTTCCGTACACCCTTGAACTCACCCTTTTTGCCGCCATCCCCATCATTTTCCTTGGGACGTCTCTTGGGGTTCTCGCAGCGCTCAACCATAACAGGCCTCTGGACCACGGGTTGCGCATTTTTGCCGTTGTTGGGTGGTCCTTCCCCGATTTTGTCTTTGGACTTTTTGTTCTCATGATTTTCTACGGAACGCTGGGGTGGTTCCCACCGGGGGAACCTGAGCGTCTGGGCTGAAGAAATCGTCAAATCCCCNTACTTCCGGAATTTCACTGGAATGCTCACCCTCGATGCTCTTCTCAACGGGCGGCTTGACGTTTTTCTTGACGCACTGCGGCACCTTGCTGGTCCGGTGTTGACTCTCACGTATGTAGAGTTTGCCTTTCTCCTCCGGATTACTCGCTCCTCTATGCTCGAGGTACTTCGCAAGGAGTACGTTCGGACGGCCCGGGCGAAAGGCCTTGATGAACGTGTGGTCATTCACAAGCATGCAAAGAGAAACGCCCTTATTCCGGTGGCCACGGTGTCTGGTCAGACGGTGATCGGGCTCCTTGCCGGAACAGTCATTGTGGAGACGATTTTCAACCGGACCGGTCTTGGAAGCTTCATCGCCCTTGCATCGCAGCAGCTTGATTACGCTTCCATCATGGGTGGAACCCTCTTTTTCGGTCTCATTTTGGTCATTGGGAATCTCTGTGTGGATCTCTCCTACGCCCTGATTGATCCCAGAGTGAGGCTTGAGTGATGCGGGAAGAGACGAGAAAAGCGCTTCGGCGACTCTTTTCCAATGCTTCTGGANTTCTGGGTGTTGTCCTTCTCGGGCTTTTTGTTGTTGTGGCACTCTTTGCTCCTCTCCTTGCTCCTCCGAAGCCCGGGCGGGATCCATACTTTATGCCCGTGGTGACCTGGAGTGCCGATCCCCTTCCCCCTTCACGGGAACACCCTTTTGGTGTTGCTGGGAAGCGAGACATTTTCTACGGTGTCGTGTGGGGGACGGCGTACGGCCTTTCGTATTGGTATCCTCGTAACCCTTGCTTCAACGGCCATCGGGCTTTTTGTGGGGTCTCTTGCCGGATACTTTGGAAGGATTCTCGACGAGATCCTCATGCGAGTGACGGACGTTTTTATGGCCATTCCTTTCCTTGTGGCTGCCATGGTGCTCACCACGGTTCTCGGCACGGGACTTGATAAGGTGATGATTGCGCTCATTGTCTTCAGCTGGATGTATCCCGCCCGTCTCATCCGGGGGAATATCCTCCAGGTCAAGGAGGAGCAATTTATCCTGGCCGCAAAGTCCCTGGGAGTGAGCGATACGGTCATTATTCTCCGTCATGTCCTCCCCAATGCCATTTTTCCTGTGCTCATTCAGGCGTCCATGCGCATGGGGTCCCTGGTGATCACTGCTGCAGCCTTGAGTTTTCTCGGCCTTGGGGCGCCTCAGGGGTATGCTGACTGGGGGGCACTCCTCAATTACGCCCGGAACTGGATGCTTGGGGGGTACGGAGCCACGTTCAAGTACTGGTATATGATTGCCTTCCCTGGAGGGGCTATGGTGCTCTTCGTCCTTGCATGGAATCTCCTGGGTGACGCTTTGCGTGATGCCTTTGATCCTCGCCTCCGGTGGTGATGTTCTTGTGCTTCTTGAGGTTCGCAACCTCCGCGTGTACTTCAAAAACGACGCGGGCCAGGAACTCCGGGCCGTTGATGGGGTGAGTTTCACCGTGCCCCACGGGAAAACTGTGGCACTGGTTGGGGAGTCCGGATGCGGCAAGAGCGTGACGGCCCTGGCTATCCTCCGCCTTGTTGAGGTGAACGGCCGGATTGCAGGGGGTGAGGTGCTTTTTGAGGGAAAGAACCTTCTTGCCCTCCCGGAGAAGGAAATGCAGAAAGTGCGGGGGAAAGACATTGCCATCATTTTCCAGGAACCCTCTGCAGCTTTGAACCCTGTATACACCATAGGGGACCAGATCATGGAGGCTATCCTTCTCCACCAGTCTGTGTCCCGGGAGAAAGCCCGTGCTCTGGCGGAGGAGATGCTCCACCTTGTAGGCATTCCCGAGCCCAGGAAGCGTCTGAATGAGTACCCTCACGAGCTCTCAGGAGGCATGAAACAGCGGGCCATGATTGCTATGGCACTCTCGTGCCGTCCGAAGCTCCTCATCGCCGATGAACCGACAACGTCCCTTGATGTCACAATACAGGCGCAGATTCTGGCGCTCCTCCGGGAACTCCAGAGGCAAATTGGCATGGCGATACTCCTCATCACCCATGACCTTGGCATTGTTGCCGATATGGCGGATGAGGTTGTGGTCATGTACGCTGGGAAAGTGGTGGAACGGGGAACGAAGTACGACATTTTCAAGCGCTGCCGCCACCCGTACACGCTTGGGCTTTTGCGCTCTGTGCCCCGTCTCGACGTGGACGAAAAGGTCCTTGCGAGCATCCCGGGGTTCGTGCCGGATCCCCTCCATTTTCCCGAGGGGTGCCGGTTTCGGGGTCGCTGTTTCCTGGAAGATGAGGCCTGCACCGCGGAACCCCCGGAAATTGCTCTCGGCAACGGGCACGTGGTGTACTGCCATCATGCTGCGCTCTCCGAGGTGTGCCATGGGGAACGGTGAGGTCTTGCTCCGCGTTGAGAACCTCAAGAAGTACTTCCCTCTCCGGGCAGGGGTTTTCAAAAAAGTTGTGGGATGGATTAGAGCGGTGGATGGGGTGAGCTTTGAGGTCTTTTCGGGGGAGACCCTGGGAATTGTGGGGGAATCAGGGTGCGGGAAGAGTACTCTCGGAATGACCATCCTCAGGCTCCTTGAGCCGACGGAAGGACGAATCTTTTTTGCCGGACAGGATATTACCAAGCTTCCTCCGGCAAAGCTGCGGCCAATTCGCAAGGACATGCAGATGATTTTTCAGGACCCCTTCAGTTCCCTCCAACCCCCGTATGACCGTCCAGGCTATCCTCGAAGAGGGGCTCAGGGTACACCGTGTTGTTCCCCCGGGATACCATGCGGAAAGAAGTGGAAATGCTCCTTGAACGGGTGGGTCTTTCCCGGGACTATGTTCGTCGCTTTCCTCATGAATTTTCTGGTGGGCAGAGGCAGCGCATCAGCATTGCCCGGGCTATTGCCCTCCGACCCCGCCTGGTGATCGCTGATGAGGCTCTTTCGTCCCTTGATGTCTCCGTCCGAGCTCAGGTGCTTGACCTTCTCCAGGAACTGAAAAAGGAGTACTCCCTCACGTACCTTTTCATCTCTCACGACCTTGCTGTGGTGCGGCAGATTTCCCACCGGATTCTCGTCATGTACCTGGGAAAGGTGGTGGAACTTGCTCCAAAAGAGGCCTTTTTTGCTCGTCCTCTCCATCCCTATTCCGTAGCGCTGATTTCTGCTGTTCCCATCCCCGACCCGGATGTTCGAAAGGTCCGCATCATTCTGAGTGGTGATGTACCGAGTCCTCTGCAACCTCCTCCGGGGTGTCGTTTCCATACCCGCTGTCCCAGAGCTCAGGAGATTTGTGCAATGGTTGAGCCATCTCTCCTGGAGGTAGAGCCAGGCCATTTTTGTGGCCTGCCACTTCCCCGGATGCCTCACCCTGGAAGAGGCGAGTTGACGAACCTTGGAGAATATGGTATTTTTTTCTACCGTCTACGAAGGCTTGTGAGGAGGCGATTCGTATCGAGTTACGGTATCGAGTGAACCATCAGATTGGGGCGCGGGAAGTGCGGCTCATTTCTCCCGAGGGACATCAGATTGGCATTGTCCCCCTNAAGAAGGCTTTGCAGATGGCGGAAGAGGCAGGGCTTGACCTCGTTGAGGTTGGTCCCAATGCCAACCCCCCGGTCGTCGCAAGATTATGGACTGGGGGAAGTTCAGATATGAGCGGGAGAAAAAGGCTAAACTCTCCCGCAAGAAGCAGAAAGCTTCAGAGCTCAAAGAACTCACCATGCGCCCCAAGATCGACGAGCATGACTATCAGGTCAAGCTCCGGAACGCTCTCCGGTTCCTTCAGGAAGGCAACAGGGTGAAGGTGACCATTCGGTTCCGAGGAAGGGAGGCGGCGTTTCAGGATCGGGGGCGTGAACTCCTCCGGAGGGTTATCGAGGATCTAAAGGAAGTGGGAAAGGTAGAACAGGACATTAAGAGCGAAGGGTCGAGTCTTACGGTCACTCTGGCACCGAAGAAGTGAGGAGGACGGGAAGCCATGCCGAAGATGAAGACGCACAGGGGGGCAGCGAAGCGTTTCAAAATCACTGCTCACGGGAAAATTAAGAGATCCCAGGCAGGGAAATCGCACCTTCTTGCCCACAAGGAACGGAAGCGAAAACGAAGACTCCGCAAGACTATCGTTTTAACTCCTGTGGAGGCGAAACGAATCAAGAGTTTACTCCCTTACGCATGAGAGGTGGCGCACATGTCGCGGGTAAAGACCAATGTTGCCTCGCGGAAGAGAAAGAAGAAAATCATGAAGATGGCCAAGGGATACCGGGGTCGCCCGTTCCCGGGCTTACCGGAGAGCAAAGGAACAGGTTATCCGTTCTCTGGCGTATGCATACCGTGATCGGCGAAACCGCAAGCGGGATTTCCGTCGACTGTGGATTCTCCGCATCAATGCAGCGGTGCGGAACGAAGGCATGACGTACAGCCAGTTCATGGGTGCCCTGAAGAAAGCCGGGGTTCTCGTGAATCGGAAGAGGCTGGCACAGCTCTCCATCGAGGATCCCGAGGCCTTTCGGGAGCTTGTTCAGATTGCTCTGGCCTATCGATGACCCTCGACAGGCCTTCGCAACCCTGAGGGTGGAAGAGCATGATTGAGGAAATAGAGGAGTACCTTCGTGACTTTGAGGGAGAACTGGCCCAGGTCCTGACGAGAGATGACCTGAACCGGGTGAAAGGGAAATACGCTGGGCGCAAAAGCCGGATCCCCCTTTTCCTGGAACGATTGAAGACCTTACCTCTTGAAGAGCGGAGAATTGTCGGACGGAGGCTCAACGAGGTCAAGGCGTTTATTGAAGAGCGCCTCAGGAAGAAGGAGGCAGAGCTCTCCCAGAAGGAGCGAAGACGAGAGTCCGTCGACCTTAGTCTTCCAGGGCGAAGACATCCTGTGGGAGCCTTCCATCCCCTGCGCCTGGTCATGGACGAGATTGTCGCTATTTTCCGTTCTCTGGGGTTTCGCGTGGAAGAGGGGCCGGAAATCGAGACCGAGCTTTACAACTTCGAGGCTCTGAACATTCCTGCCGATCATCCTGCCCGGGATGCTCAGGATTCCTTCTATCTCGGAGGAGGTTTCCTTCTGCGGACACACACCTCCCCTGCCCAGATACGGGTCATGGAGAAGCTTACGCCTCCCTTTCGGGTTATTGTTCCTGGGCGGTGTTACCGTCGGGATGCCTTTGACGCCACCCACAGTCCCGTGTTCCACCAGATCGAAGGGCTTGTGGTGGCGCCGGGGATTTCCATGGGGGACCTTAAGGGAACCGTTGAGGTTTTCGCCCGTCGCCTCTTCGGCGAAAGGCGACAGGTTCGTTTCCGTCCCAGCTATTTCCCCTTCACCGAGCCGAGCGCGGAAGTAGACATTTCCTGCGGTATCTGCCAGGGAGCGGGATGCCGGTCCTGTGGGGGGCAAGGATGGCTTGAGATTATGGGGGCCGGTCTTGTGCATCCCCAGGTGTTCCGCAACGTGGGATACGATCCGGAGAAGGTTCAGGGGTTCGCGTTCGGTATGGGGGTGGAGCGAATCGCCATGCTGAAATTCGGCATTCCTGACATCCGGTGGTTCTTTGAGAACGACGTTGTGTTTTTGTAGTGCTTTCAAGGGTCTGGGGTAGCATATGCGTGTCTCGTATCAGATTCTCAAACGGTTCCTTCCTGAACTCTCTCTTCGTCCCGAGGAGGTTGCTGAGATTTTCCTGAACCAGGGGTTTGTGGTGGAGGAGGTTCTTTCGGCACGGGACCTCTTCCTTTGCCCTTTGCTTGCTGGTACCCTCGTGGAGGCGCGTTGTGAGGGTCCGCTGACCCACTGCACGGTAAAGCTTGGAGAACACACCTTCCGGGTTCTGGTTCACACTTCCGGTGTTCCAGAGACCGGTAGCAGGGTCCTCGTAGGACTTGAGAACCATACTCCGTCTTTTTCTCCCTGTACGGGGGGAAAGAGCGAGGGAGGTTTTCGATTTCCTCCTGCCTCTCCCTCCGTTCCTTGAAGAGGGTGATGACGTTTACGAAGCCCTCATTGGTGATGACGTGGTTTTCGAAGTGGAGATTACCGCAAACCGCGGGGACTGCCTCTCGGTTCTGGGGCTGGCTCGGGAGCTTGCGGCTCACTGNGATATTCCCCTGGTACTCCCTGAGGTGCGCTACACTGAGAAACCTATCCACCATGGTTTTCGTCTTGAAAACGAGGCGCCGCACCTCTGCCCGCTGTACACTGGGAGGTACGTCACTGCAATTACCGTGCGACCCTCGCCGTTCTGGATAGCCAAGGAACTCATCCTCATGGGTATGCGGCCCATCAACAACGTCGTGGACATCACGAATCTCGTCATGCTCGAGATGGGACAGCCGCTCCATGCCTTTGATGCTGCCCGCATTCGGGGGAATCTCGTCCGTGTTCGTGAGGCGGAAGAAGGTGAGCGCCTCATGACTCTCGATGGGGAAGAGAGGGTACTCAAGAAGGGTATGCTCCTCATTGCTGATGCGGACCGCCCCATCGCCCTTGCTGGAGTTATGGGTGGACGGGATACCGAAGTGGGGCCGAAGACAAGGGAAATTTTTCTTGAAGCAGCCTTCTTTGACCGCGTTTCCGTTCGGAGAACGGCCAGGGCTTTGGGGATGCGAACGGAAGCATCGGCGCGCTTTGAGCGGGGTGTTGACCCCCTGGGGGTGATGCAGGCAGCGTCCCGGGCACTTGCGCTTTTGGAGGAAGCGGGGGGAGAGGTGGCTTCNGGGTGGCTTGTGAGTGGCCAGCCACCCTTCACGGTGTGGGAAATTTCGGTACCCTGGGAACTCGTTGTGCAGAGGCTCTCCTGCGAAGTTTCCCAAAAAGAGGGCATTCGTATCCTTGAGCGGCTTGGTTTTCAGGTTGCTCAGGAAGGAGCAACCCTGCGTGTTCGTGTCCCAAGTTGGCGTCCCGATGTGCGGGAACCCATCGATGTTGTCGAGGAGATAGGGAGGGTTTACGGGTACGGGAAGATTCTCTCCTCTTTCCCTTCCTTTCCCTTTGATCCCGGGAATGTTCCCCGGGAGGAATCCCTGGAAAACCTGATTCGAGCACATCTTGTCCACCGTGGTCTTTACGAGGTGGTGACGCTTTCTTTGGTTGAGGGGGAAAGCGTGGACGTACTTGGCTTTGGAAAAGAGGAGTGTGTCGCGGTACTGAACCCCCTTTCCCAGGAACACGCTGTCCTCCGTCCTTCCCTTTTCTTGAGCCTCTTCGAGGTTGTGCGGACCAATGCCCGGCGGGGCAGGAGGAGTAGAGGGTTTTTCGAGGTTGGCAAGGTGTTTTTCCGGAAAGAAGGGGATTTTCGGGAGGAAAAGCACCTGGGCGTTATTCTCTGGAATGTTCCTCAGCCTGCTCTGTGGAAGGAGGATCCTTTAGACCTCTTTACCCTGAAGGGGTTCCTTGAGGAGATAGGAGAGCTTGCAGGTGTAGAGTACGGTGCTGTTTGCTCCGGGAGGGTTTCCCCCGTTTTTGATGAGGAAGAGGCTTTCGTGGTACCCTCTCCTGAGGAGGGCACAGAACCTAGTCGGGNGGGGTGGGAAGGTCCTTCCTGCTTTCCTGCGCAAGCACGATGTTGAGGGGGAAGTGTACTATCTCGAAATCCGCCTCGAGGGCCTCGCCACCTGGAGACAGGACCTTCCGGTGAAGGATTTTGTCTTGCCTGCTTTTCCTGCTGTTTCCCGAGACATCTCGGTAGTTGTGGATGCATCTACCCCCTGGGCTTTTGTGGCGTCGCTCGTTGCTGAGGAAGCAAAACGTAGCTGCATGGCCCTTGAGGAATTTGTTCTTTTCGACGTGTTTTCTGGTGACCCCCTCCCACCTGGGAAGAAGGGGTTTGCTTTTCGTCTTGTATTCCGAGCTCCGGACCGGACTCTTGAGGATGAGGAAGTCGGGAGATGGGTGCAGAAACTCAAGGAGGTCCTGAAGCAGACGGGGAGGGTGGTGTTACGGGAAGAGATGATTCTCTCCCATGAGTGACTGGTACACCCTGCTGTGCTTTGGTATTCTTGTCCTTAACGCAGTGCGCAGTGCGCTCCGGGGATTCAGCAAAGAATTCCTGGTGTTTGTTGGGCTTGTGGTTGGTCTTCTCCTTGGCCTCCGGTACTTTCCTGCAATNGGCGAGTTTCTCCATACTCGTTTTGGGTGGCAGAGTCCCTGGCTTGGAATCATCGGATTCCTCCTTATTTTCCTTCCCACGGTGATGGTGTTCTCCTCCTTTGGGCTCCGTCTGCGCCGGCTTTTTGAGCACCTTGATATCCTCTGGGTTGACGCTCTCCTTGGGTTCTTTGTGGGGCTTTTGAAGGGCATGCTCTGGATTCTCGTCATTACGGTGTTTGTGGCCAATGTGGCGTACCTTAGTTTCCTCGAGGAGGGCATTGCTCGCTCTCAGTTTTACCAGGATTGCACGCTGCCCGCGATTCGTTATGTGGAGCGTTTTGCCACTCAGTTCCCCCAGATTGCCTTTTTACGGCCGTGGCTTGAGAAAGGAGCATCCATAGGCGATGGAAGTTTCGAAAGGTGCCCTGGCGAGCTTTGAATACGAGAAAATCCTCGAGCTTCTGGTCCCTTTCTGTTTTTGCCCTGCAACACGGGAAAGGGCCAGGGCGCTTCTTCCTCTGGAGCCAGAAGTGCTTCCTTTGCACCTTGAAGCGATGCGGGAACTCAGGGACCTCATCCGTTTTGTACGGTGACATCCCCCTTTGGGGAGTTTCCCGACCTCCGTCCGGTTTTTGTAAATCCTGCGTCTTCCCGGCGCCCGTCTCTCGCTTGAGGAAGCACAGAAAGTATACCGTTTCCTTCTCATGAGCCGGGGTATCCGCCATTTCCTGAAAGAACGGGGAGTAGAGAAGAAGTATCCCCGGATTTCTTCCTTGTACTTCCGGAGCATTCAGGATTTCTCAGGGTTTCTGCGGTATGCGGAGAAGATTCTCTCTCAGGATGGGCAGGTGCTCGATACGGCGAGCGAGAAACTCTGGAACATCCGAAGACGGAAGGAAGAGGTCCAGAGCCGGATTGCGGAGGTTCTCCATCGCATCCTCCAGGATAGCAGAATCGCCAAGTATCTCCAGGAACCGCTATACACTCTGCGAAAGGGTCGGTATGTTCTTCCTGTGAAAGCTCAGTTTCGGAGTGCGCTGAGGGGATTTGTGGTGGATTGTTCCTCAAGTGGTTCCACGCTTTTCATCGAACCATGGGCCGTGGCGGAACTGACTAACGAGCTTGAGGTTCTCAAAACCCTTGAGGAAGAAGAAATCTCCCGCATCCTTTTCGCCTTTACTGAAAAACTGCGGCCACTGTCTTCGGCCATTCGAGAGACCTTCGAAAGCCTTGTGGAACTTGACCTCCTTCGGGCTAAAGTGAAGCTTGGGGAGCAGTGGAAGGGGGAAATTCCCGAGGTTGGAGGGGAAACGCTGCGCATTCGTGAAGGGCGACACCCTTTGCTTTTTGAACGGGCGGTTCCCTTTGACCTTGAAGTTGCCAGGGGCCGTAGCATCGTGGTTGTCAGCGGGCCTAATGGTGGAGGAAAGACCGTTCTCATCAAGGCGCTTGCGCTTCTTGTGACGCTCACCTTCTCCGGAATCCCGGTCCCCCTCGCACGAGGTTCTTCCATCCCCCTCTATGACTATCTCTTTGTGGATGTCGGGGACCATCAGGACCTGGAAAGTAGTCTGAGCACCTTCACGTCCCGGATGGTGCTTTTGAAGGCCGCACTGCAAAAGGCTGGACCCCGGAGCCTTTTTCTCATCGATGAGCTCGGGGCGGGTACAGACCCCCACGAGGGCGCGGCGCTTGGCATTGCCCTTCTTGAGTACCTGAAAAAGAAGGGTACAATGTGCATTGCCACTACCCATCTTCCAGCTCTTCGGGAGTATGCCCTTCGGGGAGAGGGTGTCCTTCCTGCCTCCCTTGCCTTCGACCCTGATACCCTGCAGCCCACGTATCGCCTTGTGGTGGGGGGTGTTGAGGGAAGCTATGGAATCACGATTGCGGAACGGGTTGGCCTTCCCCAGGAGGTTATCCAGGGGGCACGACAGGTACTCCGGAGGGAGGAGGTTGCCTTCAACGAGCTTTTGCTCTCTCTCTCCCGGGAGCGGGAAGAGATGCGGAAGAAACTCGGCGAACTCCATGAAAGGCTTGCTGAGCTTGAGAAACGTGAGGAAGAAGTGCGAGTGATCAGGAAAGCTCTTGAAGAGGAGCGTCGACGCCTGACGAGGGCTCTGAGGGAGGAGTGGGAAGCCCGTCTGCGGGAGAGAGAGAAAGAAGTCGCGCGTCTTGTGGGAGAATTGCGGAAAGCAAGAGCGCTCGATGAAGGGAAATATGGAGAACTCAAAGAACTCCTCCGGGAGGAGCGCCAGTGGCTTGAAAGTCTCAAAGAAGAGCAGGAAGAACCTCAGGAGTTCCAGGCAGGAGACCAGGTGTTTGTTGATCCTCTGGGCCGGGGGGTTGTTCTTGAGGTTGATACGAAGAAGGGTGAAGTTCTCGTTGTCGTGGGGGAGAGAAGAGTCCGGGGTAAACTCCCGGAGCGTTTGAGGAGAGCGGAGAAGGAGATTCCTCAGGAGTCTCCACAGACCCCCATCACCACCTTCACTCTCCGGGAACGGATAACCAATGANGTCTCCATCAGAGCCCTTAAAGCGGAAGAGGCCCTTGCCGTCCTTGAGAAGTACCTTGATAGGGCAATTCTTGCTGGTTTCAGCACTGTGTACATCATTCATGGCAAGGGCGAAGGGAAACTCCGGCGGGTCACGCACGAGTTTCTGCGAAGCCACCCCTATGTTCAGGAGTTCCGTTCCGGTCGGCCTGAGGAGGGAGGGCTTGGGGTTACGGTAGTCACCCTCCGAACATAAGGTCAGGGGCAGGATGTGCAAACCGTCTGGGGAGTAGTTCCTCTTTTGAAAGGGAGCACAACGGTTTTGCAGGAGGGTGAGGGTAGAAGGCCGGTTTTCAGGCACACAGCGATTTCCACCACTCCTTCGGGGCAAGAGAAGTCATGAGGTGGGGTGTCCTTCAGGGCCTCCTTCATCACCCGGGCAAAGAGGGGAGCAGCGATGATACCCCCCGTTTTCTGAGGTCCCAGAGGTTTCCGGTCGTCGTTCCCGAGGAAAATCCCACACACCAGGTTGGGGGTGAATCCCACAAACCATGCGTCGATGAAGTCTTCGGTGGTCCCGGTTTTTCCTGCCGCAGGTCTGCCGATGGCTGCCCTTCTTCCTGTTCCTCGTTCTATGACCCCCTGGAGGAGACGGGCCATGATGTATGCTGTCTCCGGCGAAAGGGCTCGTCGCACCACTGGAGTTCGCTCATAGAGAACGTGACCTGCGGTATCCTCCACCCGGAGAATGGCCAGGGGCTCAGGAACCATCCCACCGTTGGCAAAGGCCGAGTACGCCGTGGTGAGTTCAAGGAGAGTCAGTTCAGAGGTTCCCAGGGCGAGTGACAGGTCTCGCCTGAGGTTACTCCGTATGCCCATTTTTCTGGCATACTGGATGACCTTGTCGATGCCCACTTCCTGGAGGAGCTTAATCCCGATGATGTTCACGGACTTCTCCAGGGCTTCTCTCAGTGTCATCGGCCCCCGGAAAATTCGCTCGTAGTTCTGGGGTTTCCAGCCGTTTGGAAACTCTAAGGGTTCATCGACAAGGATACTGCTTGGGGTGAAACCACTATCGAGGGCTGCGGCGTAAATGAAGGGTTTGAAGGTTGACCCTGGTTGCCGGTGTGCCTGAGTCGCCCGGTTAAACTTGCTCTCTTCGTAGCTTCGTCCTCCCACCATGGCCTTGATGTACCCGTTTGTGGGGTCAATGCAGAGAATCGCTCCCTGGTATCCGCTTTCTTTGAGGGCTTCGTTGGCAACCTTCTGGATGTCGGCATCAAGTGTGGTGTAAATTTTGAGGCCGCCGCTAAAGATCTGCCAGTCCTCGAAGGTTGTGCGGAGCTCCTTGAGAAGGTGGTCGAGGAAATACGGACAGAGGGAGGCACGTTTTTCAAGACCTGAGAGCACAATGGGGGCAGAAAGGGCTTTTTCGAATTCCTCTTGGGTGATGAAACCACACTCCAGCATCCGCCGCAGGACCCGCCGTTGCTGTCTCTGGGCCGCGGAGAAGTCGATGTACGGAGAGAAGTACGAGGGGGACCGGGCAACTCCTGCAAGCATGGCCATCTCTGCAAGGGTGAGGTCAGCCAGGTCTTTGCCAAAGTACAGACGAGCTGCTGCTTTCACCCCGTATACGCCATGCCCCAGGTAGATCTGGTTGAGGTAGGCCTCGAGGATTTCTTCCTTGGTGTACCTTCGCTCAAGGAGGATGGCAAGGAGGAGTTCTTTGATTTTTCGCTCAAGGTTCCTCCGATTGTCGAGGAAACGGCTTCGGGAGAGCTGCTGGGTGATGGTGCTTCCCCCCTCGACGACTCTGAGGTTGAGCAGGTTCTGCCACAGCGCTCGGAGGATGCCGAGAGGGTCCAACCCGGGGTGGCGGAAGAAGTTCTGGTCCTCGCTGGCGATGAAAGCCTTCTGGAGAAGGGGAGGGATTTCCTCAAGATGGGCGTATTCGCGCCGTTCGGTGAAGAATTCCCCGATGAGCCTCCCCCGGATGTCGTAGACCCTTGTGGTGAGCGAGGGCGTAAAATCTTCGAGGCGGGTCGAGATGGTCTTCAGGTCTTCCGAAAGGGGAAAGAGCATGCCTCCAAAGAGCGCGCCTCCCGCAAGAAGACCGGCTATGAAGGCCAGGGCAAGAAGCCGGGTGTTTTTCCTGTTTCCTCTTCTCATCGCTTCAACCGTTCTTGGTATAATATTTGCCATGATATGGTACCACAAAACCGGGAGAAGCGGAATGAGAAGCCTTGCTCGTGGAGCTTTTGTGGCAGCGCTGTACGCTCTTCTTGTTGTGCTTCCTCCCTTTGCTTCTTTCGCCTATGGTCCTGTTCAGGTGCGTGTTGCCGAAGCGCTGACGGTGCTGCCTTACCTCTTTCCCGAGACCATCTGGGGGTTGACTCTGGGGTGCTTTGTGGCGAACGTTTTGGGTGGGCTGGGATTCTGGGACTTTTCCCTTGGAACCCTGTGCACGTTCCTTGCCGCCTTTTGGACTTCTCGTGTGCGTCATCCTCTCCTTGCCCCCCTCCCTCCGGTTCTCGTCAATGGCTTTGGAGTTGCCGCGTACCTTGCTTTCCTCTTTAGAGTTCCTTACGGAGTGACGGCTTCCTACATCCTCCTTGGAGAAGCTGTGGCCTGTTATGGGCTGGGGTATCCACTCCTTGTGGCGCTCTTGAAGCGGGGATTTCGAAAGGAGTGAAGGACGTTGACACAGTATGTTGAGCAAGTTGAGAGGGACCTTGCCATTCTCAAGCGTGGTACGGAAGAAATCATCGACCTTGAGGACCTTAGGAGGAAGCTCCTCCGCTTCTATGAGACGGGGAAGAAACTCGTGGTGAAAGAGGGTTTTGACCCCAGTGCTCCCGATATCCACCTGGGTCATACCGTGACCCTTCGAAAGCTCAGGCAGTTCCAGGAGCTGGGGCATGAGGTCGTTTTCCTCATTGGTGATTTCACGGGTCGCATTGGCGACCCGACGGGGAAAAAGGAAACCCGGCGGCAGCTCACAGAAGAAGAAGTTCAGAGGAATGCCCGGACCTATGCGGAACAGGTTTTCAAAGTCCTTGACCCTGAGAAAACGAGGATTGCCTTCAACAGCACCTGGCTCTCCCGGCTCACCCTGGAGGAGGTTATTGTCCTTGCCTCTCGCTTCACCGTGGCCCGGATGCTTGAGCGGGAAGATTTTTCCAGGCGCCTGCGAGAGGGAAGGCCCATCGGGCTCCACGAATTCCTCTATCCCCTTCTGCAGGGGTATGATTCTGTGGCACTCCAGGCCGATGTGGAGCTTGGAGGAACAGATCAGCGTTTCAACCTCCTTGTGGGGCGAGACCTGCAGCGGGAGTTTGGTCAGGAGCCCCAGGTCATCATCACCATGCCCCTTCTTGAAGGGACCGATGGTGTGGAGAAGATGAGCAAAAGCCTCGGGAACTACATCGGTATCAACGAACCTCCCTTCTCGATGTTCGGGAAGGTCATGTCCATTCCCGATTTCCTCATCGAGAAGTACTTTGTCCTCCTCACCGATGTTCCTCTTGAGGAGGTTCGGAAGAAAAAGGAGGCCTGCGAGCGGGGAGAACTCCACCCGAAGGTCTGGAAGGAAGAGCTGGCCTTTGAGCTCGTTCGCCTGTACCACGGGGAGGAGGAGGCGAGAAAGGCCCTTGAGGATTTCGAGCGGGCATTTTCCCAGAAAGCCTGTCCTGAGAGCGCTCAGGACCTCTGCATTGCCCAGTCTGAGCTCGTTGCGGGGAAGCTCTGGATTATGAAGCTCCTGCAGAGAACGGGTGTTTTCCAGTCAAAGAGCGAGGCACGTCGCTGTCTTGAGCAGGGGGGTGGTATACCTCAACGGCGAGCGTATAAGCGGGGTGGATCAGGATGTTCCGCTGAAGGATGGGGATGTTCTTCGGGTCGGAAAGAAGTCCTTCTTCCGAATCCGAATCGTTGCTTCTCAGGAAGCAAAAACCTCAGGAAAGGAGGAAGCCAGGTGAAAAGCAAAGGAATCGTGATGCTTCTTGTTCTTGGTGCTGTGTTCTTTGGGGGACAGGTTTTCGCTGAGGAGCCCATTCGTATTGGCCTTCAGGCTCCCATAACGGGGAGCTTTGCCATTGAAGGGCAAATGGCCAGGCAGTGTGTAGAAGTTGCGGCAGAGCTTATCAACAAGCAGGGAGGCATTCTCGGTCGTCCTGTGGAGATTGTTGTGGCCGACGATGCCTCTAACCCCAGGGACAGTGCTTTGGCAGCACAGAAGCTCATTTCCCAGGGGGTCGTGGCAGCNATTGCCAGTTATGGCTCATCGGTAACCGAACCCGCCGCAGACCTTTACGAACGGAACCGAGTGGTGTGTGTGGCTTACGGAGCAACAGCAGTACGGCTCACCATGGGGAAAGAGCGCCAGTACTTTTTCCGGTACCTGTGGACGGGATGACTCTCAGGGTGAGTTCTTCGCCCGCTTTGCTGTTGAGACCATGGGGTGGCGGCGCATTGCCATCATGCACGACAACCAGACCTATGGGAAAGGCGTGGCTGAGGAAACGAAGAAGTACCTTGAACCGTACATCAGAGAAGGTCGGGCAGAGATCGTGTACTACGACGCCATCACTCCCGGAGAACAGGATTACAGTGCGGCGCTGACGAAGCTCCGGGAGAGCAATCCCGATGTCTGGTACTACACCGCCTACTACCCCGAGGCAGGGCTTTTGGTCCGGCAGGCCCGGGAGATGGGCATCACTGTGCCCTTTGTGGGGAGCAATGCCGTACCCAATGAGGACTTTGTCCGTATCGCAGGTCTTGAGTACGTGGTGGGAACCTTTATGACCCAGGAGCCCCTTCCCCAGGATCTCAATACTCCAAAAGCTCAGGAATTCTTTGCAGCCTACCGGGCAAAGTACGGGGACATCCCTTCCTCCCCCTGGCCGATTTACGCTGCCGATGCCCTTTTTGCCCTCGCACAGGCGATAGAGAACGCGAAGTCCACAAAGCCAGACGATATTGCCCAGGCCATGCGCACGATGGAGAATGCCGAAGGCATCACCGGTCCTATTGTCTTCACCGAGCGGGGAGACCGGAAGGGTGTTCCCTACGCCATGTACCGGTACAACGAGAAAGGACAGCTTGAGCTCTTTAAACCCTAAGGTTTCCCCCACCGGGTCTTCCCGGTGGGTCCTGGGGGAATCCGGGAGGGACAGGATTGCAGGTATTTTTCGAACAGCTCGTAAACGGGGTAATGGTGGGATCGTTCTACGCCCTTGTGGCTCTGGGGTATTCCATGGTGTATGGCGTCATGAAGCTTATCAATTTCGCCCATGGTGACCTCTTTACTCTGGGGAGTTACCTGGGGTACACCTTCCTTGTGTGGGGAGCAGCATGGATCACAGAACGGGCAGGGCTCTGGTGGGGCGTGCTGGGGGCGATACTTTTCGCCTTTTTGGCCAACGCTGGAGCGGGGNTTCTCGTCGAGCGGATGGCCTATCGGCCGGTTTATCGGGCGGGACGTCTTCCCCTTGTCGTTTCTGCGCTTGGTATGTCCATTTTCCTCCAGAACGCCATCATGGCCATCTGGGGGCCACGCTTCCAGGTGTATCCAGGCGGCCTTGTTCCTACTGCCTCTTTGAGGTTTCTGGGGCTGTCTTTGCCGCTCCTCAAGGTGGTGATTCTCTTCCTCTCCCTTGGGGTGATGTTTGTGATGTACTGGATTGTGGAGAAGACAGAGTTTGGAGCAGCAGTACGGGCAACGGCCCTGGATCGGGAGATGGCCACCCTCCTTGGCATCGACGTTCGGAAGGTTATCCTCTTTGTATTCGCCCTGGGGCCAGCCCTGGGAGGGATGGCGGGGGTCATGAACGGGATGTACTACCGGTCGATTCAGTTCAGCATGGGGTGGAACTACGGACTCAAGGCCTTTACTGCCACCATTCTCGGAGGCATCGGCAACATCCCGGGCGCCATGGTGGGGGGTGTGCTCCTTGGGGTTGTTGAGACGCTCCTTGCAGGGTACCGTCCCCGGGGGAGGGGCCTGGAAGGACGGATTTTACCTTCCTAATCCTCATCCTGGTCCTGATTTTCCGGCCAACGGGAATCCTCGGTGAGAAAGTTGCAGAAAAGGTGTAGTCCGATGGGTATGGAGCTTTCCTGCGTCAGGAAAGGTCGATTCCAGCAGTTTGTTCCTATTCTCCTCTGGGGGTTTGTTTCCGTCTTCCCTTTTCTCCCCTTTGTGAATGATTACTGGGTCGATGTGGGATTTTTCGTAGGACTGTACGGTCTTCTGGGGCTCAGCCTCAACGTCGTCCTGGGGGAAGTGGGGCTTTTCGACCTCGGTCACGCTGCTTTCTACGCCATTGGGGCGTACACCACAGCTATTCTGAACACTACCCTGAATATACCGGTTTTGCTACTCCTTCCCGTGAGTGCTCTTGTTGCTTCGGGGTTTGCCTACCTTGTGATGTCTCCGGTGATTCATCTTCGGGGGGATTACCTCTGTATCGTCACCATCGGTATTGGGGAGATTGTCCGCATCATCATCGTCAACAACCCCTGGGGTATCACCAACGGCCCCAACGGTATCACGGGTGTGGGATTTCCCGCCTTTGGTCCTTTTGTGATTCAGACGCCCACGCAGTTCTACTACTTTGTCTGGGCGGTGGTGGCGCTCGTAGCTTTTGTGCTTTTGCGCCTCCAGAGGTCCCGAATAGGCCGTGCCTGGAATGCTATTCGGGAGGATGAGGTTGCTGCTGAAGCTACGGGTATCGATGTGCGGGCGTACAAGCTCCTGGCCTTTACCTTAGGAGCGGCCCTTGCAGGTCTTGCGGGGAACATCTACGCAGCAAAAATGGCCGTGGTGTCGCCCCAGAGTTTCCTCTTCATGGAATCCGCCCTGCTTTTCTGCATCGTTCTCCTTGGAGGTCTTGGTTCTCTCCCCGGTGNTCTTCTTGGAGCGGCTCTGGTGGTTGTCTTCCCCGAGGTTTTTCGCCGTTTTGCAAGTTTTCGCCTCCTCTTCTTTGGCTTGGCCCTTATGGTGACGATGATTTTCCGCCCCGGTGGTCTTCTTCCCAGAAAGAGGGAAATCCTGGGGCTCGATGGTTTAGATGTGCAGGGGTTCTCTGCGGAGAAGGTATCCCCGGTGCGAATGGGGCAAGTTTCCCTAGAGGAACGTTCCCCGGTTCAACCTCGCGAACTCGATCCTTGTCCTCTCCTTGAGGTTCAGGGGGTCACCCTTCGCTTTGGGGGTCTTGTGGCGGTAAACCAGTATGACCTTGTGGTGTACCCTAAAAGGGTTACGAGCCTCATCGGTCCGAATGGAGCGGGGAAAACCACCCTGTTCAACATTATTACCGGTATATACCATCCCAACGAGGGGAAGGTACTCTTCAAGGGGGAAGACATCACTGGCCTGAAGCCTCATCTTGTGGTGACTCGGGGTATTGCCCGTACCTTCCAAAACATCCGTCTTTTCCCCTCCCTCACCTGTTTTGAAAACGTCCTGATGGGTCGCCACTGCCGTGGAAAGGCGGGGATTGTTCCCGCTGTCCTTCGCACGCCTTTTCAATTGCGGGAGGAGCGGGAATTCATGGAGATAGCCGCGTACTGGCTATACCGGGTGGGATTGTGGGAATACCGGAATGAGCTGGCCCGGAATCTCCCCTACGGCAGGCAGAAGTACCTCGAAATCGCCAGAGCTTTGGCTACAGGACCGGAGCTCCTTATTCTCGACGAGCCTTCATCGGGGCTCAATGAGAGGGAGACAGAAGAGCTCATAGAATTCCTGCAGGGGCTTCTGCGAGAAGGCATCACCATCCTCCTCATCGAGCACGATATGAACGTCGTGATGGGGATTTCGGACTGGGTCAGCGTCATGGACATGGGGAGCAAGATTGCTGAAGGGTCACCGTGGGAGGTCTACAACCACCCCAGGTTATCGAGGC
>Ga0065718_1005174_pt1 | contig 19112 bp, 18 predicted proteins | sample GBSCel77sediment_2_FD_59105 | JGI IMG/M metagenome (GOLD analysis project Ga0065718, IMG submission 59105) | Hot spring sediment microbial communities from Great Boiling Spring, Nevada - cellulolytic enrichment CS 77C v3 (version 3) | ecosystem: Environmental > Aquatic > Thermal springs > Hot...
AGGTGCAGAAGAATTTCTGAATGAAGCTTTAAACGCCATGTTAGAGAACAAGGAAAACAGGGTTGAACTGGAATATTTTTTAGCAAAAACCAAACTGTATCTTCTTCAAAATGACATTGAGCAAGCTGAAATGGCTGCAGCACAAGCAATAAAAATAGTAGAACCACTAAAAAATCTTTTTATCCGTATCAAAACATTCAGAATTTATTCACAAGTACTCAAACATAAAAAAGAATTCAACAAAGCATTGGAAATTCTTAATATGTGCGAAAAACTTGCAAGTCAAATAAACTCTTACTTAGAGCTTGCAAAAACATATTACGAAATAGCAAGTATCCATTTAATTTCGGGGAATAAAAAAAAATTTGAAGAAAGTATAAAACTAAGTTTGCTGTGGGTTGAAAAAATAGATGATGAAGATTATATAAATTTCATAGGCAGGAATTTAATAACTTAAAAGATGACGCTAATTAATTTACCTGTTATTTCTTTGACTCTACACAAAAAACCTTCCTCTTGGATATTATAATTATATACACTATATACACTCTTTTTACCCAAGAGGAAGGTTTTTATAATCTCTTTCAGCTCCACCAAGCATATATTTATTTTATTAACGTTATAAAATCAAATATTACTTTGAGATAAAAGTCCTTCTTCTAATTCTGTACAAAACATTAGACAACTGAGCATTATCTTCCGTAAAAATAAGTTGCGAAGGCTTTATACCAGTTGAACTTTCTATATTTTGCTCAATCGCACTGCTTGGATTATTATAAACCAATTTCAACCCAGCATAAGGATTACTTCCTGTGTTAATATTAAAAGTAGAACCCAATGATATAATTGCTCCATTTAAATTTGTAAGTCCAGAACCAGAAAAGGTTATGTTTCCTCTTGAAATCAAAAACATTGATAATGTAGAAAAATCAATACTTGAAAGATTTAATCTTGCTCTTATTTCATCTTCAGCTTGATTTTGGTTTATTTGAGACTCTCCATAAATAACAATCTGGGGAGGACTAACACTTGTATCTGCAGTACTGCCTAAATCTTCGCTTCCTACAGGATCGTTAGGCAATGGCTCCATTGTTATTCCCTCTGAAAAGTCAGTATTTTTTATTAATTCAATATCATTGGGCAATGGTGGATATGAAAAGTTATAATTTTCGATGTAACTTCCACCGTTAATTTGTATTCTATTACGTGTATTTAAATCCAGCGAAGTTGCAATATATAACTCTGCCCCTTGATCTAAAATTATTTTAGCAGAACCATTTCTAACACTTAACCTATTACAATATAATTTTGCTCCTCGTTCTAATTTAAAAACAGCATCATTTTGGACTGCAAGGGTATCCTTAAAATAACCTACACCTTTTAAACTTAAATCAACATTTCCGCCGCTCATTGTAAATGCTCGTTCTGCAAAAATTTGCTCAAAATTATAGTTCCCTCTCCCATTTAAATCAACAGTTCCACCAAAATAAGCTGTTTTTGCACTAATATTTGTCATTCTTGTATCACTTGTATTAGTTTTAAATGCGTTTGCCACAAAAAGTATGTTATTTATATTCAAATTATTATTTCTGCATAGTGGATTATCATCCTGATTAATAATTAATTCGCCTTTCACAATTAGATTAATTATATCGAAATCTGCTCCTCCATCAATTGTAGTACTTCCCCCTGAATAAACACTTCCACCTTGAATTGTAAGATTTTTATTAGTCATAAGCGCACCTTTAGAAAATATAGCATAATCCAATGGAGATGTTGAAACAGTTGATGTCGAGGAAGTCGTATTAACTTCTATAGAGTTTCTGTCAATTCTTCCTATTTCAAAATCAATTCGCAACTTCTTTGTTGTTTCTTTTACACCCACCATATTTTGTTTTTCTTTAAAAGTGCTTATATAAACAGTATATCCGTCTGGATTTGGTGTAGTCCATGGTTCCACTCTTATACTCTCAATCTTGTAATCACTATTTGCCATAAATTGTTGCTCAATTACTTTTTCTAAATCGTCTAATTTATTAATTGACATTTGAGCAGTTTGAATATAGACACTTGCATTACTGCCAATATTGCTTACAAACTTGTATACTTCATCTTTAATCAATGCTCTCATACCTTCAATAACCCTGTCTTTTGCAACATCAATGATAATAATACCTCTCTGCAAAGCACTTTTAATATTACCGGGTTCAAAATCACTACCTAAAAGACTTGTTACTCTGCTATTAGTTGTATTTTTTAAATTGCCGTTTTCGTCATAATAGTAGTCATAAGCAATATCCTTAGCATCTTCCAATAATAAATTGAAGTAATACAAAAACTCTTCAGCTCCACTCTCAGCTGCATATCCAGTTGTTGATTTTTGATATATTGCAGTACTTTGATTTAGCGAAGCTAATACAGAAGATATCGTACCAAGCAAGACAATACTTAAAACTGCTATAATTATAATTACTACAATTAACGCAGAACCTTTAACTTTGGTTTTGACTTTATAAAGGTTTACTGAACCTTTCATTTTTGTTCCCCTCCTCATTAATATGGTTATGTAAATTAGTTATGTCACATTATTAAATTATTTATAATTCATATCTTGATTGGTACATTAAATTATTAGCATCAATTGATTACTGGACACTTATTAAAAAATAAACTTCACTTTTCAAACTGCTCATTTCGGAAAAATTAAATGTTAAAATTGACTGCTACCTTTTAAATTTGCCCTTTATCTCTGGTAAACTAAAATCGTGAAAAAGTTAATCCTTATTTAGCTTATTGGACATTCTTTGATTCGCCTTCCTGGACGTACTTTGATATCTGGACGCCACAGCTTGAAAAAAACAACTTCCAACGGATTACATGAGTAATGTTTACTCGAAGGCCTGAGCACGATCACTTTACCATATTTGATTTGAACATGTCAGATGTGTGCATCTTGTAAACTGCTTAAATATCTTTACTATCGGCGATGCCGCTATTGTCATGTAATCCCCAGGATAAATGGCTTAATACTTTTTATTACCACTACCTGTAAAAAGGAAACCTTTAAATTGCGTAAAACTTTAATCGTTGACATTGATATCAGTAGCCAGTAATATTACATCTTCTTCTCGTAAACGTTGCCACTAAACATTTGATTAAAAAACCATTTTCCTCTCCTAACCATCAAGAAGATGCTAACAAATTAATCAAAAGATTTATCGATTGATTCAGCCAGTATAATCTTTACTATCCGGCATGAAAACAATTTCAGATTAAGTATAACATCCTGTACACTGTTTCTTTATCTAAATTTCTATCATATAAACCTTCTTCTTATTTCTCCACTCCGTGCGTTTCCAAAGGCTTCAAAAAAATATACACATTCTTACCTGCAAAAAATAACAGCGCCGCTTATGTCAACATTTTTAATAATCATTTCTAAACAAGCTGCCACCTAAATTTTTCTTTTTGGCTCGGCATTATATTTCCCTTTATGTCTTAATTATCTAATTTTCAAAATGAATTTTTTCGCCACTATACAGTTTGTCCTGTAATAAATTTAAATTTTTTAACCTCTAGTAATAAATTTATATTCTTTAACCTTCTTATTTTTATTTAAATTCCACAACTCTATTTTAACTTCAAATAGTTGATGATAATACTTTGAATTTACTGCTGAAATAAATTTTATTGTTGGTCTGCTGGTTATAAAATTACCAGTTGGAGAAGCTGTTGGAGCTGGTACAGACACATTAAAATCCTTAGACCATATTTCAAGAATTTGATTTGTGTAATCTGAAGTCAGAGTTCCTGATTGCATTTTAAATATACCTTCTATTTTTATCTTCATATTAGATGCATAACTTTTTTTATAGTAAATCTTATACGTGGGATTTTGTATATCTATCGCTACACCATTAAAACAATATTTTGCAACATCTGATATATTCATCTCTTTATATACATCTAATGCAACCTCATTATTTAAATTAGGAATTACTATTAATGCAAACTCGTACCTTATTCCACTGTTTGCAGTATCATATACCCTTTTATAAACTGTTAAAGCATTATTGGAGCCTAATTCCATTATTAAATCATAATCAGCTGCAACTCTCTTTAAAGTATATGTCACCTTATACTCATCATTGCCAAATTTTAGCTCATTACCGGTATAATCTGGTAGACTAAATACCGTTTCTGTAAAATGTGTGTCATCACTGCCCATTTGAAAATACATTTTCTCAACTGCTTTATTGATAAGTTGAGCAACATCCATGTTTTGCTTTGCCTTCGATGAGATTTTTATTGCTTGATTAAATGCAAGTCCCAATGACACAACAATTATTGCAAATATTGCCACTGCAACAATAACTTCAATAAGAGTAAACCCTTTTGATTTCATCATATATCACCTTTTTTACTGAAATATATTCTTTTTACCTGTCGGCATCACCTTAATTGTCTTTTGTAAATTAAAAGTTCTTGGAGGACTATTAGGATCAGCAAATCCATAAAACTTTAACACTGCTGTTACATTTAAATTCTTGTCAGTTTTTAAAATACTTATAGAATCTACTTTATATAAAGGTTTAAATTTTTTTTGTTCATTTAAAAGTGCATGTATTTGCATATAATCACAGTTCCATGTCTGGCGAGTTGTTAAAAAGTAGGGATAAAAATTTTCACCTATTTTTTTTGCTTCTTCCATTTCAACTTTTTGTGCAGGTTCAAACATATATAATGTTGTAGTTATTTTTACTTTCTCCAACAAAAACTTTAAATCAACAACACTCATCATTATATCCTGATTAGGTGGAATAACATCTTTTAAATTATAGTAGTTCCTTTTTGCTTTCTCTATCTCAGCTTTGTTGGCATTATACTTTCCAATTATCATATCCAACCTACTTAGCTCAGCCGAAAGTGAATTATATTTTGCTTTCTTTTCCTCTACTTTTTGCATAAGGTTGCTATAAACAACTGTATAATAAACAAATCCCAATAAAATAATTATCAACATTAATAAAGCATTTTTTTCTCTGCCCGACAGCTTAATATTCATTATCACAACACCCCTCGTATAATATGATTATCAAATCAATCAAAGATCCATATCTCAATTGGTACATTAAATTATTAGTACCAATTGATTACTGGAAATTCATTAAAATAAACTCCCTTTCTCAAAACACTCACTTCTCAAAAATTGAATATTAAAATTGACTGCTACAGTTTAAATTTGCCCTTTATCTTTGGTAAACTAAAATCAGAAAAAAGTTAAGCCTGATTTAGTTTATTGGGCATTTTTTGACTCACTCTGCTGGACGTGCCTATACAAAACACGTCACAGCTTGAGAAAGACTGAACCCCAAAGGATTACATGAGTAATGTTTACTCGAAGGCTTAAGCACGGTCAGTTTTCCAAATCTGATTTGAGCATGTCAGATGTGCACCCTGTAAACTGCTCCGTAGCTCTAATATCGGCGAGGCTGCTATTGTCATGTAATCCCCAGGGATAAAGGGCAAAACTTTTTTCTAACACCACACACTTTAGAAAGGATGCCTTTAAATTGCCTAATACTTTAATCGTGGGCATTGATATCAGTAGTCAGTCAAATTCTATCTTCTTCATCGATGATGCCGGTAACCACTTGATTAAAAAACCTTTTTCCTTGCCTAACGATCAAGAAGGTGCTAACGAATTAATCAAACTTGTTCATAATCTAACTCGCGAAAAAAACAGAGCTCTCAATCTCATATACCTTAAATTCTCCACTTACTCTCAAGAGTGCCCATTTTCTGATATCTTCGGTAAAGCATCTGTTGCTATCATCGAAAACTTCACCCCAGATAACATTGCCTCCATGCCACAAGAAAGATTTAATTTAAGTTCGTACCCGATAACGGCAACAATAGACTCTCAGATGTCAATAAAATTGCTGAAATACTTAAAACCGCTGCTAAGCGTTCATACAGATTACATCCTCTGTTGGCTGAGTCAAATAGCTTAGCTTTGTCTATGACCCTTGAAAACATTAGATTTATGCAAGAACAACTTAAAAAACTCGACAAAGAAATCTCTAAACTACTTAAAGCTTTCTCCCAAACCTTGACCACTATCCCTGGCATAGGAGATGTTCTTGCAGCCGGCATCATCGCTGAAATCGGTGATATCAAGCGCTTCAAAAATGAAGCTGCTTTAGCTAAATACTCCGGCCTGGTCTGGACTCAATATCAATCAGGCAACTTCAATGCCCAAGATGTCTCATTAGCTAAGTGTGGTAACCAATATTCTCAGAATACTATCTTGTTGAAGCTGCTAACTGTGGGCTGTAGCACACAGTACGCTACAAAGCTTTCTACAACAAGAAGTTCTCAGAGGTTACCAAACATCAGCATAAACATGCCCTTGTCCTCACCGCAAGACGTTTGATTCCTTTGATCTTTGCCATGCTCTAGCCTTGGTCAAATATATCAAGAAAGAGGTGACGTTTACAATACTTAGTTAATCCCAAATTTTTAGTTTAATAATCTTCTCTAAACAAGCTATCAGTTAAATTTTCCCATACTGAGTAGCTCGGTATTTTATTGCCTTTTTTACCCTAATTATCTAAAAAAATCTTTTTAAAAACCCCCTTGACATTATACCGTTTGTCTTTTATTGCCGCTATTTTACTATATCAGCATTTATATCTGCCTTTTTTAACCCTTCATAATCATTAGCACCATTAAAGATAATATTACCAAAATACGGCTGGTTATAAAGATTATAAACAAACTGTACCACACTTTCAACATTTTTGCTTGAAATCCTGCAACTTAACTTATTATTTTCTATTTGTAACATATCAAAGCTGACATTTGTTGGTGTTATTTTTTCCAAACAATTTAGTATTTCTTTTAATTTATCATTTTCTGCTATTATGCTATTTATAAAATTTTCTTTTATATCATAAGCTTCTTTTATCTGTAAATCTTTTTGAATTTTATTTACTATTATTCGTTTAGTATTTATCTCAGCCGTAATACTATTTATCTTCATTGAATAAGTAAATAATTGAACAAATATAAAAACAGAAACTAATACACAAATCCCTATTACGGTTATTAGTCCAATTATTAAAATTCCACTTGCTTTCTCTGATTCTAATTTAAATTGTTTATTATAGGCTTCAAGAAGATTTATATCCTTAATTAGTGGCACCAAGTACAACCTCCTTTTCTAAACATATCAATTTGAAAACTAAATCAAACCGCTAAATGCAGTTATATATGAAAATATCATATTTTTATCTTTTATGCATTCTTTCTTTATTGACTTAAATTCCTTAGCAAGTTCAATATCCACATCAAGTCTCCTTCTTAACAAATTGCTTATGTCAATGTATTGACACACTTCTCCTGTTAAATAAATCTTTTTCAAATCCTTTACAGGTTCTTCCCTTGTTCTAATAAAATCATAAAATTTAATTACACTCTCAGAAATTAAATCTTCAAGCAAACTAAATTCATATTCAATACCATTATTATTTTCTTTAAACATTTCTTCTAATTGAGCTATTGAAAAAAGTTTTGTTGCTGCTAAATCATTTTGTACAACTACAGATGTTGATACACCATTTCTTGTAATATTAACAATCATATATGATAAACTCTCTCCTAAATTGTTAATTTTTCTCTCTAAATTAAACAATTTTACAATTGAGTTGGGTTCAATATCAATTTTTGAAATCCTCAACCCCGCATTCTGAAATGCATTAATTATACCTTCTATAAGCATTTTGTGAACGCCAACAACAAGAATTTTTTTCTTTTTTAAATTACCCTCATTTATCACTTTAAGTTGCTTATAATCAAGTACATAATTATCAAGGTTTATTGGGAAATATTGTCTCGCTTCAAATCTTATTGTATTATAAATCTTGTCTCCATCAATTTCAGGTAGTTCTAATTCTCTTATTAAAATATTTGAAACCCCAGATAAAATTACATTAATATTTTTCTTAGAAGTCTTATATTCTTTAAAAATATTCCTTAATTCCAATTGAAGCAATATTTCATCAATTTTTATATCTTCTCTTATTAAATTTTCATCAAAAAACTTTTCAATACATTTATTTACCTCAATAGTATTTGCATGAAATTTTCCTTCAACTATTCTTATATAACTTTTTGCAACTTCTATAATCACCTTTTCACTCATCTACTTCACCTCTAAATACATAATTTGTAAATAATGACTTCAGCACTATTTAAAATGTTCTTAAAATATGCTCTATTTTATATACTTTTGTTATTTCCATAGAACCTCTTTTTCTTACCACAACTTCATATTCAATCAAAAGTCTTGTTGCTGAAACAAATTGACAGTTAAAACTTTTAACTACACCTTTTAAAAATTCAAATTGCGCTGGACTTGGAACATTAGGACTGCCTGCCGAGGTAAGATATGTTTTTTGGAAAACAAATTTCCTATCACTGGGAACATAAATTATTTCTACTTTAAAATCAGGGCTGGCTTGCAAAGCTGGAGTATCATTCTGATACACATCCATCATAATTTTTTTCGTAGTTCCTAAATCCACATATTGAATTGTTTGCTGGTCAGCCATGCCAAGCCATTGTTTCAACTGATCGTTCAGTCTTTTAGCTTCACTATCTATTCTTGCTATTTGAATATTTTCCTGAGCTACCTTAAAATTACTTATAAAAAAAGAGTATATTGCACCCAAGATTATTGCACTAACAGCCACCACTACTATTATCTCAACAAGTGTCAACCCTTTAACCTTAATAAAATATTTCCTCTCAATTATCAATTTTAACACTCCCTGGTGGCAAAGCCATAATAATAACTTTCTTTTGATATCCTCCCGATGTATTTCGAGCCTTTACTATTATCTCTTTATTCGTGTTCAAGTACCGTGCTTGCACGCTCCTATTTGCTGGAGAACCACCTGCAAAACGCCACAGTACACCTTCATTGTCATAATACACATAAGTGTAAACAGTACCAGCACCACTTACAATTATATCTGATTCAAGTTCAGCTATCTTGCTTTTTATCTCTTTCATAACATTTTCACTATTATTTCTATAGCTTATGAGCTGAATAGTTAAATACCTTTCTCCTCTTGCATCAGGTACAATATAGTTGTTAATTTTTAAAAAATATTTATCATAATTTAGTTCCTTATCTTCATATTCATAAAGAGTTGATATAAGATCACATAGCCCATTTGCTACATTTCTAATTTCGGCTCTCTTTACAGAGCTTAAATAAGCCGGAATTCCAATTGATATAAGCAATACAATAATTGCAACCACAACTACCATTTCAGTTAATGTAAATCCTTTATTTTTCATTGTTAATCCCTTTCTTCATGTCTCGGTTTATTATTGACAATAAACGCAGCTGCAGCAAGAGCTGCAACTATATCAACTTCAAATTGAATTTCTAACTCTTTGAGTTTAAGATACATCTCACCTTCTTTAGTAACATAATACCTTGGTGGAAGTCTGTTAAGTGCAATTGCTATAATATCAGCCTTACATCTTTCACACTTACAAACATTTAAATCACTTATAACTTTATCATAAAATTTCAGAACAAGCTCTTCCATCAAATTTTTTGTCACGTAAATTTGCATTCTATATCACACCCATAAAATTTATATATATATCTATCAACCTTTCTCCAGCTATTGTAGTAATAAATACTCCCATTGAAATAAACGGCCCGAACGGAATATTTCTATCTTGCATTTGTTTTTTAATAAATACCTGAAAAATTTTGCTAAAAATTATGTATATAAAACCCAAAATATATGCTATGAAATTACAAACTATTGCTTCTTTGACACTAAATCCTATTCCACCTGCCATCAATAGTATTACATCACCTAATCCCATCGCCTTTTCTCTTGAAACTAAAAATATAACCCCATTTAAAATAGAATTAAATATCGGACCACAAAGTACGCTAATCAAAACCGCCTTGGAAAATCCTTTTTCAGAAAATATAAAAAGTAATTTTAAAAAACCTATAAACAATAAACATATCAAATCTATTTCATATGTCTTAATATCCACCACAGATACATACAAAAGTAAACAGCCAATAATAAATATTAAAAGAGCCGAAATGCTTAACCCATATAAATTTACACTCAAAATTGAAATTACTGCGCATATAATCTCAATTATTGGATAAGTTATAGAAATAGGATTTTTACAATACCTGCATTTTCCCTTTAACAGTAAAAAACTTAAAACTGGTATTAAATCATACCACTTCAATTTAGTATTACATACAGTGCAATGACTCGAGGGGAAAACCACAGATTCCCCTCGAGGTATTCTGTATATACACACATTCAGGAAGCTGCCAAAAACCAATCCTAAAAGACCTACTAAAAACACTATCATTTACTTCTACCTTCTCATTACCTTAATTTTAAGTAAAATCTTATCTTATAAACATTCAGATAACACTTTATTTATAGTCAGGATCTGGTGACGGATAAAGCTCCCTTATGGTACCTCCGCTATCCGGTGCACCAATTTTTAATACTTCGTTAGTTGCATCGTACTGATAATGAAAATCTCCATTTCTTAACTTAGTTTTTGGAAGACCACTTCCAAGATATTTGCTTATTCCATCGGTAACAGGTGTATTCTCTGTAATCTGAGTCCAGCTGCTTGCTCCACTAAGTGTATTTCCTTCTGATACCCACTGCTGAATAGCTGTTGCTATATTCTTTGCATTTGCCTTATCTGTCTCAATTTTAGACTTGTTTATTTGTTTTAATACCTGAGGAACTGCAATTGCAATCAGAATCGCAATAATTGCAACAACAATAACCATTTCAATTAATGTAAAACCTTTTTGTTTCTTATTTACTTGCTTTACAAGCCACGCCATCATTTTTATAACACCCCTCTTTTGATTTTTAAATTTAATAATTTGGATTTACCTCTGGAAAAAGCTCATAAAAATTTGTCCCGTCTCCACTATAAACTTTTAAAACATTTTCAAGTTTATAGTAAAAACTAAAAGCAGGTCTATAGATTGGTTTTGGCACGCCTCCTGAAATATAATCTGTTATTTTAAAACTATAATTTGGACTTAAATTTATTATTTCTGAATTAATCTCATGAAAATTACTATCTGGTATCAATACATCTAAACTTTGTCCGCATTCAGATTCATATTGATAGAAAGCATATGCAATATGTTTTGCATTTTGAATATCAACTGTCCTTCTTGCTTTATATATATTTTTTAATACCTGAGGTACTCCAATTGCTATAATTATACTCAAAATTGCAATTGCTATTATAATTTCTATTAATGTAAAACCCTTTCTTCTCATTTTCTCCCTTCTTACAAATATTTTATTTATGAACCTATGCTTCCGTATAATTTGAATATTGGCAAAATGATAGATGCAAGTAAAAATCCCACCATTATGGCTAACAAAACAATCATGATAGGCTCAAAAATAGCAGTTAATCTTGTAATTTGATTTTCTACTTCATTTTCATAATATTCAGATGCTTTATTTAACATGTATTCTAAATTACCACTTTCTTCTCCTGTTCTTATCATTACTTCTACAAGTTTTGGGAAAATGCCTATTTGTGATATAGGATAACTTAGCCCTTCTCCTCTCTGGACACTTTCTATGACTTCATCAAACTTTTTTTCAACAAACTTATTTGTCATTACATTTTTAGTTGTCTCAAGTGCAATTACAATGTTTACACCTGCCGCTGCCATAGTCCCAAGTGTACTTGTAAATCTGGTTATAATTTGTCCTAATATAATTCTACCGATTACTGGAATTCTGATTTTTATTTTATCAATTAACACACCACCTTTTTCTGTCCTTCTAAATGCTTTATATGCTAAAATTAAAGCTATAAAAAGAATTATTAAAATCAAAAAATTTTTCTGCAAGAAATTAGAGCTTGAAATAATAAACTTCGTTGTTGCTGGCAGTTCTACATTCAACTCGGAAAAGATTCCCACAAATGTCGGAACAACAAAAGTAAGCATAATTATGAGTACTCCTATCGCAACAAGTATGACCACTGCAGGATATATCAAAGCATTTATAATTTTTTGTCGCAATTTTACTTCTTTTTCAAAATATATCGCCATTTTATCAAGAGCCTGATCAATAGAACCAGACATTTCACCAGTACTTACTGTATTTATTAGAATAGCTGGAAAATAGTCAGACTTATCTTCTAAGGCTCGTGATAACATTGAACCACTCTGTACTTTATTCGCAATATCCTCTAAAATCTTTCCTAATAATTTACCTTTAAACTGATCCACAATTACATTAAGTGCAGTTACCATTGGAATGCCTGCCATCAGCAACGTTGAAAATTGGCGACAAAATATGGCAATATCTTTTAGAGGTAATTTTTTACGTACATTTAAAGATAACTCTTTATGTAACACTCCTTTTTCTCGCAACTCTAAAATGTATAACTGTCTCTTCATCAAACTTTCAGCTGCAATTTCGACTGTATCAGCAATTATTTTACCTTCTATTTTATTACCATTGTTATCAACTGCCTTATAAATATACTCCGCCATCTCAAGTTTCTCTCCCTTGTAAAATTAAATATTTTATTATATACTATCTGCTCAATAATCTTTGCATATATTCCATGTCTGTTGCATGATTAAAAGCATCTTCACGAGTTATTAATCCGCGTTTATATGCCTCAACCAGTGATTGTTCCATTGTTATCATACCTTGACCCTGATGTGTTTGAATAATTGATGGAATTTGATAAGTTTTTGACTCCCTTATAAGATTTCTTATAGCCGAATTCACCACCATTACTTCTGTAACAACAATTCTTCCTCTACCATCTCTTCGTGTTAAAAGTTGCTGTGATACAACCCCTTGCAAAACTGTTGATAGTTGAACTCTTATCTGCTGTTGTTGATACGGAGGGAAAACATCGATAATACGATCAATTGTTTTTGCAGCACCAATTGTATGAAGTGTAGAAAAAACTAAATGACCTGTCTCTGCAGCAGTCAAAGCAATAGAAATTGTTTCTAAATCTCTCATCTCTCCAACTAATATTACATCAGGATCTTCTCGTAAACAAGCTCTCAGACCATCTGCAAAGCTTTGCGTATCATTTCCTACTTCTCTTTGATTAATAATACTTTTGTTGTGTCTATGCAAATATTCTATCGGATCTTCTAAAGTAATTATATGCACATCTCTTTCTTTATTAATTATATCTACCAGAGCTGCTAACGTTGTAGATTTACCAGAACCTGTGGGTCCTGTAACAAGTACTAAACCCTTTGTCAACTTTGTAAATTCTTTTAAAACTTGAGGAAGTCCTAAACTATCAAATGATGGTATATTCATCGGAATTAATCTAAAAGCTATTGAATATGAACCCCTTTGTTTATAGATGTTTACTCTGAACCTGCTTACTCCTTTAATACTATATGAAAAATCTACTTCTCCCTTTTGTTCAAGAATTTTATACTGGTTTTCATTTGTAATATGTTTAACTATAATTTCCAAATCTTCAGCTGTTAAAATAACATCATCAGTTCTTATAAGTCGACCATGTATTCGAAAGACAGGTGGTACACCTGGTGTAATATGAATATCTGAAGCTTCTCTAAGAAAAGCATCTTTTAATATAGCATCAATATCCATAATATATTTGTTCTCCTCCTTCCACGTGTTAACAACTTACTTTAAAACTAGTAATTACTATTCAAGCGCATAAGTTATTTTTAAATATTCCTCTACCGACGTAATTCCACTTAAAACTCTTTCTTTACAAGCTTCTCTTAAAGTTTTCATTCCTTCTTTAATCGCAAATTCTTTTATTTCCTCACTGCTTACGTCTTTTTTATTTATCAGTTTTCTTAATTCTTTTGTCACTATCAATATCTCATATATACCTGTTCTTCCACGATATCCTTTATGATCACAAACATTACATCCTCGCGGTTTATATAATTTTATATTACTATCATCACCAACGTCAAGAAGTAATTTTTCTTCTTCATCAGGTTGATATAGTTCTTTACAATAAGAACACAGTTTCCTAACAAGTCTTTGAGATATAACTCCTACTAAAGAAGAGCTTATTAAAAAATTCTCTATTCCCATATCAGCCAATCTGGTTACAGCACTTGCTGCATCGTTAGTATGAATTGTAGATAAGACAAGGTGACCGGTAATAGCAGCTCTAATTGCCATGTCAGCTGTCTCTCTGTCACGAATCTCACCTATCATTATTATATCAGGATCCTGTCTTAAAATGGATCTTAGCGCAGCAGCAAAAGTCAAACCCGCTTTTGCATTTACCTCAACCTGATTAATCCCATAAATAGTACTTTCTACAGGATCTTCTACAGTTATTATATTTCTAGTTCCTGTATTAAGTTCGTTGAGAATTGTGTATAAGGTTGTTGATTTACCACTTCCCGTTGGTCCACATACAAGAATTATCCCGTGAGGAGCAGCAACAAGTTTGTTATATTTCTCTTCATCTTCTTTGGTTAAACCAAGTTCTGCTTTAGAACGAACAAACGCACTTTTATCAATCACTCTTACAACAATTTTTTCTCCGTATACACAAGGAAGAGAAGATATTCTCATATCATATATTTTATCAGAATAAATAAATGTAGTTCTACCATCTTGAGGTATTCTCTTTTCTGCAATATCCATGTTACCAACAATTTTTATTCGGGCTACAAGAGCAGACAGCGTATTTATATCAAGTTTCAAAACATCATACAATACTCCATCAATTCTATATCTAACTTTAATTTCATTCTCAAATGGCTCAATATGAATATCACTCGCACGCAATGCAATAGCTTGCTCAAAAATCGAATTTACAAGTCTAACAATCGGTCCTTCTGTCCCATCCTCTAAACCTAACTGAAACCTGGGAGTAATGGTAGTTCTTTTTGCCTCACTTTCTTTATCGCCTGTTTCTTTTTGTAATTCCTCTACTGCTTTTAAAGCTTCCTGTTTGCCATAAAATTTCTCTATAGCATTTTTTATATCAGAAGACTTGGCTATTCTGGGCTTTACTCTTTTGCCAGAATAAATTTCTATATCCTCAATAGCAAATATATTCAAGGGATCAACCATCGCTACAATTAAACTTCCATCTTCGTCGAAACTAACTGGTAAAACATTATGCCTTTTTGCAATCTGCTCACTAATTGATTCCACCGCTTTGGGGTCTATTGGATAAATATCTAACTTTATATGAGGTATCCCCAATTGAAATTCTAAAATTTCTATCAGTTCATCCTCTGTTAAAATTCTATTCTCTATCAATATTTCCCCTAACTTTTTGTTTGTTTGTTTTTGAATCTTTAAAAAGTCTTCTAACTGCTCCTTTGTTATTATGTTTGCTTCTACTAATACATCACCCAATTTCTTTCTTTCTCTTGGCAAAACTATCCCCTCTCTCCTTATACACTTTAAATCTCTAATTCATTCTCTGTGAAGACATTCTTTTTAGAACCTACCTCTAAAAGAATACCATCTTCCAAATTTTCAATAGTAACTGATATAGCAAACGGATAAATTATATATACCTTCCATTCTGTCATTTCAAGGTTTTGAACAACTGTTGCATGTAAAACCTTATCACTGTTTTGTATTATTGATCTTTGAGACATGTTAGCAGCTTCGAGAGCAATTTCAACAATTATTACTCCATTTTCAGCAAATGTATTCACAAAAACCTTGCTATTATCTATATTTTGAATTTTTACAAAATTGTCTTGAATAAAAATTTGAGTAAGTTTAGCCTCAAATACTATTTTCAAAATATTGCTTTCTTCTATAATATCAATAGAAGAATAAACATGAGCTACTCTCAATACAAGATTTTCAGACTCCCATAACAATTCTACATCTTTTATAATTTTTTGTAATTTAACATCCCACTCTACATCATTGCATTCAACTAAAGTTTCACCTAAAACAATATCAACTTCCCCATCATTTCTTATCACATTTAAAGGTTTTACTCCTTTTCTGTTAAATACAAGCTCAATTTCGACCAATTCCTCATTATATTCTTTAACTGTAACTTTATTTAAAATTGGATACTTTTCAATTACAAAATTTAATTTATCATCTTCCTCTGAAATATAATATCTAACTTTATCAATAACATCAATTATAATTTTATATCCATTTTCTTTAGCAATCTGATATCTTTTAATTACATCACTCTCTAAATATTTTATGCCCTTTTCTATATATATGTCTCTTCTTTTGATAAATAAAATCAGTATATTATTCTCCTCATCTCTGTTAATATCTACTTCTTCTCTCTCCATTCCGCAAATTTCAAACTTAACAATATTCTCTTTTACAATCGGAGTTATAGAAGCAACATTTGCCTCTAATTCAACAACAATATTATTATCTACAAATTTAGTAATATAATCTTCCACTTTGCTATATATATTAACTATTACATCTTCATCTTTTTCATGAAATTCTAATTTTTCAATATAACCTTCTCCAAACTCTATCAAGGGTTTCTCAATATTATACAATGACGCAGTAGAAATAATTATACTTATCACTCCACTTTTACTGTCTCTCTCGGCTAAATACTCTATCTCACCCTCACATTTTAAAGTTAAAAAGCCTTTAGCGCCAATCTCTTCATATTCAAATCCTTTTATTCTATTTAACTTTTTCAAAGGAATTATAAACAAATTTGTTGATGTTTTGTCTTTTGATATTGAAATATCAATTTTGCTTTTACCCTTTAAATATATTATACCTTCATATCCGCTCTTAACTCTTCTTATTTCAATACCACTAAATGTTTCAAACTGTTCAGAATTTAATATTGGATCTTTTAATAAGTTTATATATCTATTATTTATTTTAAATTCCAAGCTATTTTCTAAATTGTTATATTGTATTTCAATTTCTTCAGGTAATACATTTTGAAATACAACACAATTCTGAAACAAATTGTAAAGCAAAAAGGCCTTGTTTGGTTTTATCGAAATGTATGTTTTACCCTTATCCTTTAAAACAGCAACTCTCTTAGCAGGCGAACGTATTACTAAATAAGAAGTTCCTTTATCCCTATCTTCTACAACCTTCAAATTTTCAAGATATTCTTCCTCAAACTCAAAGGTCTTTTCAAGTAAAGACTTTGAAACAATAAAGTTATTCAAATAAGCATAAATAACACCTTTTTCAACATCGTGGTCTAAAACTACAGGTGGATTTAAAGAATTTGTTATAAGTTCTATCTGCGTCTCTTCATTTGTATGATGAATAACTATTTCTTTTAAAATATTAACTTCTATAAATTTTATACCAAAAGAAGTTTTTCCTTCAATAACCTCGTGCCTTGCTTCTTTATTTAATGTAACCTTTACTATGTAACCTTCATCCACTTTTTCTACAATATACTTTTCCAATATTATATCATTAACTATAGTTTCCCCTTCGTTTAAACTCACTTCATTACTTACAATTTTTACTAAATACTCTTTCTCAGAAACCGGCTCAATTACAATATTTGATGAGGATATATTATCTATCATCAAGAACTTGTTATTTTTGCTATATGAGACTACTCCCTTATTTTTCTTTACTACGATAGAAATTACTCCTTCACTTTCATGAACATCAAATTTTTTTGCTTTTGTAAAAATTATAATATACGAAACACCATTTATCTCTTTTGTTTCTATCTTTTCTATTAAATTGCTTTTAAATAAGTATTCGTGATTAATATTAGACGAAAGATAACAATCTTCTACAGTTACTATAATACCATTACCCAGCTTCATTCTACCTACATTATAAGTAACATCTCCATTAGTATGAATCAAAACAATCTCTTCTCCTGATTTATGTTCTACTTCAAGTTTTACAACAACTCCATAACCTGACTCTTCTTTTTCTGTTGCTTCTATTGCACTTCCCTCATTCACGTCATATACATTAGTGTTTTTATTTTCTTTGTCTTCCTCGTATTCCGAAAATTGTAGGCCTGGTTTTTCTATTTGTTGTATTTCTTCTGTGACATTTTCACTCACACCCACTTCTTTACCAATTAGTTTATTATCAAACTCGCAATTCCTATCATAAATAATTTCTTTTGTATCCTCCAACGAAATATCTACTTCAACCAAATTTTCCTTCTCCTTATCAGCAATTTCATTTGAATCTGTCACAAAATCTTCTTGTGCTACTTTTGTTTCTTTATCTAAAGCCAAAAACTTCTTCTCTTTTATATTTTTTAATACCTCTTCTATCTTTTCTTTAGAAAATGGTTTAGTTATATAGTTAACTGCCCCAACTTTCATTGCCTCTTTTACTATATCATGATTACTTATCGCAGTAACCATTATTACATCTGTTGCATTTGAAAGTTCTTTTATTTTTTTCAGCAATTCCAGACCAGTGGTATCCGGTAAAGTGATATCAAGTGTCACAACATCAGGCATATACTCCTTAACCATTCGCAAAGCTTCATTACCATTAGACGCCTCACCTATTACTTCCATACCTAATTCCTGTAAAATTCCTCTTAACACTTTACGTATAAATACTGCATCATCAACAATTAGTATTTTCAACTTTTTACACCTACCTTTTTCTAAATCTATCCTCAATTGTTTTCTCTATTTTTAAATTAAAATTTTATTTTCCTTTTAAAAAACTCTTTATTTTATCATATGTCAAAAACCTTTTCCCTGCTATAATACCACAAATTACAGCTATTATAATTATTAAAGACTTAACAACTCCTACTTCTAAAACAAATAAAATAAGAACAAACGCAATCAATCCACCAATTATCATTCCTACGTTTTCTTTAAAAAATTTCTCTATATTGTCCACTTCCTACTTAACCCCCTTATTTTATCTTGTTAAAAGGTTAATACATTATTTATAATTTTTCATTATTTATTATAACATAATTCAAAAAAATATACAAACAAAAAACTTTAGTCGATAGTGTCAAGAGTTGGTCAAGTCCAAATTTTTGTGTAAAATTCCCCTGGTTAGAATATAAACCTTCTTTACTAC
>Ga0065718_1005365_pt1 | contig 18969 bp, 26 predicted proteins | sample GBSCel77sediment_2_FD_59105 | JGI IMG/M metagenome (GOLD analysis project Ga0065718, IMG submission 59105) | Hot spring sediment microbial communities from Great Boiling Spring, Nevada - cellulolytic enrichment CS 77C v3 (version 3) | ecosystem: Environmental > Aquatic > Thermal springs > Hot...
CGTTGTCCGTAAGCTTTGGTGGGAAGTATTTACCGACAAAGTTGGAGCTGATAAGGATACGTCGTTCTTTGCAAGTTGCTCAGAACGTTTACAGGATATTAGAGGATAAGAGAGACATACTCGTAAGGAGGCTGAACGAGCTCATAGAAGAGGCTGAGGAGGCACGGCGAAAACTCATGGAACCGCTCATGAAAGCATATAATGCCCTGCACGAAAGCCTGCTTAGTATGGGACCCTTGAAGTTGCAGAGCATCGCCGCTAACGTTCCCGAGACGGTTTCCGTTAAGGTAAAATCTAGGACTATTATAGGAATAAACATACCTGTAGTGGAAATGGAAGGTGGGAGGATAGGGCTCACCTATGGTTTCGCTGATACATCTGTCTCACTTGATGAAACGGCCAACATGTTCAGGGAACTGGTTGGCACTGTCTGCAAGGCAGCAGAACTCGAAAATGCCATCTTCAGACTTGCCGAGGAACTAAAGAAGACTCAGCGTCTCCTCAACGCCCTTGAGCATGTCGTCATACCTAGATATAAGAATTCAATAAAATTCATATCCATGACTCTCGAGGAGAGAGAAAGAGATGAATTCGTTAAGTTGAAGCGTATTAAAAGGAAGCTTGAGTTGAGGGAGGCTGGCTCACATGCAAGTTAAAGAAGTTGAAGAAGCTTTTGAGAGGGCTAAGAGGGTTGTGAAGGATAAAAAGGAGGCGTACGTAAAGAGCATAGAATCTAAAATTGAGGAACTTATGAAAAAGGCCTACGATGTTTTGAGCAAACAAAAAAGATAGTGTCAGGAAGGGAATTATATGACAGTTTCGAGCAAAAATAAGAAGAAGTTTCTTGAGATGTTGAGGGAAAATTTAAAAGAAGAACTTGAGACGCAAGTGAGAACCCATCATAAAATCCTATCGTGTGAAAGGGAGGAACTTAGGAAGGCACTATCGCAAGAGGTGGAGAGGTTCAGGAGGCGTAAGCCGTCCCATATACTGGGAGTTTTGAGAGGGCTTTCTTGGGTGTTTTAATTAATGAGGTTTAGAGAGCTACTAATAAGGTCAACACTATTGGCCGTACTGTTTACAGGCCCTCCGATAGCATTACTAATAATCTTAAAGTTATTTGATTTGCTCAACGCATTATCGATCCTAGGCTGGGGAATATTTGCGTTATGCTGGACAGCAGTTCTGGTAGCACTTATTGAAAGGCATAAGGGGCGTTTTTTTCGGTAAGCCTTATAAGATGCTAAGCATTGAAAGCCACACGTAAAAGAGGTGCTTTTTAGCATGTTAAGGTCAAGTGTTATTGGTCAGCTGGCGTTTGTGTCCCTGCTTGTGCTTTCTTTGCTGATGTCGTTTACGACGCCTGTTGCCGCTGCCGAACCCCAAGAGGTGACGGAGCTCTTCCCAAAGACTCTTTCTGCCGCCATAGCATTTAGCTTTGCCGTTATATCGGCTGGCTTTGGTATCGCAAGAGCTGGCTCAGCTGGTCTGGCGGCCGCTGCTGAGAGGCCTGAGATAAGGACTACTGCGATAATAGTTGCCGCGTTCGCCGAGGCTCTGGCTATCTATGGCATAGTCATCGCGTTCTTCATACTCGGTACATAGCGTATACTCCAAAACCAATTTTTGATTATCATTTAACGGTGGCTCCGACAAATGCCTCCTCATCATTAATCTGTGTAACTCTGGTTCTTCATCGCCACCGTCAGCACAATATAGCATGGCGCCTATTTAATTTTCGTTATAAAATATATAAGCCCGAACTATCACATTATGCGGAATGCGCTACGTCCAAGAGAGGCCTAAAGCGGTTTACGTCATCATATTGATCAACCTAGCAGTTTTTGTTTATACGTTTATGTTGTCAAACAGGGAGATGACGAGGCTTGCGTACACCTTCGGCGTTGTACCGGCATTTATCATGAACGGTACAGCTCTCCACAGTCTTGTAACATCCATGTTCTTGCATGCGGATTTTTTCCATATATTCTTCAATATGTATGCACTCTTTCTGCTTGGCAGGGATTGCGAAGTAGCCTATGGTTCCAAAAAGTTCATCTTGCTGTACTTCTTGTCCGGCATACTCGCAGGCATATTACACTCCGCCTACACGTACGTTCTATCACCCACTGATGCGTACAGGCCCGCGATAGGTGCTTCCGGCGCAATATTTGGTGTGATGGCGAGCTATGCCGTCTTATTTCCATTCAGGAGGCTGTTTGTGTTCTTTGGCTTGATTCCTATAGCGGCGCCCGCAATTGTCGTAATATTCGGGCTGGCACTGATACAATTACTTTATGCGATAGCGATGCCCTTTAGCTCGATTGCATATATCGCACACATAGGCGGTTTCATCGCAGGCTTGATTATCACGCTAATCTATAAAGCGGGGCTTAGGAGATACTACTATATATGATTTGACTACCCTACAACTCTTAGAGCTACGTCTACCACGTACTTGCTTATCTCTGCCCCGAGCTCTTTAAGGAAGACAGCAAGTGCCACTACAACCATCAACGTCACTAAGAATATCAAGAACAAGACAACTATCGTGAAAATCTCTCTGAATCCGGCTGCCAGTATCGATATCCTTAGCGACATCGAGCTCTCTTACAATCCAGTATGCGGAAAATATAACTATTTTCAGAACCGTAATAATTTTTAATATTCAGAGACTCGTGAATAAATCCGTGATGACCGTTGTCGAAGGCTTTCCTTAAGGCTCAAGAATACGTTATGGAGCAGCTACAGAAAGGTGTTCCAAGGATAACGATTCAGGAAAAGATGCCTGAGTTTGAGGCGGATGGTTTCGTAGTCAATAGAGTGTACTTCATCGGTAAGCCGATAATCGGAATGGCAAAAAACATGAATGTCAAATTCGATAAAAACTTCATAACATTGGTGAGAAAGTTCGCGAAGTTCAGAAACCTCGACGTCGAAGTCGTAGGAGGTGGGATTTTCTTAAAGAAGGGAGAAGAAGTCGTTGCATGGTTGAGAGAGGATTTCTTCGGCGCTGACGAACCAACCCTGTTCGAAGAATTAGGTAGGGAAGTTTATGGGCTGCATTCCAGTCACGAGAAGAAAGTCAAGAGTAGTTTAACGGAATCTTTTCTGGAGTTGCTCGCAGATTCAAGGTCGGGTGTGAGGTTCATAGCATTCATGCTTGTCCTCTCGCTAATCGCTGCAGCGCTTGCCGCACCTTTTGTAACACTACCTCCATACATGCCCAGATGGTCCATATTATTAATCGTGCCCATCGCCATAACCCTCATACTTTATGCTGCCAAACTTTACGCAGAATTTAAGCACGTATTGTAGCAAGTTTTGATGAGTACTTAAATATAGGACTATATGCACGGCGTCATTGGGGTGCCAGTTTCTTGCTTTATAACAACTGTCCAATAAAGCACCCTCATCACAAGGCTGGCACTTTTTGTTATAGCTTAGGCAACTCCAAGACGGTAATAGAATCCGTCGAGGAGAAAATCGTGCCGAGGAGCGACGTTGAAGAAGTGTTGAGGAAGTACAAGCCCGGATGTGTTTATAGAGAAGGGAAGGGAGGGCTGAAGTACGTCATCTACAAGCTGAAGAATTTATCGCTCATTAAATACATAATAAACTGGGGAAGAATCTGTTCGATGTGGCCCGTTCACCTTACGACGGCATGTTGCTCCGTTGAGTTCGCGGCCCTGAGTGGGCCAAGATACGACCCTGAGAGGTTCGGCTGGCTCACTGCGGTCGGCTCTTTAAGGCAGTCGGATGTTCTTTTGATTGAAGGAACCGTTACGACAAAGATGGCTCAAAGGGTTAGGCTAATCTACGACCAGATGCCGGAGCCGAAGTGGGTCATAGCTATGGGGGCGTGCGCCATAAGCGGCGGGCTTTACGCGAAGGACTCTTACAACGTGGTTCAAGGTATAGACGACATAATTCCCGTGGACGTCTACATACCAGGTTGCCCACCAAGACCTGAGACGCTCTTCCAAGGGATACTGATGCTTAGAGATAAGATAATGAATGAGGTGGTCAAGTGAGCTTGTCGGATGTAAAAGAAATTTTGGATAGGTTAATCGAAGATTTAAAGAGCAGGTTTGGTGACAAGGTTCTCGAAGTAAACGTAGATCCCAAGAAGATAGTAAAGATTCTTNTTACACCGGAATGTATCAAAGACGTTGCCAAGCATCTGAAGTCGGAATGGGCAATAGATTACATAAAGGGTGTAACGGGCGTGGATTTGTCGAGACTACCTACCAACGCACAAGAAGCTTTAGAGGTAATCTACCATGTCGGTAGCCTATCTTCAGAAGCGCTTAAAGGTGTAACAATTTCCTTATCGACGAAGGTCAGCATTTCAAACCCAATCATGCCATCTTTGACCAGCATTTGGAAGGGTGCAGAGATGCATGAACGCGAGGTATACGAAATGTTAGGTGTCAGCTTTGAAGGGCATCCAGACCTGAGGAGGTTACTTCTGCCAGAGTTTTGGTCGGATGAACCTCCACTGAGGAAGAATTATACCGTTCCAGGGAGGGAGGGCCAAATTGGCTAGAGAGGAAGTTAAGTCATTAGAGGTCTACGAGATTGGACCAACGCTTACATTCAGTATGGGACCGCAGCATCCTGGAACCGGACACTTTAGAATGGTAATCACAGTTGTCGGTGACACCGTGGTCAGATGCGACCCAGACCCCGGCTTTGTCCATAGAGGGGAGGAAAAAATGTGCGAGTATAAGACATGGATAACGAACATACCTCACCTTGAGAGACCGGCGATACTTGACGCTGCCGGCATGGTTTATCCGTACATTCTAGCCGTGGAGAGGCTCATGGGCATCGAGCCTCCAGAGAGGGCGAAGTATCTTAGGGTCATAATGGCCGAGCTTCAGAGAATATGTAGCCACCTCTATTGGTTGGGTCTGATGGGCGTTTTCGCAGGCCATGCAACGATGTACATGTGGTGTTTCGGTGACCGAGAATACCTCGTAGACTTGACACAACTGATAGGCGGTCAGAGGATAACACATTCGTACTTCGTTCCCGGCGGTGTTAGGAACGACGCGCCGTCCAAAGTTCCGAGGGAACTTGTAAAAAACTTCAGAACGTACTATCGCATGATGTTGGGGAAAGATTATCCCGGTGGTGAGGTGCCCGAGGACTTTCGAAAGTACGTACTTGCCGTATGCGACTTTTTCGACACAAGGCTCGACGAGTACTACCCAATGCTCCTCGACAGTCCAATATTCATTTACAGAACGAAGGGCGTTGGCGTCCTTAAAAGGGAAGATGCTATATCTTTGGGCGTAGTTGGTCCTGTTCTAAGAGGCTCGGGTGTGAAATCCGATACGAGGATAGATGAACCCTATGATGCGTACCCTTACATCAAGTTCAACGTCCCGACCATGGATGGTTGTGATAGCTATTCAAGAATGATGGTGGGCTATTATGAGATGAAGGAGAGTGTCAGGATAATTAAACAGGCCATCGAGCAGATGCCCGAAGGACCTGTCAAACTCAAGCAGCATCCTGTCACGATAAAGGTTCCTGCTGGTGAGGTTTTCGCGAGTGCCGAGGCCGCTAGGGGACAATGCTCCTTCTACATCAGGAGTGATGGGACGGACAGACCGTACAGGGTGAAGATCTGCTCACCATCGTTTAGGAACCTCATAGCTATGCCATACCTGATTAAGGATGTCAGGATCGCGGATATACCGATAATATACTGGTCACTGAATTACTGGCCAGTGGAGTGTGATAGGTGAGTCTGCATGAGCATACTACGAGACGTTAAGAGGACGTTAATGCCAATATACTCCGGACTGAAGCACGTATTTCTTAAGCCCTACACGGCTAAATGGCCATACGAGAGTATACCGAACCTATCNGATGAGGGATATAGNTTNGACCCTAAGGCAGGCATAGGGTATCCTGGCAATAAGGGAAGGCACCTCCTCCATATGGAAAAGTGTACCGGCTGCGGCTCTTGTGACTTGACATGTCAGAACATAGCNGAGGCAATAACGATGACTTATGGTTTCGACGTCGTCATAGCTTTGGATGAGAGGTGTTATGAATCCTTTAAAGAATCTAGACCAGAGATTGTGGAAGCCTTAGATGTTATAGTGAGCTCTTTCTCTGCAGAGCCTAGCCGTATCCAGTACAACTCTCTTAGCTCCTTCCTCTGGACGCCAACTAATACTAAGCAAGTCACAAAGGTGGAAGGAGGGTATGAGATTAAGCTGAATCTCGAACCAATATTTGACGTAAGGGCTGTTGAAGTTCTTTACCAGAAAGTTTACCACGGCATTGAGAAACTTAAGACTACAGGCTGGGAACTAAGAAAGTTCGAGGCGGCTGTAGAATCTGCATCGGCTGAGCTTTCAAAACAAGACTTTACGGTAAGGGTTCTCGTGCGCAAAATAGACATGGGATATAAGCAGAACAGGAGGTCTTTGTTCCCGTCAATCGATTACGGCAGGTGCGTAATGTGCGGTTTTTGTGTCGACGCGTGTCCATTCCAAGCTTTAGAGATGACGGGCGAGTTCGAGTTGTCGGCTATAAGTAAGAGGGAGTTGTTATATACTCCGAGCATGCTGGCTAAGAGGCCGGAAGAGTTTAACGTTACCGGAGTTCCTCCGGAGCTTAATGTTATAGAAAGGATGAGAATGGTCTTCAGGAGGGTCTGGTGATGACGGAGAAAGTCTCACCAATTGAATTAAGGGAGAAGATGCTCAGTTTAAGGGATAGATTAAGAGATATTCTCGAGAATTTAAGGACATTCGTAGAAGTTGAGGATTACTCCTTCATCGAGAAGGCAAAACAGTTGTGTGAAGGTTTAGACGGCAAAGAACTCTCAGGTTTCAAAGATTTAAAGAATAATGTCGAGGCGATATACTTAGCGTACAGGGAAGCGGGCGGTAAAATCGATACGGATACCCATGCTCACTTAGTCAGCCAAGCCGTCTACGCGATAGTAAGGACCAACATATTGTTGACAGGTTTGGAATTTAAAGTTAAGAGGATGCGTGGCTTCTGAGGCCGGTGTTGCCGCTATGAGTGTGAAGGCCTTGTTAATATTCGTCGTGGCGGCTTTCGTGGTGTCATTGTTGTTCGTCCTGTTAGGAATGTTGTTGAGTTATAGAAGAGCGAAAAGGACAAAAGTCCTTACCTTCGAATGTGGCCAAAAACCCTTCGAGTGGCGCACGTTGCAATTCCCTATACAATACTTTCCTTACCTTATAATCTATGTTGTTTACGCCGTCGTAGCCATCCTACTCTTGATCTCACTGTTCTACGTCTTCGAAGTTCCGGATGCTCTCATGAAGTTGACGGTCCTCCTAGCGATTCTTACGTTCTCCTCCATATTCGCCAGCATAAACTTAAAGAGACTGATTCAGAGGATATGAGGTGGACGAATTGTCGACATCAATTCTTCAGGAGTGCGCAAGGGCCGCTGCCAACTTTCTCAACGAATTGCCACAACCGTTAAAAGATTTCATATTATTCCTACATAGCGACGCTTTCATAAAGGCCATCATATTCCCCGGACTATTCTTCATATTTACATTCGTCATGTTCACAATATGGTTCGAAAGGAAGCTTTTAGCTAGGGTGATGGTAAGGCTAGGACCGCTCCATGTGGGTAAGTACGCAGGCCTCCTCCAGCTCGTGGCTGATGCCGTAAAACTCTTATCGAAAGAGCTGATAGTTCCCGAGAAAGCCATAAAACCNCTCTATGTTTCCATGCCAATCCTATGTGGTGCCCTTTCGATGTTGACATTTGCCTTCCTACCCTTAGGCCCTGGTTGGGTNATATATCCATCCGATATCAATCTCTTGCTGGTCTTTGTTATATTGGCAGTTACACCTATCACAATACTCGTGGCCGGATGGGCATCAAGGAGTAAGTACAGCTTTATCGGAGCGGTTAGGTTTGCATTTCAGGTGTTCTCCTATGAGGTGCCGTTCTTCTTATCGATTGCCAGTGTAACACTGGCNGCNAGGTCCTTCAACTTGGAAAAGATCGTGGAAGCGCAAGCAACATTACCCTTCATAATACCAGCACTCTTGGGATTTATCGTATTTTTGATAACCGCGATCGCGGAGACTGAGAGGGTTCCGTTCGACCTACCAACGGCTGAGCAGGAATTAGTCAGCGGATGGCAGACAGAGTACACAGGCGCGTACTTCGCGCTGTTCTACCTTGCTGCTTACATAAAGCTTGATGCTATCGCAATCCTCACCGCGTTGTTATTCCTTGGAGGATGGCACGGACCATCAATACCAGGCGTACCTGAAAGCATTCTAGGACCATTTTGGTTAATACTCAAGAGTCTAATCGTCGTTTTCCTCGTGTTGCTATTAAGAGGTGTTTTTCCGAGGATTACCTTAGACAAACTACTCGACCTTGGATGGAGAGTCTTGATACCGCTGGCGCTTCTAAATATTCTGATAGTCGCGGTCTTAATCCAAGCGGGTCTACTTTAACACATTAGCCTAAGGTTCGAGTCTGAATTTATCCCTCGGAAAGAGTATGACCTCTCTGATGTTCGTCCTCCTAGTGAGGACCATCATCAACCTGTCGAACCCAAGACCCCAACCAGCATGCACGGGCATCCCATAGTCAAAAACCGCGAGATGACTCTTGAAGCTCTCAGGATTTAGACCCTGCTCCCTCAATCTCTTCTCCAGCAAATTCCTGTCGGATATCCTCGTCCCTCCTGAAGCGAGTTCGAGCCATTGGTACATCAGGTCGAATGATTCTGAAACTTCCGGGTCTTCCTCGCAAGGCTGGATATAAAACGGCTTCGTCTTGGTTGGGAAGTGTGTTATGAAATAGTAGTAAGGATGCTTCTTTCCGAGTATCCTATTCTCCTCAGTTCCGAAGTCGTCACCCCAATTCAGCACCCTACCTTCTTTCCTGAGCTCCTCCAACATTTCCTTGTAGGTAAACCTCTTTAACGGTAACTGAATCGGCTTAAGTGTGACGTTCAGTAAACTCAACTCTTCTGCATTATTCTTAATTACTGTTTCGATTACGTATGCAAGTAACCTCTCTAATACGTTCATGACGTCGTAAATGTCTGCGAACGCCATTTCGATGTCCACTGATGTAAACTCACTGACGTGCCTCCTAGTGTGCGATTCCTCAGCCCTGAAGAACGGACCTATCTCAAAGACCTTTTCAAACACAGTCGTCAGTTGTTCTTTGTAAAGCTGCGGGCTCTGGGCTAGGTATGCAGTCTTATCGAAATATTTAACCGGAAAGAGAGCCGCACCACCTTCTGTAGCGGTCGCTATTATCTTTGGTGTTCTGATCTCTACAAACCCCTCTTTTAATAAAAACTCCCTTATCGCTTCGAGTGCCGTCGTGGCTATCTTGAATATTGCCTTGTTCTCTGGTTTTCGTAGGTCGAGAATCCTATAGTTAAGTCTTGTATCGATGCCGGCTGGGACCTTTCCTGTTACGTCGTAAGGTATTGGTTGACGTGCCTTATTGAGAATTCTTAACTTCTTTAACCTCGACCTCTACACCGAGTCTCGCTTTCGGCTCCTCGCTAACTACACCATTAACATACACAACGTCTTCATTGCCGAGTTCTTCCAGCACCGAAAGCTCATCTTCCGATAACTCAGACTTCTTTGCAGTAACTTGACAGATTCCAGAAGCATCACGAAGCAGGATGAATTTTATACCACCTAAATCTCTAATCTCATGGACCCATCCAACCAGGTGGACTTCTTGACCATTTAATTCAGGCTTTATCTGACGTGCAACATGTGTCCTAATCCAAGTCTTTTTTACCAAGAACGGTCATCCCGTTTTTGGATAATTTTTAAGTAACGTTCTGTCTTTTATCCCTATCTTCTGAGGGGCCAACTTTCTGCTTTACTGGACGTACCTTTTTCTGCGACTTCTTTGCAAAGTCTACCTTAAGGTTTATGTTCTTCGTTACTCTGGAAATTTCTTGGAGAGATTCAACACTAAGCTTTAAACTCCTCTCATCATCAAGGATTATTCTTATCTCCGTGGAGTTGTCCGGCAACCATATTTTATTGATAGCAACTATCCTAGCCGGTGCGACGAGCGGTTCCAAAAACCTACCTATGTCAACAGCATCTTCTATAATCTTAACATTTTTTCCCAGAATGTCCGANAGCTTCCTTTTTATTGATGCCAAAGAATGTTGGGGGCATCGCACTCAAATTTCCATCCCTTAACACCACGACTATCGCATCCTTAGTGTCCACACTCTTTACATAAGACATGGATTGCAGCTGGTGAAAGTTCTTCTCCAACTCCAGAAGAGCCCTCATTATTTTTATATCTAACTCTGTTACCTCGCCACGCCTGATCTTCTCTTCGCATCTTTCGCAAAATATACCTGTCTTTAGGTCAAACGTGCAGACCGGTATTTCCATCCTGCACACCACCAAGTAGCCCGCCGTCGCACGACCAGCAGTCGTATGGCTGGAGGTCGCTGGAAGGTCGGCTACCTGCTAATGCTGATCTCTATCGTGCTCACGTTTATCGTTCTGTTATCCTGACCCGTTACTTGGTCAGTACCTATCTTTATGTCGACTATCTTAAGGTCCTTGTAGAACCTCTTCTGAAGTATCTGGACGAGGTCAACCGCCTTGCTTATTGCCCGTCCCCTAGCCTTCACTACTAAGTTATTAGANCCACCCTGAAGGCTTGTCAGGCAGGCGAGTACGTAATTCATTAATGGTTTTTTTCCTACGAGTATTGTGGATACCGGCTGTTCCTTTGACATTTTTACTCACCAGCCTCTTTTTGCTAGCGGGGCTACTGTGGATAACTTCTGAGCCTTAAATAAATACTTTCTCCGAGAGTAGAGGTTTTCTGGTAGGATAAGGTTTAAGAAAGGCCTTATTTAGCGGCTTTAGGGTAGGCTGTTGGTATGCCAATAAGGGATACTGAGCTACTACAACTGGCCCAAAGGCGCAGGTTATACGTGAAGATCTGTAGAAATTGCGGCGCAAGGAATGCGGCCACCGCTGAAAAGTGCAGAAAGTGCAGGAGTAGGAATCTCAGGTGGAAGAGACGAGAGATAAAGCGCTAAACACGTTAGTCTATTCAGGTCAAAGTTCGGGGGGCGCTCTTTTTCAAACAAACGGTTACTCTAAGCCGGCCAATTCTTCTAGCAACGTTATCAGCGATTGGGTTCCATCAGTTCCATGTCCTTTCTGGTCTAAGGCCCTAACAAGCTCGGCCACCAGATTGGTACCAAGCAAAGGTAGCCCAAGCTGCTCGGCTATATCCCGAACGATACGCAAGTCTTTCCGCAGATGCTGAACCTTAAAGCCCGGTCTGAAGTCTCGCTTTATCATTTTTGGTCCAAGTGTTGTAAGTTGCCAAGAACTTCCTGCACCCGTGCTGATAACCTCGACGACCTTCTGCTGGTCAAGACCGACCTTCTTTGCTAAAAGGAGGGCCTCGCAAGTTGCAAGCAAGTTGAGGCTGACTGCTATCTGGTTGCAAAGTTTGGTGAAGGCTCCCATTCCCGAGTCTCCCATGTAAAAGATTTTGTCACCCATAGCCCTAAAAAGTGGTAAAGCCCGCTCATAGGCCTCATACCTTCCACCAACCATGATTGTGAGGGTACCTGCCTCTGCGGCCATCGTGCTTCCAGAGACTGGTGCGTCAAGGAAGTCCACACCTCTATCGGCCAGCATCCTATGAAGCTCTTGAACGAGATATGGTGAGATAGTTGACATGTCAATAACCACCATACCCTTTCTAACACCTTCGATTACACCACTACTTCCAGCAATGACGGTGCGAACATCTGGATTGTCGGGCAACATCGTGATGACGAACTCCGAGCGCTCAGCCACCTCACGGGGCGATGATGCGGGAAGGGCACCTAAAGCGGCCAACTCCTCAACAGGTTTAGGACTTCGATTGTGCACTATCAACCTATATCCAGCCTTCAACAGTCTAGTCGCCATAGGTTTTCCCATCAACCCAAGACCTATGAAACCAACAGATATCATGACAAAAATTACGATCGAACGATTTTTAATTTTTCGGACATAGCTGATTCTTATGTAGAACCCACGTGGATGGGGCCGGTGGGGTTCGAACCCACGACCTCCGCCGTTTCCCAGCCGTATTAAAGTGCCGTGAGGGCGGCNTTATGCGAGACGNGTCATACCGCTAGACCACGGCCCCAATCCTCGCTAACCGTTTTGAACTTCTTCTAAATAACTCTTAAAGGTGCGATACTTAGACTTTCCGTCCAATGCTTTCCGGTGACAGCTTCTTGCTCATGAAAAATGAGGCTGTCAGCCCAAACGCTAACACGGTGCCACCTGCTATTATGAATAGGTTCTTGGCCCAAAAGACATATTCGGGCCTGATGACTTTGTTGAAGATCGCATCACCGAAGGGCGTCATAACCACGCCCACATAAATTGCCATAAACAACAAGAATACCATGACTGAGTTGTACAGCAAGTCCCTAGGTCTGTCGTTTCCAAAAAACTCAGGTCTCACACCCGTGGCAAATCTCTCAGACAGGATAGGTGCTATTCCTCTATAAAGCGGAGGCACTAGGGCAACGACGAATGGTATCATCGTGACCATCCAGAAAAGCGTGAGACCGAATATTGTGGAAATCTTCTCAGCAATCGTCCATGCCGCCCAATTCGGCACGACGAAGGAAAAGTAAGCCGTTACACCGGTCGCAGCTATAAAGTTTCCGACGAAGAGGGCTATAACGCTACTGGTAACGAAGGAGTGCCATGTCCTACCTTTGGATAGTAACCAACTCAATAAGTAAAAGCCAATAAAATTCCCCGGAACACCCGACACTAAACTCAGAAATGGGTTGCTTAGACCAAACGTGGCGAGTATAAAGCTGGCCATAAACGTGCCTATTGCGGCACCTGTCCCAGCTACAAAGGGCGTGGAGATTAGTGCGAACAGGGCAGGTACTATAACGCCTGGTCTGAAGTGACCTACACCCCAAGGAGTAGGTATCGGCGAGGTGGCCGCTGAGGCAACTGCGTATAGCGCAGCACAGATTGCGATAAGCGCGACGGTCTTGCTTATATTCTTGTAACCTTCCTTCGCGTCAGACATACGCACCCTAGGTTACTTAAATTTTGGATATTGTAAAAAGCTAACCGAATTAAGTTATGTAATTTACGTAGGAATATTTTAAACAGGACCATCATCCACTCTTTCTCTTATAGTATTTGAGAATGTACTCCTCCTTTATCTTCGTTAACTCCTGCTCCGGCAGAGTTGATAATATCTCCCAGGCTATTTCTAACGTATCGTCCAAAGACCTGTTTTCATCATAGCCTTGCTGCAAGAACCTCTGCTCGAATAGATCGCCAAACTCCAGATACTTTATGTCGGTCGCGGACAAGCCGGACCTCCCAACTATCTCGGCTAAGGCCCTTAGTTGAACAGCCTTAGAGTACGCTGCGTAAAGCTGATTGGATACATCGCCGTGGTCTGCCCTCGTCCTCTTCTCCGCAATTATTCCGGGACCCATCAGCCTACTCAGAGACATTAGCACGTTTATCGGCGGGTATATTCCCTTTCTGTAAAGCTCCCTGCTCAGGACTATCTGACCTTCCGTAATGTAACCTGTTAAGTCAGGTATGGGATGTGTGATGTCGTCGCTCGGCATGCTCAGGATTGGCATCTGTGTCACGCTACCCTTCTTACCCTTTATCCTTCCGGCCCTCTCGTAGATTGATGCCAAGTCCGTGTACATGTATCCTGGGTACCCTTTTCTCCCTGGAACTTCTTCCCTTGCGGCGCTCACTTCCCGTAGGCTTTCACAGTAGTTTGTAATATCCGTCAATATTACGAGTACGTGGTAATCATGCCAGAAAGCAAGGTACTCGGCCAGCGTTAGCGCTATCCTCGGAGTTATGAGTCTCTCTATTGCTGGGTCGTCGGCCAAGTTCAGGAAGAGGGCGCTCCTAGACATCGCCCCACTTTTCTCAAGACTTTCCTTGAAGAACCTAGCTTCGTCATTCTGAACACCTATGGCAGCGAAGACTACCGCGAATTCCTCTTCCTTGCCGGGGACTGTAGCTTGTTTGGCTATTTGTGCTGCCAGCATATTATGTGGCAATCCGGCACCGGAAAATATCGGCAGTTTCTGACCCCTGACGAGCGAGTTCATTCCGTCTATTGCTGATATGCCCGTCTGTATGAAGTCGCTCGGATACTCACGTCTTTCAGGATTAATGGGCTCGCCGTTCACGTCCCTGAACTCCTCCGGTATCGGCTCCGGTAGTCCGTCAAGAGGTCTTCCGAGACCGTCGAAGACTCTGCCAAGCATATCCTCCGATACGCCAAGTTCCATGACTCTGCCCAAGAATCTCGCAACGGTTCCTTCTATCGAGAGTCCTTGCGTCCCTTCAAATACCTGGACGACAGCTTTACCCATCCCGACCTCGAGAACCTTTGCTAGCCGCCTCTCACCATCTCTTGTCTCTATCTCAACGAGCTCATCATAGGATGCCTTCGTCACACCCTCTATTACCATCAATGGACCCCTTATTTCGCTGATGGTTCCGTACGTTAATCCCGCCGGCGCAGATCTTCTTTCCTTACTCAGACTCATGCCGTTGTCACAACCTCCTTTGTCATTAGCTTCTCGAATTCGGATTTCATTATCTCAAGCAGAGCATCAAGTTTTTCGACTTCATCATTCCTAACCTCCGACTTAGCCCTGATAAGCCTGAATATTATCGGCATGCTCCTTATGCTCTTCAAAGGCACGCCCCGCTTAAGAGATTCCACCGCCAGCCTATGAAACTCCGCGAAGAGCTTTAGCAATTTAAATTGCTTCCTCATGTCACAATAAGCATCCACTTCGTCATAAGCGCTCTGTTGTAGGAATCCCTCCCTTATCATCCTAGCCACGTCTAATAATAACTTCTCCTCATCGGGCAGGGCTTCTGGTCCGAGAAGTCTAACTATCTCCAAGAGTTCATCCTCTCTTCGTAGTATGGAGTAGACGTAAGACCTAAGCTCTGACCAATCCTTACTCACGTGAGACTCCCAGTATACTTTAACTGTATCAACATAACCCGAGTAGCTCGTTATCCAATTGATTGCTGGATAATGCCTGCTGTACGCCAAGTTTGGGTCGAGTGCCCAGAAGGTCCTTATGAAGCGCACCGTATGCGTGGTCACCGGTTCCGTGAAGTCGCCACCTGGTGGGCTGACGGCACCTATTAGCGTAACGCTTCCAATCCTTTCGGGTCTTCCAAGCGTCTCAACTCTTCCGGCCCTTTCGTAGAACTCAGCAAGCCTGCTGGCAAGGTAGCTCGGATAGCCCTCCTCAGCCGGCATCTCCTCGAGCCTGCCACTTATCTCCCTAAGCGCCTCAGCCCACCTGCTTGTTGAATCCGCAACCAAAAGCACATCGTACCCCATATCTCTGTAGAACTCTGCCATGGTGACGCCCGTGTATATGCTGGCTTCCCTTGCAGCCACCGGCATGTTACTTGTGTTCGCTATCAGGGCTGTTCTTTCCATGAGCGGTCTTCCGCTATACGGGTCGGTGAGTTCCGGAAACTTCGTTAAAACTTCTGCTTCTTCGTTCCCCCTCTCACCGCAACCAACGTGGAATATCACTTTGGCATCGCTCCACTTGGCCAAATTGTGTAGCATAACAGTCTTGCCCGTTCCGAACGCACCAGGTATGCATCCAGTTCCTCCCTTTGCTATTGGAAAGAAGGTATCTATGACTCTTTGACCTGTGATGAGCGGTACCTCTGGGTTAAGTCTCTTCCTGAAAGGTCTTGGTGTCCTGACAGGCCAGCGATGGTATAGCTTTATTTCCTCAAGTGCTCCACCTTTAGAGAGTACTGCAACGGTGTCCTCAAGGGTGTAGTCTCCCTCTTCTGCTATACTAATGACTTCCCCACCCTTACTGTTTGGAGGTACCATTATCCTACACTCGATCAGAGGTGTCTCCTGAACAGCACCTACGAAATCTCCCGGACCGAGCACATCTCCTTTCTTTGCAAGCGGTCTAAACTTCCATTTCTTTTCGAGCGGTAGTGGAGAGACTTGGACTCCTCTTTTTACGAATGGTCCAATGGCAGACGCGATTCTATCCAAAGGTCTTTGAACTCCGTCATAAATGCTTCCTATTATTCCAGGACCCAGCATGACCGAGAGTGGTTGTCCGGTACCATAAACGGGCTCTCCTGGAGAAAGTCCGCTTGTGTTCTCGTAAACCTGTATGAAGGCCGTGTCGCCCGTCAGCCTTATTATTTCACCTATGAGTCTCTCCTCACCGACGTAAACCATCTCGTACATCTTAGCACCAAGCATGCCATCTGCCTTTACCGCGGGCCCTGCAACCCATACTATTCTACCCTTGACTCCCATAAACGTCCATCACNTAGCCACNTTACTCAATATTAATATCTTTTATTCAGCGGTCAGTATCTTGNCGATTTCCTTTCGAAGAAGCGGTCTTAGACGTCTCAGTCTTCCTTCAACAGTGTTATCAAAGATTACCTTCTCATCTAGGCTACTAACCTTTAGGCCGGCTATGCAATCTATAGGCTCATCACAAACATATACCCTGAGGCCTGTACTTGCAGAGACTTCATCAACCAACTCCTTCAGTATGTGCATACCCTCTGCATTCGTCCAAACCTTTGCATCACTACCTATGGCGTTTAGGCCTTCAAGAAGCAGCTTTTTCATCGCTTCTTTGTAATCCGGCATTGTTGGAGCGCTTCTCAGTTTTTCCATGGCGCGCTCTATTGTTATGTTTACGTACTTCTCGACAAGTGCAAGCACCTCATTCTTAGCCTCTACTTCTGCCATGCCCAGTGTCCTAGACCTCTCTAGTTCGGCCTGCCTCTTGGCCGATTCTATTATTTCCGTAGCTTCAGCGATGGTCTCACATACTTCATGGTCTAAAAGCTCCATGGCATCCTTTTCGGCTGAGTTTAGTAAGGAAAGACATTCTTTCATAGCCTCCTCAGCGACTTTTTTGATGACCTTATCCAAGGCATCCGACATAACTTTTCGGATAATAGTAGCCCTGTCTCATGTATATAAACTGCTACATCAATCACGAGAAAGGAAAAAGGTTATACGGATTCTTCATAGCCGCCTTATTTACTATTATGATGTTTCTCTTACCTTTAATCAATCTCACGACAGAGCTCATAAAGTCGTCCGGTCTATGAGGGGACGTAAATGCTCCCATGTTTCCGCTTGTTATACGTTTCACCGTAAACGCATGGAGAGGTCCAGAGTCGAAATTTAATGGCTTACATTCAAGACTTGTCTGAGCAAAATCCTGCAATCCATCTTCCGATTTATTCATCAACTTGAGCTGTTAAAAGAGGAAAATTTAAATTACGTACATTTTATATTGTATAGAGAGGAGAAAAATATGGGTAACGATATTGAAAGTGTTGAAAAGAGAGTGTTTGCATGGATAGATGAACACAAAGATGACATAATCAAGTTCTGTATGGACTATATACGATATAAATCACCTACGGGAAAGGAGCTTGAAGTCCAGAGAGATTTTATCAAGCCGTTTTTCGAAAAAGCAATGAAATTTGACGAGATCGATTATTTCAGCGTGGCTCCTGATGCAGAACGCCCAAACGTGAGTGGAATATGGAAGGGCGTAGGTGGTGGTAGAAACTTACTACTTAGTGGTCACTCTGATGTAGTGGATGTAGGGCCAGAGGCACTAAAAAGATGGACCAAAGATCCATGGAATCCTGTAATCGAAGATGGCAAAATCTACGGAAGGGGTGCAAACGACATGAAAGGTGGCAACACGGCTATGATATGGGCCACTAAAGCATTAATGGACTTAGGTATTCAATTAAAAGGAGACGTGCTTGTAAGTTGTGTAATTGGTGAAGAACTTAACCAAGAAAAATGGGGTGTGATTCCAGCAACAAAGAGGCTTCAAAATAAGGGAATAAATATTCCTTTCTGTATCGTCCCTGAGCCTACAAACAATGAGATACACATACTTAGTGCGGGAACGTTTGACTTCTCGATAACCATTTATGGAAAAGAGGTCCACACATCGTTTAAAAACTTCACTCAATATCCACAAAGATACGGCATCCCAGTAGGCAGTGAAGTGGGAGTGGATGCCATAGCTATAATGATTGATCTCATACAACGCCTCTATAAATTGGAGCATCAATGGAACCTAAGACCTGGTGATGAAATATTTGGTGGCGGTGGTTATCCTATTCCTAAAGATATGCAAGGAGTAGGAGCTAACTCTATTAACTGTACACTTCTCGAGGGTGGAACGTACATCGCAGCTGTACCAGGCTATGCAAGGCTCAGAGGTCACGTATTTTACAGTCCTCGGTTTGACCCTGAAAAGTTAATGGCGGAAATAAAGGAAGTTGTTAACAGCTTAGCTACAACTTACGATTGGCTCAAAGAACACCCTCCAGAGGTAAAGTTTAAAGAACTCTTTGACTGGCCCTATTACGAAGTTCCAAGAGATCATCCTGGTGTCCAGACCCTCGTAAAAGTGTACGAAAAGGTAACAGGCCAAACAGCAATTATTTCAGGATTTAAAGCTGTGGATGATGCAGCATACATTCAGAGGGAATGTGGAATAGATGCAATATCGTTTGGACCAGGAAACTTAAGCATGGGTACTCACGGTCCAGATGAATACCTTCCAATAGACCAATTAATAGTAGCTACCAAGGTTTTAGCAGCAATGATTATCGAATGGTGTGGATTAGCTAAGGGTTAGCTAACTTCAATATTTTTTTGAATACCTTTTGCGAACAAACTAAAGATTCTGGTTTGGTGTTGCGTGGTTGAGGATAACTCTCCCTATCTGGTACTTCATACCATAATAGATTTCCAACAGGTTCCATTTTCTTCGAGAATAAAACGTTAGGATTCTGGTTTATAGGACTGGCCTCTCTAAACGCCCAAAACTTGTCTGA
>Ga0065718_1005092_pt1 | contig 18902 bp, 18 predicted proteins | sample GBSCel77sediment_2_FD_59105 | JGI IMG/M metagenome (GOLD analysis project Ga0065718, IMG submission 59105) | Hot spring sediment microbial communities from Great Boiling Spring, Nevada - cellulolytic enrichment CS 77C v3 (version 3) | ecosystem: Environmental > Aquatic > Thermal springs > Hot...
AGGAATGTTTCGATAAATTCCATGTCTTAAATTTTCTCCAAAATCATAAACAATACTTTCTTTTATTAGCAAAGTGCTATTTTTATTGACAGTAATTTCTACTGAAAAATTTTTTATTTTTTCTTGAGAAAAACTAAAATTGCTTTGGCAAAACTCAAAACTAAAAAGAGCCAAAATTAAAATGGCTAAAAATACTACTCTTTTTTTACCCATAGAAAAATTTTTAAAAAGAAACTTTGGGTGCTTCTCTTTCTTCTGGTCTTCCAATTTCAAATAAATCCATTTTCTTGAAACCAAAGATTGAGGCAATAATGTTTGTAGGAAAGCTTTCAATTGCAATGTTTAAATCTCTTACATTCGCATTGTAAAATCTCCTGGCATACATTATTTTATCTTCTGTATCTCTTAATTCTCTTTGTAATTCAAGAAAATTTTGTGAAGCTTTCAAATCAGGATAATTTTCAGCTACTGCAAAAAGAGTTTTTAATGTAGAAGCTAAAAAGTTTTCGGCTTCAGCAATTTTTCTGACATCTCCTTCTTTTTCAGCTGAAATTGCTCTCGCTCTTGCTTCTGTTACTTTTTCAAAAACTTCTCTCTCATGAGCAGCATAACCCTTGACCGTCTCTACTAAATTTGGGATCAAATCATATCTTCTCTTTAACTGAACATCAATGTCTGCCCAAGCTTCCTTTGCTCTATTTTTCAAAGTGACTAATCGATTATAACTTCCAGCAACCCAAATTCCCAATACAATTAAAATTATTAATAAAATTACAGCTAACATTTTTTAATCATTTTTCTATTTTGACCTTTTTAAAATAACCTTTTTCTATTTTAACAAAAAAACCGGCCACAAGGAAAGCCGGGCAAGATTTAATTTTTTAGCCATTTTTTAGTATTCCTCTGGAATTGAGGACGTTTCTTTCTCTTTTTTCTCTGGCTTTTCAGCTACTACAGCTTCAGTTGTCAAAAGCATTGAAGCAGCAGAAGCAGCATTTTCTAAGGTCGTTCTAACAACTTTTGTTGGATCAATCACTCCAGCTTCCATTAAATCTTCGAATTTCAAGGTTTGGGCATTAAAACCAAAGCTTCCTTTTTCTTCTTTTACTTTATTTGCAACCACTGACGCATCCATTCCACAATTTTCGGCAATTTGACGAATTGGCTTTTCTAGGGCTTTCTTTAAAATCAAAACCCCAGTTTTTTCATCTCCTTCTAATTGATTGGCTAATTCTTCCAAGGCGGGAATTGATCTCAAAAACGCTACCCCACCCCCTGGTAAAATTCCTTCTTCAATCGCTGCTCTCGTAGCATTTAAAGCATTTTCAGTTTTCTTTTGTCTTGCTTTTTGCTCCACTTCAGTTGCTGCCCCAACTTTAATTACTGCTACTCCTCCTGCTAACTTTGCTAATCTTTCTTGCAATTTTTCTCTATCAAACTCAGACTCAGTTCTCTTTAATTCTTCTTTAATCTGTTTTATTCTTGCCTCAATATCTTCTTTTTTCCCTTTTCCTTCAATAATTGTCGTTTTTTCTTTTTCTGCCACAACTTTTCTTGCTCTTCCCAATTGACTCAATTGAATATTCTCTAATTTTAATCCCAATTCTTCAGAAATCACTTGAGCTCCAGTAACCACTGCAATATCTTGAAGCATTTCCTTTTTTCTCTCACCAAAACCTGGAGCTTTTACTGCTAATCCATTAAATACCCCTCTTAACTTATTCACAACTAAAGTTGCTAAAGCATCTCCTTCAACTTCTTCGGCGATAATTACTAACTCTTTCTTTCCAGTTTGAATTACTTTTTCCATCACTGGCAAAATTTCATTTAAAGAGGAAATTTTTCTATCAGTTACTAAAATATAGGGATCTTCTAAAACAGCTTCCATTCTTTCTAGGATCAGTAATCATATAGGGAGAAATATAGCCTCGATCAAATTGCAACCCTTTAACAATTTCTTTTTCTAATCCAAACTTTTTTGATTCTTCAACTGTTATTACTCCATCTTTTCCAACTTCAGAAAAAATTTCAGCTATCATCTTTCCAACTTCTGGATCTAGGGAAGAAATTGTAGCAACCTGAGCAATCTCTTCTTTTTTAGTTACAGGTTTTGACATTTTTCTAAGATTTTCAACCACAACCTTAACTCCCTTTTCTATTCCTCTTTTTAAAGACAGGGGGTCTGCTCCAGCTGCAACATTTTTTAATCCCTCAGAAACTATCGCCTGGGTCAAAACTATTGCAGTAGTTGTCCCATCACCTGCTGTATCTGAAGTTTTTTCTGCAACTTCTTTTAAAATTTCAGCCCCCAAATTCTCAACTTTATCTTCTAATTCGACTTCTTTTGCAATCGAAACACCATCGTCAGAAATTTCTGGAGCTCCAAAACCCTTATCCAAAACAACCAATCTTGCTCTCGGTCCTAAAGTTACTTTTACAGCATTAGTTAATTTATTTATTCCGACCAACAATTTTTTTCTAGCTGTTTCATTAAATAAAATTTGTTTTGCCATAATTTTAGCTTTTTAGTTTGTAGCTTCTTAGCTTTTTAGCCTTAGGGTCTATTCCCTAATAAGCTAATCAGCTAATAAGCTATTCTATTATTGCCAAAATATCTTCTTCTTTAGCTATCAAGTATTCTTTATCATCGACCTTTATTTCATCTGGACCATATTTTTTAAAAAGAACTTTTTGTCCTGGCTTTACAGAAACTGGAATAATTTCGCCCTTCTCGTTTCTTTTCCCAGGACCAACTGCAATTACTTTTCCTTGCTCGGGTCTTTCTTTCTCTGCAGTTTCAGGAAGCAAAATTCCAGATTTTGTTTTCTCTTCCTCTTTTATTGGTTCAATCAAAATATAATCTGCAAGAGGTTTAATTTTCATAGATTAAGCTTACTGTTTAGCAAATTCGACCTTTGAGTGCTAACTCTCTATTATTAATATTATTATACCTTCTTCAAAAGTCAAGATTTAGCTTTGTAGATTTGTCTTAAAAACTTTCCTGTATAGCTTTTTTCACATTGAATAATTTTTTCTGGAGGCCCCTCACAAACAATTTCTCCCCCCCTTTCTCCTCCTTCTGGTCCCAAATCTATTATCCAATCTGCATTTTTTATCACATCTAAATTATGTTCCACTACCAAAACAGTATTTCCTCTATTAACTAATTCCCTTAAAACAAAAAGAAGCTTTTTAATGTCGTCTGGGTGAAGTCCAGTTGTTGGTTCATCTAAAATGTAAAGGGTGTTACCTGTTGCCTTCTTTGATAATTCTGCTGCTAACTTTACTCTTTGAGCTTCACCTCCTGACAAAGAAGGGGCAGGTTGACCCAATTCAATATAACCCAAACCCACATCATAAAGAGTTTTTAATTTTTGATAAAGAGGAGGAATGTTTTTGAAAAATTCTAAGGCTTCTTCAACTGACATTTCTAAAATTTCGGCGATATTTTTTCCTTTATACTTTATCTCTAAAGTTTCTTTATTAAATCTTTTTCCTTTACATTCTGGACAAACAATATAAACATCTGGCAAAAAATACATCTCAATTTTAATTTGACCTTGACCTTGGCAAACTTCACACCTTCCTCCTTTAACATTAAAGGAAAACCTTCCTGGGCTATAACCTCTAATTTTTGCTTCTCTTGTTTGAGAAAACAACTGGCGAACAAAAGAAAAAGCTCCGACATAAGTTGCAGGATTTGATCTTGGGGTTCTTCCAATTGGTGATTGATCAACAATTACTACTTTATTCAATTTCTCAATACCCAAAATCACATCGTGGTCTCCTACTTCTTCTTTTGCGCGATAGAATTTTTTCATTAAGGCTTTAGCTAAAATGTCATTAACCAAGGAAGACTTTCCAGAACCTGAAACTCCAGTAACACAAACAAATTTTCTCAAGGGAATTTTAACATCAATATTTTTTAAATTGTGCTCTCTGGCTCCTTTAATTATTAAAAATTCTTCTTTTTCTGGGGGTCTGCTCTTTGGGATTTCAACTTTTTTCTTTCCAGATAAATATTCTCCAGTTAGGGTCTTTGATTTCAAAAGTGCTTTTGGAGTTCCCTCAAATACAATTTTTCCTCCATGTTTTCCTGCCCCAGGACCAATATCAATAACCCAATCTGCACTCAAAATTGTTTGAGGGTCGTGTTCTACTACCAAAACTGTATTTTTTAAATCTCTTAATTTTTTTAATGTCTGAATTAATCTTTTTTGATCTCTTGCATGAAGTCCAACAGAAGGTTCATCTAAAATATATAATACCCCGCTCAATCCAGAACCAATTTGAGTTGCCAATCTCACTCTTTGTTCTTCGCCTCCTGATAAAGTATCGGCCCTTCGGGACAAAGTTAAATAATCTAATCCAACATCTATTAAAAATGAAAGTCTATTTAAAATTTCTTTTAAAATTGGTTGAACAATTTTTTGTTTTTCTTTAGGAATTTTCTTTTCTTCTAAAACTTTCTCAAAAAAAATTTTCAATTTTGAAATTTCCATTTCAACAATCTCATCAATTGATTTTCCAAGAAATTTCACCGACAAAGCTTCTTTTTTCAATCTTTTTCCCTTGCAAACTTCACACTTTTTCTCAACCATATATTGCTCCAATTCTTCTCTTGTGTATTCTGAATCAGTTTCTTTGTATCTTCTCTCTAACCAAGGAATTACTCCTTCAAAGATTCCATCTCCATATAAAATTAAATCCAATTCCTCCTTTTCTAATTCTTTAACTGGTTTGTAAAGATCAATTCTATTTCTCTCTGCCATTCTTTCTAACATATACCAAAAGAATCTTTGTCTTCCGACTTTGTGTGAGGCCCTTGCCCAAGGGAAAATTGCGCCTTCTGCAATAGATAATTCTTTGTTTGGAATTACCAAATCTGGATCAAAAACTAATTTTTCTCCGAGCCCTTGGCAAGAAGGACAAGCACCATAAGGAGAGTTAAAAGAAAAAAGTCTTGGTTCAATTTCTGGCAAAGAAAAACCACAAATTGGACAAGAAAATAACTCAGAAAAAATCAAATCTTGAGCTTTCTTTGTTTCTTTTGCGTTTACAATAACAATGCCTTTTCCAATTTTTAAAGCTTGCTCTAGAGAATCAACCAATCTCATTTTGTCAATTTCAGGTTCAATTACTAACCTATCAACTACAACCTCAATATCATGCTTTTTGTAACGAGCTAAAGTTTTTTGCAAAGCTTCCTCAATATGATACAAAATCCCATCAATTCTTACCCTTTGAAATCCCATTCTTTGAATTTCTTCTAAGGTTCCCCGATATTCCCCTTTTCTTCCCCTAACTACTGGACCCAAAATCAAAATTTCTGTATTTTCTTTTAGTTTTAAAACCTGATCTACAATCTGATCTATTGTTTGTCTTGAAATTTCTCTGTTACAATTTGGACAAAAAGGAGTACCAGCTCTTGCAAAGAGTAATCTTAAATAATCATAAATTTCAGTTATTGTTCCAACAGTTGATCTTGGATTTTTTCCTGCTTTTCTTTGATCAATAGAAATTGCTGGAGAAATTCCTTCAATCTTATCAACATCGGGTTTATCCATTACTCCAAGAAATTGCCTGGCATAAGCAGATAATGACTCAACATATCTTCTTTGTCCTTCCGCATATAAAGTATCAAATGCTAAAGAGGATTTCCCAGAACCTGAAACCCCAGAAATTACTACAAGTTTGTTTTTTGGAATATCAACATTTATATTCTTTAAATTGTGAACTCTAGCCCCCCTAACCTTGATAAAATCTTCAGCCATATATAATTTTTATTATATCTCTTTTTTTAGAAGTTAAAAAGAGTGTGGTAAAATTAAATGATGGAAAATTTTAAGTTTGTTTCAAAAGAAGATTTAAATAAAATTCCAAAAGAACCTGGAGTTTATTGTTTATCAAATGAAAAAGAAATTTTTTATATTGGAAAGGCTGCAAATTTAAGAGAGAGAGTAAAAAATCATTTTCAACAGCCTTCTTATAAAGACTATTTGTTTTTGGATAAAGTTGAAAAAATTGGCTACATAAAAACAGGTTCTGAAATTGAGGCTTTAATTTTAGAAGCAAATTTAATAAAAAAATATCAGCCAAAATTCAATGTAATTTGGAGAGATGATAAAAACTATTTTTTTGTTGGAATAACAAAAGAGGATTTCCCAAGAATTTTCATTACCCACCAACCCCAAAAACTCATCAATTCATCAACTCATCAACTTACCACTTTTGTTGGTCCTTTTGTTGATGGTAAAGCTTTAAAACAAACTTTAAAAATTTTAAGAAAAATTTTTCCTTTTAGATCTTGCAAAAAATTACCGAAAAGACCTTGTCTTTTTTATCATTTAGGATATTGCTTGGGACCCTGTCTTTTAAAATCAAAATTTTTTGAAGAAATAAAAGATCAAAGCCAAATTAAAAAAATTTCCCAAAAAAATGCTCAAATGATAATCAAAATTTTAAAAGAAGGGAAAAAATCGGTTTTGAAAGAACTAAAAAAAGAAATGAAAAAAGAGGCAAAATTAGAAAATTTTGAAGAAGCAAAGAGATTAAGGGACCAAGTTTTTGCCCTAGAAAAAACACTTTCTCACTCAAAAATTTTTGAAGAAATCTTAATTGAAAGCCCTGAATGGGAAGAGATCGAAAGGAAATTAAAAGAAATTTTAAATTTTGAACGAAAAATTGAAAGAATTGAGGCTTTTGATGTTTCAAATATAGGAGGAAAATTTGCTACAGGGTCAATGATTACATTTTTAAAAGGAATTCCTGAAAAGAATCTTTATCGTCGTTTTAAAATTAAATTTGAAAAAAAACCAAATGATATTGGAATGCTAAAAGAAATCTTAAAAAGGAGATTTTCTCATCTTGAGTGGGGACTTCCTGATTTAATTTTAATTGATGGAGGAAAAGCTCAGTTGAATGCTGCAATAAAAGCAAAAATTCCTGAATTTAAAGGAAAAATAATTGCTTTGTCAAAAAAAGAAAACAAACTATTTTTAGAGGATAAAAAAGAACCACTTTTCCTTAAAAATTTACCAAAGGAGGTTTCAAGCCTAATTTTAAAAATAAATAAAGAATCTCATCGGTTTGCAATTTCTTATCACCAGAATTTGAGAAAGAAGGCGTTATTTGATATCAAAAAATAAATGAAAAAGTTTTTTTTAAGAATTTTAGCTGGAGTTTTAACTATCTTTTTAGCTTCAAAACTTATTCCTGGAGTAAAATTGGAGATTTTGCCAAATTCAAATTTTTTTGGAATTGAAATTAAAGAATACTGGCAAATTTTATTTTTGGTTGGAGTAATCTTTGGTTTAATTAATGCAATTTTAAAACCAATTTTAGATCTTATTACTTTTCCGCTTAAAATCTTGACTTTTGGATTATTTAGTGTAATCTTAAATATGTTAATGCTTTTTTTATTAGACCTTTTATTTGAAGAGCTCGATATTATTGGAATTTCCCCTTTATTCTTTAGCGCTTTAATTTCTTTGATGATTAATTTTGTTTTAAAATTAATTCTATGAAAAATTATCTTTCTTTTGCTCAAATTTTAGTCTCAATTTTACTTATTGTTGCGATTTTACTTCAAAAAAGAGGTTCAGCTTTGGGCTCTGCATTTGGAGGGGGTGGTTTTACTTATTTTGCTCGCCGGGGAATTGAAAGAACACTCTTTATTGCAACTTGTATCCTTGCATTTCTTTTTGTACTTTTCTCTCTCTTAAATTTGGTTTTATGAATTTTAAGTTTCCAAAAAGATATCAGTGGCTCCAATTCTTTAAGGTTTTAAGCCAAAAAGAAAAAATTTTATTTTTTTTATTTCTTTTTACTTTTCTTTCTTCTGGAATTTTTCTTTCTATAAATTTTTATCTCAAGAACACAAAAATTGTTCCTGCCAAGGGTGGCATTTTTGTGGAAGGAATAGTAGGGTATCCTGCTCTAATTAATCCATTGTTTGCCTCTCTTTCCGAAGTAGACATGGCTTTAACCGAATTAATTTTTTCTGGACTTTTAAAATACAATTTAAATGGGAAGCTTGAGCTTGATTTAGCTAAAGAATATCAAGTTTTAGAAAACGGAAAGGTTTTCGAATTTAAATTGAAAGAAAATCTTTTTTGGCAAGACGGAAAACCGTTAACTGCTGATGATGTAGTTTTTACTATCGAAGTAATTAAAAACCCTCAGGTTGCAAGCCCCTTAAGACCTGCCTGGTTAGGAGTTGAGGTGGAAAAGGTTTCAAATGAAATTGTGAGGTTTAAACTAAAGGAAAGCTCTAATATTTTTTTGGAAAATTGTACTTTAAAAATAATCCCAAAACACATTTTTGAAAATATTCCGCCCCAAAATCTAAAACTTGCCACCAATTTAAATCTAAATCCTGTAGGTTCTGGTCCTTACAAACTTGCTGGGATATCCCAAGATAAAGAAGGTAAAATAGTCTCGATCGATTTAATCGAAAATCCTTTTTATCATGGTAAAAAACCTTTTATTCCCACAATATCTTTTCATTTTTTTGAAAAACCAGAAAATTTAATTGTCGCCTTTAATCAAGGGGAAATAAATGCCTTTTCTTTTCCCCCTACTCAAAACTTCAATCCTCCCTTAAATTCTAGGCTTGTCTATTTTCGTTTTCCAAGATATTTTGCGGTTTTTTTAAATTCAAAAAATTCAGAAGTTTTAGCTGAAAAAAAGGTAAGAGAGGCTTTAAATTATGGCACAGACAAAGATGAAATAATCCAGAGGGTTCTTTTTGGACGAGGAGAAAAAATAGAATTACCCCTTTTTAGTGAACTCTACAATTTGAAATCGCCAGAAAATTTACCAAAATTTGATCCTGAAAAGGCAAAAGAGCTTTTGAAAGAAGCGGGATTTCTTTTAGACGAAAATGGGAAGATGGTAAAAATTGTCAAAAAAGAACCTGTTTTTCAGTTCAAGAGCGATTTAAAAGTGGGTTCTCAAGGAAAGGAAGTAGAGGAATTACAAAGGTGTTTGGCAAAAGATCCTGAAATTTATCCTGAACCTGAAATTACTGGTTATTTTGGTCAAAAAACAAAAGAGGCAGTAATTAGGTTTCAAGAAAAATATCGTCAAGAGATTTTGGAACCTATTGGATTAAAAAAGGGGACAGGAGAGGTAAAGGAAAAAACAAGAGAAAAACTAAACCAGATTTGCTTTGAAAAAATTGAAAAAAAGATACCCTTAAAATTTACTCTAGTTACCGGGGAAGAAGAAATTTTGAAAAAAACAGCTCAAGTTTTAAAAGAACAGTGGGAAAAAATTGGTTTTGAGATAGAAATTAAAACATATGACTTGGCAACTCTAGAGAGAGAAATTTTAAGAAAAAAAGATTATGATGCGTTATTATTTGGAATTTTGCTTAAATTTTCGCCTGATCCCTTTCCCTTTTGGCATTCCTCCCAAAGAGGAGAATTGGGACTAAACTTGGCAAACTATAGTAATCGGGAGGTTGATAAACTCTTGGAAGAAACCAGAAAAATTTTTTCAGAAGATGAAAGAAAAGAAAAGTTAGAAAAATTTCAAGAAATTTTAATTTCTGACTTCCCAGCAATTTTCCTTTTTAATCCTTATTATAACTATGTTATCTCTTTTAATATTCAAGGGCTTCCACAAAATAATATCTTTTTGGCTGATTCTTCAAAAAGGTTTTTAAATATTCAAGATTGGTATCTCAAAACAAAAAGAGTTTTAAAGTAAAGCTTGAAAATTAAGTCATTTTTGATAAAATCTTTTTAAATGAAAAAAGAAGTCATAAAAAAAGCAATTGTTCCTGCTGCGGGCTGGGGCACAAGATTTTTACCTCAAACAAAAGCTATTCCAAAAGAAATGCTTCCTGTGGTAGATAAACCTGTTATTCAGTATGTAATAGAAGAAATAGTAGGGTCTGGAATAAAAAATATAATCATTGTCACTGGCGCTCACAAAAGAGCAATTGAAGATCACTTCGATAGATCTTTAGAACTAGAAAGATTTTTAGAAAAAAATCAAAAATTTAAAGAGTTAAATGAAATTAGAAAAATTGCAAATTTAGCTAATTTTGTCTATATTCGCCAAAAAGGAGAAGTTTATGGAAATGCAATTCCAATTTTAAGCGCTAAGCATTTAATAGAAAATGAGTATTTCGCAGTTTTGTGGGGAGATGAATTTATTAAAGCTAATCCCCCAAGACTCTATCAAATGCTTGAAGTTTTTAAGAAATATAAAGGAATAGTAATTTCAGCTGTAGAAATTGAAACAAAAGACCATCTTTCAAGATATGGAATAGCTGAAATTGAAAAATTGGAAAAAAATATTTTCAAAATAAAAAAAATAGTTGAGAAACCCTTACCACATGAAGCCCCTTCAAATTTGGCTACGCATGGAGCTTATATTTTACCTCCAGAAATTTTTGAAGTAATTGAGAATTTAAAACCAGGAAGAGGTGGAGAAATTTGGTTAGTAGACGCAATAAATCAATTGATTAGCGAAGGGTTTCCAGCTTATGCTTGCCGAATAAAAAATGGAAAATATTATGATACTGGAAATAAGTTAGAATATTTAAAAACAGTTGTTGAATTTGCCCTTTCTCATCCTGAATTGTCAAAAGAATTCAAAAAGTTCTTGAAAGGAATCAAAAAAATTAAGCGGACGTGACGGAATTGGGAGACGTTTTGGCCTCAGAAGCCAAAGGGGATTTCCCCGTGTGGGTTCAAATCCCACCGTCCGCACAATGGAAAACTCAAAACCATAAACCACACAAGGTTTATGGCCCTGAACTCTATGTAGTTTAGGGCTCAAAATTTTAAAGTTATGAAAAAAAAGGAGTATTTGAAAATTATTCCCCTAGGGGGATTGGGAGAGGTAGGAAGAAATATGATGCTCTTTGAATGGAAAGGGCAAATTTTAATAATTGATATGGGTTTAAGAATGCCAGAAGAAGATATGCCAGGAGTAGATTACATTATCCCCAATATTGCCTATTTAAAAGGAAAAGAAAAAAACATTTTAGGAATTGTTTTTACCCACGGACATTACGATCATATTGGAGCAATTCCTTATCTAATTGATAAAATCTGGAGACCGGATCTTGAAATTTTTGCCTCTCCTCTAACAAGAGGAATAATTTTAAAAAGACAAGAAGACTTTCCCCACTTACCAAAACTTTCAATTCAAGAAGTAAAAGATCAAGATAAAATAACTCTTGGTCCTTTTAAGATTGAATTTTTTAGGCAAAATCACAACATTCCTGATAATTTAGGGCTTTTCATTCAAACTCCTGTGGGAAATATTGTCCATACCTCAGATTTCAAATTTGATAAAAACCCAGTTTATGATCTTCCCACAGATTTTCAAAGGTTAAGAGAAATTGGAAAAAGAAAGATTTTGCTTTTAATGTCTGACTCAACTGATGCTGAAGAAGAAGGACATTCTCTTTCTGAAAAAACAATTGAAAGAAATCTGGAGGAAATTTTTAAAACAGCTAAAGGAAGAATTATTGCTGCAACCTTTGCTTCGCTAATAAATAGAATTCAACAACTTATTGTTTTATCTGAAAAATATAATCGAAAAGTAGCAATTGAGGGTTACTCAATGAAAACAAATGTTGAAATTGCAAAAGCTTTAGGATACTTAAAAGTAAAAAAGGGAACAATAGTGAAAGGAAAAGAAATTTTAGATTATCCCGACGAAAACCAAACAATTCTTTGCACTGGAGCTCAAGGAGAACCAGAAGCTGTGTTAATGAGAATTGCAAACAAAGAACATCCTTATTTGAGATTAAAAAAGGGAGATACAGTAATTTTCTCTTCTTCTGTAATTCCTGGAAATGAAAGAACAGTTCAAATAATGAAAGATGAAATCTTAAGACAAGGGGCAAAAGTTTATCATTATCAAATGATGGATATTCATGCTGGAGGTCATGCAAAGAAAGAAGAATTAAAAAAAATGATAAGAATAATGAAGCCAAAGTTTTTCATGCCAATTCATGGTCAATACTCAATGTTAATTTCGCATGCAGAATTGGCAAAAGAGTGTGGAATAAAAGAAAAAAATGTAATTGTTGTAGAAAATGGTCAAGTAGTTAATTTAAATCAAAGGGAAATCTTCATTGACAAAGAAAAGGTCCCAGCAAATTATGTGATGGTTGATGGCTTAGGAATTGGAGATGTTGGAGAAGTGGTTTTAAGGGATAGACAAGTTTTGGCAAGGGATGGAATATTTGTTATTATTGCTGTTGTGGACCGTCAAACTGGTCAAGTTAAAACCTCTCCAGATATTATTTCTCGAGGTTTTATCTATTTAAGAGAATCAAAGGATCTTTTAAGAGAAACGAGAAAAAGAGTAATTCAAATTGTGAATCGAGCTGCAGGATCGGGAGGAGCGGTAAATTGGATATATGTTAAAAATGAAATTAGAAATAAAATTGGCGAATTTTTCTTCCAAAAAACAAAAAGAAGACCAATGATTTTACCTGTAGTAATTGAAGTATGAGGGTGTTTAGTGGAATTCAACCTACAGGAAAATTACATCTGGGAAATTATTTTGGAGCTATTTCTCAATTCATTGAGCTTCAAAAAGAAAATGAATGCATTTTTTCAATTGTTGATCTTCATGCAATAACTGTTCCCTATTCTCCAAAAGACCTTCAAAAGAATGTTTTAGAAACCGCAATCTCATTTTTAGCCTTAGGAATTAACCCTGAAAAATCAATTATTTTTATCCAGTCTCAAATTAAAGAACATACGGAATTGGCTTGGCTTTTGGGAACTTTGGCTCCAATTGGAGATCTTTTAAGAATGAGTCAATATAAAGAAAAGCAAAAACAATATCAAGGACAAGCTGGAGCAGGACTTTTGAATTATCCAATTTTACAAGCAGCTGATATTTTGTTGTATAAGGCAGAATTGGTTCCAGTTGGGGAAGATCAAAAACAGCATATTGAGTTTGCTAGAGAATTAGCCAGAAGGTTTAATAAAAAATTTGGTTTAACCTTTCCTGAACCAAAAATTAAAATTCCAAAATTTGGAGCAAAAATTATGGATCTAAAAGATCCTACAAAGAAAATGTCAAAAACAAGACCCGAAGGTTGTCTTTTTATTTTTGATAATGAAAAAGAAATAAAGAAAAAAATAATGTCGGCTGTAACCGATACCCAAAAAGTTATAAAGTATGATCCAAAAAGAAAACCAGGAATTTCAAATCTTTTAGTAATCTATTCTCTTTTCTCAAAAGAACCAATAGAAAAAATTCAAGAAAAATTTAAAGAGGGAAGTTATGAAAAATTCAAAAAAAGTTTAGTAGAAATTGTAATTAAATCTTTAAAACCCCTTTGGGATAAAAGGGAGAATCTCTTAAAAAGGGAGGTTTTTGTCAAAGAAATTTTAGAAAGGGGGAAGCAAAAAGCTCAAACTATTGCCCAATCTACAATCAAAGAAGTCAAAGCAAAAATGGGATTAATTTAAATTTTATGGGGTTTTCTGTCGGAATTGTCGGTTTGCCAAATGTCGGCAAATCAACATTATTCAAAGCCCTAACAAAAAAGCAAGTCAATATTGCTCCCTATCCATTTACAACTATAAATCCGAATATAGGAATTGTTGAGGTTCCTGATGAAAGGTTAGAAAAAATTTCAAAAATAGTAAATCCTGAAAAGATAACCAAAACAACAATTGAGTTTGTAGATATTGCGGGTTTAGTAAAGGGGGCTCACAAAGGAGAAGGCTTGGGAAATCAATTCTTAGCTGAAATTAGAACCTGTGATGCGGTTTTAATAGTATTGAGAGGGTTTGAAAAAGAGGGAGTAGAAAATGTTTTGGGAAAATTGAACCCTCAAGAAGAGTGGGAAATTTTAAAAACCGAACTTTTAATGAAAGATTTGGAAACTCTTGAAAATGCTATCTCAAATTTAGAAAAGAAAGCAAAAACTAAAGAAAGAGTATTAATAAAAAAATATTCTTTGTTAAATAAAATAAGGGAGGAAGTTGCCAAAGGAAAACTTATTTTAGAAATTGAACTTTCAGGAGAAGAAAAAGAAATGATAAAAGAATTTCAATTTTTAACCCAAAAACCAATGATTTTTGTGGTAAATGGGGAAAAAAAATTTAATTTGGATTTCCCTTATCTTTTACTGAATTTAAAAGATGAAGAAGAAATCTCTGAGCTTTCAGAAGAAGAAAAAAAGGAACTCGGAATTTCTTCGAGACTTGATCAATTAATTCTAAAATGCTACAATATTCTTGATTTAATTACATTTTACACAATTGCAAAGGGAAAAGAAGTTAGAGCGTGGACGATAAAAAAAGGAACAAGTGCCATTGATGCAGCGGGAAAGGTACATAGTGACTTTAAAGAAAGGTTTATTTGTGCTGAGGTAATTGGGTGGGAAAAATTAATAGAAGCAGGATCTTTGACCTTAGCAAAACAAAAAGGATTAGTTCAAACTGTTGGAAGAGATTATATCTTAAAGGATGGTGATATTATCGAATTTAAAATTTAACAAACATGAGAAATTACGAATTAGCATTTCTTTTATCCCCTGAAATTGAAGAAAAAAAACTAAAAGAACATCACCAAAAAATAAACACCTTAATTGAAAAGGCAGGTGGTGTTTTAATTTCTTCTCTTTCTCCAGTAAAGAAAACCCTCTTTTATCCGATCAAGAAAAAAACAGAGGCTTTTTTGGGTAGTTCTGAATTTCAAATTGAACCTAAGGCCTTAGAAAGTTTAAAAAAAGAACTAGAAAAAGAAGCTGAGATTTTAAGATTTTTGATTGTTGCAAAAAAGCCATTGAAAAAGGTTGAGGTTATCAAAAAACCAAAAGAAAAAATAAGAAAAAAAGTAAAAATAGAAGAAATTGATCAGAAATTAAAAGAAATTTTGGGAGAAGATCAAAATTATGAACCTAAATAAAGTTTTTTTAATTGGAAGATTAACTCAAGATCCCCAAGTAAAAATAACCCCTTCAGGACATCAAATTTGTATTTTTGGTTTAGCTACTAATAGATTTGTTAAAGATCCAACCACTGGGGAATTGAAAGAAAAAACCGAATATCATAATATTGTTTTGTGGCGAAGATTAGCCGAAATCGCTGCTCAATATTTAAAAAAAGGGGCTTTAGTTTTCATTGAGGGAAGACTTCAAACAAGGACTTGGCAAGATAGTAATGGAAATTCCCACTCACGAACTGAAATTGTGGCAGAAAGAATTCAATTAGGACCAAGAGGAATGGGAAAGGGGGTTTCAAAAGAAGAAAAGATTCCTAGCGAAGAAATAGAAGAAGAAATTCCAGTAATTGAAGAGGACGAAGAAATAAAAATAGAAGATATTCCATTTTAAACTACCATGCCTTGTTATTTTTGTCAGCGAAATATTCAAGAGATAGATTTTAAAGAAGTGGGGCTTTTAAAAAGGTTTATGTCGAGTTTAGGGAAAATAAAACCCAAGAAAAAAACTGGGGTTTGTGCTTTTCATCAAAGAAAACTTGCAAAGGCAATAAAAAGGGCTCGTTATCTTGGGCTTTTACCATTTACCCAAAAATAAATTAAGTTTTTAAAGAAAAATAAGAAAGTAGTTTTTCTCTTATTTTCTCTCCAATCTCTGGGTTTTCTTTTAAAAATTGTTTTGCGCCTTCTAATCCTTGACCCAATTTTTTATTTTCAAATTCAAACCAACTTCCTGATTTTTTTATTAAACCTGCTTTGAGTGCGGTATTGATTAAATCCGCTTCTTTTGAGATTCCTTCGTTGTAATAGATATCAAACTCTGCGACTTTAAATGGAGGAGCTACTTTATTTTTTACAATTTTTGCTTTAATTCTGCTTCCAATTATTTCATCTCCTCTTTTGATTTGAGCTATTCTTTTTAATTCAATCCTGACTGAGGCATAAAATTTTAAAGCCAAACCACCAGGAGTTGTCTCTGGATTCCCTACAAGTTGTCCAATTTTCATTCTTGTCTGATTCAAAAAAATAAGAACTGTCTTTGTTTTTGAAATCAACCCTGAAAGCTTTCTTAAAGCTTGACTCATCATCCTTGCCTGAAGCCCAATTTGAAATTCTCCCATCTCGCCTTCAATTTCTGCTTGAGGAGCCAAAGCTGCGACCGAGTCAACCACAACTGCATCTACTTCTCCTGACCTTATTAAAGTTTCAACAATTTGTAAAGCTTGCTCTCCAGAATCAGGTTGAGAAATTAATAATTCTTCTACATTAACTCCGATTTTTCTTGCGTAATCTGGATCTAAGGCATGTTCTGCATCAATAAAAGCGCCAACTCCTCCCATTCTTTGAGCCTCTGCCAAAATATGCAAAGCTAGAGTTGTTTTTCCTGAGCTTTCTGGTCCGTAAATTTCAATTACCCTTCCCCTAGGAACACCTCCAACTCCTAAAGCCAAATCTAAAGAAAAGCTTCCAGTTGAAATAACATCAACGCTCACTGGTTGAGCTTCTTTAAGTTTCATTATTGCCCCTTCTCCGAACCTTTGTTTTATCTCCTCTAAGGCTTCTTTTAAACTTTTTTTCTCTTTATTTTTTTTCATTTTTTATTATTTTATTTTGACCTTTTAAAGATTTCAAATTTGCTTCCATTCTTCTTCCGGAGGAGGAATTAGAACTTTTCTTGGTTTTGCTCCTTCTGCAGGTCCAACTATTCCTCTTTCCTCTAATAAATCCAAAAGTCTTGCTGCTCTTGCATATCCTATCCTTAATCTTCTTTGTAAAAGTGAAGCAGAAGCTTTTTGAGCTTCAATAACAACTTTTTTAGCTTCTTCGTAAAGAGGGTCATCTTCCAAAAAACCTACTTCTTCGCTTAAAGTAATTTCTAAATCTTGAGCTAAAGAATTTTCTGAAATTTCAACTCTTTCTGTCTTTAGTTTTTCATTTTCTTTGGAGATAAAATCAACTACCTTTTTTACTTCCTTTTCTGAAACATAAGGAGATTGAATTCTTTTTGGTTTTGGATTTTCGGCTGAAAGAAAAAGTAGATCTCCAGAGCCTAAAAGTTTTTCTGCTCCTGCAGTGTCCAAAATAGTTCGAGAATCAAATTGAGAAGCTACCTGGAAAGCGATTCTTGAAGTAATATTGGCTTTAATCAAACCTGTTAAAACTTCAACTGATGGTCTCTGGGTAGCAACTACCAAATGAATTCCTACTGCTCTTGCCATTTGAGCAATTCTCACAATTCCAGCTTCAATTTCTTTTCCTCGAGCTGCCATCAAATCTGCCAACTCATCTATAATCAAAACAATATAAGGTAAAGGTTCGTGTGTTTTTGTTTTTTGCACTGTTTCATTAAAACTCAAAATGTCCCTAGCTTTCACTTCAGAGAGCAAATCAAATCTTCTTTCCATTTCTCCGAGCAACCACTGAAGAGTTAAAACTACTTTTTTGGGATCAAAAATAACTGAAGTCAAAAGATGGGGTAAATCATTATAAACTGGAAACTCTACCCTTTTTGGATCAACCAAAATGAATTTTAGGGTTTGGGGAGAATTTCTGAAAACTAAAGACAAAATTAAATCGTTTAAAAAAATTGTTTTTCCTGTGCCAGTGGCTCCAGCAACTAATAAGTGAGGCATTTTAGCTAAATTAGCAAAAACTGGATTTCCCGACACATCTCTTCCTAAAGGAAAAGTTAAGGGAAAGGGTGAAGTTTGAAATTTCTCATGAGAAAGCAATTCTCTAAGTCTCACCATTAAACGAACTTTATTTGGAACTTCAATTCCAACTAAAGATTTTCCTGGAATTGGAGCTTCAATTCTAATTGGATGTGAAGCTAAAGCTAGAGCTAAATCATTTGAAAGAGAGGTAATTCTAGAAAGTTTTATACCCTCTGCGGGTTTTAGAGTATATTGGGTAACAGTTGGACCAATATTAACCTCTCCCATTTCAACTGGAATTCCAAAATGTTCCAGGGTTTTTTTGATGATCAATGAATTTTGAACAATATCTCCTGGCAAAGCTTGACCCTTTTCCGATTCTAACAAATCCAATGGTGGAACTTTGTAATCTTTTGGAATTTTAAAAACAGATACTGGGGATTTTTCTAATCTTTTTGGTTCTTCTTTCTTTTCCTTCAAAACAGCTGGAGGCTCAATTTTCTTTACCTCAAATTTTGGAGGAAAAAATATTCTTTTAATTAAAGAAGGTTTTTGCTCAACTTTTTCCTTTTGAGGTAATCTTAAAAGGGACCAAAAAATAAAAAGCGAAAAAAGAAAAATTAGCCAAAAGATAATTTGGGTTAAAATCGAACCAAAAATTTTTGTCAAAAGAGTCAATAAAAAACCAAAAAATCCCCCTCCCTCCCTTCCTTTTAAAATGCCAAAAATCCCAGAAAGAAAAAAAATTGAAAGAAATGCTGCTAAAGATACTCCAAAATAAAATTTTTCATAAGGAGAAAAAAAGAAAACCAAAGAGGTTAAAAACAAAATGAAAGGCAAAAAATAGGTTGCTTTACCAATTAGTTTGAGAGAAAAAGAAAATAAAATTTTTCCAACAATGCCCGCTTTTTTGAAAATTCCCAGAAAAAAAATTAAAGAAAGAGAAAGAAAAAATAAACCCCAAAAATATCTTTTAAGCCCTTCTGGCAAAAAAAACTTTGAGTTTTTCTTTCTTTTGTTCTTCATATTTTAATTTTATCATTCTGGTTCAGGTCCTCTAAATCCAGTCCCAACCGGAATTAATCTTCCCAAAATCACATTTTCTTTTAATCCTCTTAATCTATCTTCCCTTCCTTCAAGCGCTGCTCTGATCAAAACTCTTGAGGTTTCTTGGAAAGAAGCGGCTGACAAGAAAGAATATGTGGTTAAGGCAACTTTTGAAATTCCAAGCAAGAGCAAAGTTCCTTTTGCTGGTTTTTTCTTTTCTTTTTTGAGTAGACGATTTATTCTTATGAACACCTCCTTTTCGAC
>Ga0065718_1003692_pt1 | contig 18810 bp, 19 predicted proteins | sample GBSCel77sediment_2_FD_59105 | JGI IMG/M metagenome (GOLD analysis project Ga0065718, IMG submission 59105) | Hot spring sediment microbial communities from Great Boiling Spring, Nevada - cellulolytic enrichment CS 77C v3 (version 3) | ecosystem: Environmental > Aquatic > Thermal springs > Hot...
AGCCCGTCCAAAGCACGAAGATTACCGAAGATTTTTGTGACTTCTGAGACCTCCACGGCAAAATCCATAATGAAACTCACCATCCCATCATAGGAGGTTGCTTAAATTTAAATGGTGTGTTTACTAGGTAATAGAGTTTGAGCTAAGGGAAAAATTTATTATAAGATTTAAAAGTCTAGCGATATGTTTACATTTAAGGCTGAAGAAGTTTTTCCATGGATTTAAGGGTAGTTGACGGCCGTCGATACCTGACTCTAAACTGGTCCGATATAGAAATGCTCGTTCACAAACTGGCTGAGCAAATCTCTTCCATATACGAGCCAAATATGCTTATAGGGATTCTTAGAGGGGGAGCGATAGTAGCTAGCATGCTCTCTGACGTCTTAGATATGCGCGAAGTCTACACAATAGGTTGCAGATCCTACACAGGAGTTGGAGAAAGGGAGACGATCGTGATATATCAACCCCTTTCATTAAATTCTCTGTTGGATAGAGATGTTCTCGTGGTTGACGATGTAGCCGATACTGGCGATACTATGAAGCATATAGTCCAATATGTTAAAGGGTTTGAACCAAAGAAAGTCAGGACTGCAACATTACATATCAAACCTCATACTTCCTTCATTCCTGATTTTTATGTTGAAAATGTCAACGCTTGGATAGTTTATCCTTGGAGCATTAATGAGTTCGTCAGGAACATGATATCAGACATGGTTCCGAGGCTGGGAATTTCTAAAACTTTTGAGGAACTTAAAAAATTAGTTCCGAACACCGACATAATAAGGAAAAATTTGCCAAATGAGAAAATAAAGGATCGAAACGATAGGACGTGAGTGTTCTGATTTCTAGAAATAAATGCTTCTTAATGTAATAAATCTTGAGGTGAATGATGTGGACGTAAAGGCCGGTACACGAGATGCTATCATTTACACAATCTTAGGTCTGCTAGCTACCGTTGCAATTATTGCAATTGTAACAAACGTACTTGTCATAACGGGCGGTGGAGAAGTATCTATTCAGCAAAAAGAGGAGGATACTATAACACTCACAGGTTCTGCTAAGATTTACGTAGCGCCAGATATGTTCACCGTTACACTTGGTGTTGAAACTTTTGCAAAAACCGCCACGGATGCTGCCAAGGAGAATGCTAAGATGATGGGTGATGTAATATCCACATTAAAAGCCATGGGTCTGGCAGATGATGAGGTTTCAACGTCAATGTATAACATATACCCTGTATATGATGAAAAGGGCGTGGATGTTATAGGTTTCAGGGTAATCAACATGTTGACCGTCACTACCAATAAGTTGGACATAGCTGAAAAAATTATTGATGAATCCATAGAAGCTGGAGCCAATCGAATATACAGTTTGAACTTTTATCTTTCTGAGCAGAAGGCAAAGCAAATTAAGCTTGAACTCGTAGAAAGTGCAGTGGAAGATGCTAGGGCTAAAGCTGATGCCCTTCTTGGGCCGCTCGGTCTTAAGATCATAAGGGTCAAGACGGCTTCCATAGTCGAGTGGTACGAACCAATCTATAGAGTGGAGTACTTAACGCCAACCAAAGGGAGCGCGATCGTACCTGGTGTAACTCCTGTGTCTGTAAGTGTTCAAGTAACATATGTCATCGGACCACAAACCTAATGCGTCTAGGCACAGCTGTCGTTTCTTCGAAATTCCCTACAATTTTGTTTATCTTTTAAGGAGGCTTGTTCTTTGGACGTAACATGCATCTGGCAATACAATTGCCTTAAGCAGGAAATAAGGCCCAAACAACAAGTCTACTCATAAAAAACAATTTAAATATTGCTTATTTTTTAATTTGTTTTAAGTGAGCATTTATGGGAATAGACCCTGATTTTGCAAAAAAACGTCAAAAGGTTGGTACACATGCTGGCCACGATGTTTGGGGACCGGTGGAGCCACCAACTAAACTCGGAATACATGGCACGAAGGTTGCTGTCGATTTGGATATATGCTCAGGAGAAGGCACCTGTATAGATGTCTGTCCTGTATCAGTATTCGAGTGGTTGGAGACGCCGGGCCACCCGACGAGCAGTAGGAAGGCAGACCCTGTGAGGGAGTCGGACTGCATAGCCTGCTTAGCTTGTGAGGCTGCCTGCCCGACACAGGCTATAAAGGTTTCAACCTCATAACCCGCGCATAACAACGCTCAATTTTTTACCATTTTTATTTTTTACTTTTTACATAAATAAAATGTTTTAGTACATACTACTCGAAAAGTGCGGGTATGGATTCGTGGCATTTTCGGCTCAAAGGGGCTAAAGGAGCCTCGTTGGTGAAGGCATTATCGGGTGGTGCGCTATTTGGCACAGCCTCTATATTCATAAGATTTCTCCCCATGCTCGATGCGGCCACTATAGGCTTTTACCGATTAATGATGGCGGCCGCCTTCTTAGCAGTAATCAACTACGTACTCTTTAGACCCAATACCTTAGAACTCCTATCGCACCTTAAACATTCTGTGCCGCTAGGCATACTTCTGGGTCTTCACTTCATTTTCTTTATATCAGCTGTTAAGAATACAACGGTAATGAATGCAACAACTTTAGTGAACACGACGCCCATATTCGCTATGATCATAAGCTTGGCGTTCTTCGGTATAAGACCAACTTTTACAGCACTAGTCGGCTTATTCGTCAGCTTCGCTGGAACATTCTTGATAGCGTTATCAACTGCCTCCTTAATTCCCGGAAACCTAAGAGGTGATTTGGAGGCATTGGTTGCCGCCTTCTTTTGGGCGCTCTATTTGAACTTAGGAAAACCTTTGAGAGAAAAAGTCTATTTGCCATTCATATACATTGTTGCTGCCGGACTCATGTTTCTGGTTATTTGTGTATCTGGCAACAATCTTTACATACCCGGCCTATCCGAGTTTACTGTGTTGGTGGCTTTAGCACTTCTTCCCACAGCGTTAGGTCACACTCTACATTTTTACTCCTTGAAGGGTCTAACACCCTCCCAAGCGGCTACGAGTGCCTTACTCGAGCCTGTGGTCGCATCCTCCCTTGCAGCCTTGCTGTTCTCAGAAGTGCCCCACCCGATTTTTGTCGTTGGAGCAATCGCTACTATTCTCGGAATATTCCTTGTCTCAAAAGAGACAACCTCATGATTATAACAGATGCTGCCTCCCTCCCATTCTCGTCCTGCTAGGTTTGATTCAGTTAAGATTCATCCAAACGTAAAAGTATATTAAAAAAGCATTCATTTTAAAGCCTTAGCAAACCTCGTAGTAAATGGTGTGCATGTTTGGAGACAAAATACTTAGTAAAGGTTGAGCAAACGGAAAAACCCCCGAAGCCTTCCAAAGAAAGCCTAGAACTTCTGAAAGGAGCAATTAGTAGGAAGATGTTGTCCAACATGAAGAAAGAACGTGTCAACTGTCCAGTCGTCGGTCGTTACGTGCCTTTTTTGGATTGTTTTGCATGTGTTTCATTCATAAGGAGAGTAAAAGGTGAAGTTCACTGTGCTGGTACAGAATTCAGGCTCAAATCTAAGTAAAACGTCTACATCTTGAATTACTTTTATCTTCTTCCCAGTTGCCAAGGCGCTTATCAAGGCCTTACCACTACTGCTATGCTTCGAAATCTTTACCTTACCCTTTTTACCTACGATGGCGGTTAGTATGTGTTCACCATCTACGTAAATGTTTACGGTCTTGCCTATTATATTCTCATCAAAAAGTATATCAACAGTCTTTCCAGATTCGACAACTCTAAATTGAACCTCCTCACCCATCGTTGGAGTAAGCGGTTCCACATCCAGCCTTATGCCAAGCTCTTCTTCTAATCTTTTAATAGTTTCGCCTCTCCTTCCTATAAGTCTTGGTATATTCTCGCTACTTACCCTCACTATAGCCCTATCTGTTGATATAACTTCCACTTGGGCGTCTGGGTCAAAACGGCTTACGGCTGCCAATATTCTATCCTTTATATTGTTCAGCCTTCTTTTAACGTCTGATACGGCAACTATAACATTCTCATCACCAAATGTGTAAATCTCATACTCTANCTTTCCAGTCTCGAAGTCTCTTACCTCAACCACTGGTCTCGCCAAGTCTGCTTCGACCATACCTGTCGGAACCTTGACTGTGAGGCTCAACTCGTAGACTTGCTTCACTTCACCATCTTTACAAAAATATTACGGTATCAATTATATGCGGAATCATTCCCAACTCAACCCTTCCTATGAAACGTTGTATGGCATCAACCGTGTTGCTAGCATGAACGACACCTATCATACCAACACCAGCTAATCTCATATCAGCAAATATCTGGAAGTCCTTTTCCTTTCTAATTTCGTCAAAGACCGTATAGTCTGGCCTTACGAGTAATAATATCTCTGCTGTCTTCTCGAAGTCACCTTCTAATGGTCCATATTGGGTAATCTCGGGTCCTACTTGCAGGTCCCTTGGTGATTCGAGTGTCTTTACTATTTTTCCTTGTCTTGCATAGAATTCTGCAAGGCTAGAGGCGAAAGTCGTCTTTCCGCTACCAGGCTGGCCTGCTATGAGTATACCTTCAGCCCTGCTTTTCAGTCTTTCCATAAGCCGCTGAGAAAGATGATAGTCTTCTAACCTAAGTTTCACAATTGGACGAACTATCGTCACTTCTAGACCGTCAGAGAACGGTGGTCTTGCTATTGCTATCCTATAAGGCCCTAGTTGTATGACGAGGGCACCACTCCTAACTATTTCTATACTACCATCTTCCCTCGACCTGGCCGCTTCGATTATCCCGTTTATTATCTCGGATATTTCTTGCTGGGTGCACGGCTCATCCCTAAGCTTAACCAGCGTTAAGTTTCCCGGTTTTCCTACTTTAGCCATTGGTGGTGCACCTTCCTTAAGGTGAAGACTTAGCGTATCGGGCGTGAAGTATTTTTCAAACAAAAGTTCAAGCTTCTTTGGCTCGACAGGTATGTAGCGTACTGGTATTCCTTCAGCCTCGGCCACTAAAGCTTGCACATAATCTGACGTAAAGAGTGTCGCACCTTCATTTTTAGCAACATCCCTTATTAATGCGTCTATCCTGCCACTCCTTGCTAGCTTTATATCCTCTAGCGAAGGCCTTTCACCAGAAAATTTTATGGGTATATTTTTCTCTGCACAAATTTCCCTAATTCTTTTAAGCTCGTTGAGGCCAATGAAGCCAGGCTCGCGTTTTTTTGATGCTTGAGCCTGAAGTTCGTCAACAACCGCGAGGGGAATTATCAGCTCGCATTCCTTCAACTCTTCTGACTGAAGATATTCTGTAAGCTTACCATTTATCACTACGCTAGTATCCGGCACGATTTTCATACACACGTCTCTCTCTATTTGNAAAAACCTTGNGGGGGCAATATATATTTGAGTCGACTAAGATTTTTTGGGAGTCGTTCACCATGAGCGGGAGGTTGATGATATATACGATAGGTCATAGCAACAGGAACAAAGAGTCATTCATAAACCTTCTCAAGAAACACACTATCCAAATTCTGGTCGATGTCAGGCGTTGGCCGACCTCAAAAACGGAGCACTTTAAGCTTGAATATCTTAAGGAATGGTTGCCGAAAATGGGAATAGAATATATATGGCTAGGCGACCGCCTCGGTGGGTATAGGAAGGGCGGTTATCAAGCTTACACCGAGAGCGAGGCGTTTAAAGAGGGGCTGGGGATTTTAATGGAGCTTGCAAAAAAAGGCAGAGTGTGTATTATGTGCCTTGAAGTGGAACCGTCAAGCTGTCACCGTCGATTCATAGCTGAAAAGTTGCTCGAAAACGGTTATGAAGTCATTCACATAATCTCCGAGACCAAGTGCATAAGGGTCGGTGATACCGTGCAATCGAACATTGATTGTGTAAAGACTTAGAGCTATTATTGGAGAATGTTTAGAAGTTCAGATAAGGACTTTATAATAAAATCCGGCTTCTTCTCGACCAGCATGCTCTCCGAGTGAGCTCCTCCTAAGACGGATACGGATTTCATACCCATACTCTTTGCGGCCTCTATATCATATACGGTATCGCCAACATAAACCGCCTCTTCTGGAGATACTCCAAGCAGGTCCAACGCCCTCTTTAGCAAGTCGTTTGCTGGCTTAATTCTTTCAACATCATCCCTAGTTATCACGACGTTGATGTAATCGAGCATGCCACATTTTTGGAGTGTCAACAATGAGGCTTTCCTGCAACTGTTTGTCGCTACTGCCACCATAATGTTCATAGACCTTAGGTTCTTAAGAACTTTTAGCGCATCATCTTTAGGCGATGGGTTTGATGCTGCCTCAAGTTCGTACTTTTCCATAATCTTAAAAATTTCGGACCTAACACGTTCATTAAACTCCTTATTTGCAGCCTCATTCATGCTCATTACCTTTGAAATTATAGTTTGTATCGAGTCTTCTGGTGATAAGTTCCCGGGATCAATCCCCAACTCTCTTAACCTTGAGATTATTTCAAGCTTTGCATCATTAAACCTAAGCTTGAACTCAATCAATGTACCATCTAGGTCGAAAATTACTGCTTTCGTACGAAGTTGCTTACCTTTGACGTTCATGAGACGTTCCCTAAAGTGATGATGAAGTTTCTTAAAGTCTTAACAAAATCCCTAGCCTCTCTTAGTAGTTGACACTATTGATAGAACGTCCCTATCTTTAAGTTGATAGTCGGCAGGTAACCTTAGACCAGTTCTAGCGTCTATTGCATACAAGAGTCCCTTTGCCAGTTCGCTATGTATCTCTTTTGCTAAGTCCGCCACGGTGGAACCACTTGGGAGTAAGTATGCGTCGGGTAAGATGTTTCCATGCCTATCTGTCAATTTTGTTACATCATATACGGGGTAGATCGTATTCATTCTCAATAGTTTAAAGACTGCTACGTTTATTGCAAACTGAACGCCCGTTCTCATATATTCCTTTAAGACTTTATCCCTGACAAAGTCCAGGGCCCAGCGCTGTTTATCCGTTAGTGAACTTTCCTGAATTATCTCGAAAGTTTCCTCACCTGGTATATACTTTATGTAACCCTTTTGTTCAGCCCTCCTTAACAACAACTCCGCTTCAGCACTGCATGGAACAACTATCTTATCAGAAAATTGATCTACCAATAGCCTAAAGTTTTTGGATGCCGTCTCTATGTCTATTTTGTTGGCAACTATTATGGTAGGTTTCGAAACTTCTCTCAATTTCTCCGCAAATTTTTTATCATCCATACCAGTCCAGTTCTCAAAATCTTTATTCTCTAAACCACTTTGCTTTAGTGCAATTCTTACATGCTCGACTGTTATTTTTGCCCCTCTCAAAATGTCTGCTATACTCTCTTCTAACGATTTTCCAGACTTTATGTCCTTGAGTATCCTACTCTCGGATTTATCTAGAAGTTTAAGGAACCACATAACCAACTCTTCTTCGACGTCGTAAACATCAGCTATCGGATTTCCTTGACCCGGTTCTGTTAACCTACCTTCTTCGTCAACACTACCGGATACGTCAACAACATGTAGAAGGGCGTCAGCCTCCGATGCTACCGCTAAAAATTGGTTTCCAAGCCCTTTTCCTGCCCAAGCACCTTTTATTAGGCCAGGTAAATCTATTAACTCAATCGGTATGTGTCTCCAACCATCAACACATCTTGAATTTTTAGGATTATCTTTCACATTAAACTCCCTACATACGCAGAGAGTTATGGCATTTGCTATTCCGTAATTCGGACGCTTTGTTGTGAAGGGATACGTAGAAACTTCAGCCGACTGGAGCGTAGCAGCGTTAAAAAACGTCGTCTTGCCGGTATTCGTCTTACCTATAAGACCAATTTTTATGGGCACTTTACTCTCACCAAGCAACCCTTCGTATTTCAAAAGATATGACTGGTAATTAAAAAGTTTTGATGAATTTCTCCCTATATCATAACGACCGTTACATATATGGCACTAACTATCAGCGTCATATCAAAAAGTATATAGAGTGAGACGTTCTGGTTTGCTGTAAAATGCCATGATAGACATCAAGATAATCAGGGATAATCCGGGATTTATTAAGGACATGCTGATGAAAAGAGGCCTAAATTTACCAATTGATGAACTCTTAGAATGGGATAAAGAAAAGAGGAGGCTCACGATAGAGGTACAGAACCTACGTCATAGAAAAAACATTGTATCACTTGAGATAGCTAATATGAAAAAAGAGGGGAGAGATCCGACGGCTCTTATGCAGGAAATGAAAACTCTTACGGACGAGATAGCAAGACTGGAGGATAGAATAGCTGAGCTTGAGAACAAAATAAATTACGTGATGATGAGAATACCCAACATACCTCATGAATCGGTTCCGCCTGGCACTAGCGAGGAAGATAATGTTGAGGTTAGGAGGTGGGGTAAAATACCAGAGTTTGACTTTGAGGTGAAGGATCACGACGAAATCGCCATAGGTCTCGGCTTATTGGAGATAGAAAGGGCTAGTAAAGCTTCTGGGGCGAGATTTTATTACCTCAAAAACGAACTCGTCAAACTCAATCTAGCTTTAATAAGGTTCGCTTTGGACTTACTTGCAAAAAAGGGTTTTGAAATCTACCAGACGCCGTACATGCTAAGGAGATGGGTTATTGAAGGTGTTACGAGTCTGCAGGACTTTGAGGATATGATATACAAAATCGAAGGGGAAGACCTTTATCTTATCGCAACTTCGGAGCATTCACTCGCCGCCCTTCATGCTAATGAAGTGCTCGATGGAAGACGTTTGCCCCTAAGATATGCCGGGATAAGTCCATGCTTTAGGAAAGAAGCTGGTGCGCATGGAAAGGATACGAAAGGAATATTTAGGGTTCATCAATTCGAAAAGGTCGAGCAATTCGTATTCTGTAAACCGGAGCAGTCTTGGGAGGAGCATGAGTTCTTGCTATCAAATGCTGAAGAAATTTATCAAAAACTCGGTCTTCCTTACAGAGTTGTCAACATATGTTTGGGTGAATTAGGAGTTGTTGCCGCGAAAAAATACGATATAGAGGTATGGATGCCAGCGCAAAAGAGGTACAGGGAAATAGTTTCGTGTAGCAACTGTACTGATTATCAAGCAAGAAGGCTTAACATCAGATACAGAGAAATGCCGCATGAGGAAAGAACGAAATATGTACATACATTGAACAGTACGGCGATAGCAACTGAGAGGACAATTGCCGCTATACTTGAAAATTACCAGCAAAAGGATGGTTCTGTAATCATACCAGAAGTTTTGCGACCTTACATGGATGGTATAGAAGTCTTAAGACCTAAGAAGGAATAATTTGGCTATCTTATTTGTATATAGGCGTATGCTTCAGTTTTTGAAGAAAAACAGTAGTGAACCTTGTTGAAGGGTCTCTTAAGCTCAGAGACCTCCAGTGCAACCTTCGAGGGGTCCTCACCCTTAACTATTACCTTGGCTATGAGTTCTGCTATCCACTCCATCTCACTCTCCCTCATACCTAGCCTTGTAACTTCCTGTGTTCCAAGACGTATCCCGCTTGGCGTTCTATAGTCAGTCTTAAGTCTATAATCTTTCGGGATAAGGTTCCTGTTAATTATTATTTTAGCTTGCTCTAATTTTTCCTCTGCCTGCTTACCGTTCATATACTTACTTACGTCGGCCACTATCGTATGAGATTCCGTAAAACCTCTATGCTCATATAAGACGTCAATACCCCTCTCGTAAAGGGCTTGAGCGAGAGCTTTAGAATTTCTCACAATCTGTTTAGCGTAATCCTTATAGAATGCTATGGCTTCCGCGAGACAAATTGCTACACCGGCTACGGCATGAAGGTGATGGTTGCTCAGCATGCCCGGAAAAGCAGCTTTCTTTAGGGCTTCTTCGTATTTGTTCCACGAACAAAGCATCCCGTGTTGTGGGCCTGCGAGGGTCTTATGCGTGCTCATTGTCATTACATCAGCACCTTCTCGTAACGGGTCTTGGAAAATTCCACCAGCAATTAGACCCGCAACATGCGCAGCGTCATAAACTACGTGGGCATCGAATTCTTTAGCCATTTCAGCTATTTCCCTTACTGGATGCGGAAAGAGAAAAACGCTTGCTCCTAACATGAAGAGTTTAGGCTTCTTTCCCTCAGACGTTAAAGATTTGAGCTTTTTATAAGTTGCATCTAAATCAATTTCGTAGTTGTATTCGTCAAACTCATAATGTTCAACGACCAAACCCCTAACAACACCTGCTGTCCCTCCCCAGCTCCGCTTATTATGACTTATATGGCCGCCGTGCTGTATGGCTAAAGACATCATGACATCACCCGGTTCCGTGAAAGCAGTGTATGCTATCAAATTTGCGACAACACCTGATATTGGCCTAACGTCAACGAACTCTGCTTTGAATAACTTCTTACCGAGCTCTATTGCCAAAAGCTCGACTTCATCTATGTATTTGCAACCAGCATATATCCTCTCACCAGGCCATCCTTCTGCATATCTATTACCGAAGTCCGATGCCAAGGCCTCTCTCACGGCTGGACTCGGTACGTTCTCGCTAGCTATCAAAGGTATTGAATCTTTGATGAAACGATGATGCTCTTCCAAAAGGTTAAGAATACGCTCATACGCCGCTTTAGCGTAGATCAGGTTGTCTTTCTCGGATGACATTTACCTTTCTGCAAAATAGGGACTTAGATAAATATTTTTAAGCCGATAGAAAACCTATATATTTATTTTGGGATTAACTTAAAAAACGATAAACATATCAATTTGGGCGGAGATAAAAGTGTTGAGTAACAAAAAAGGCAAGTCTGATGGTGAGAAATGTGCTGATCCACGAGTGATCCTAGAGGACATCGTAGAAGATCACGGGAATGTGATGGAAGAATACGGCGGTTACCGAATAGAGGTTCTTAATCATATGAAGTTCCCATGGGCCGATGTGTTCAGGTTGTTGCTTAGACTGGGACATGAAGTATGGGTTGATATGAATGGGGAGAAGTTAATTATTGTATCGAAGCCGAAAACGGATTAGCTGGGCATAAACGGTAGCTGAATGTATAGTAACAAGAGAGCAACGGGAAAAGTTACCAGAGATACTACGGCACCAGGCACTATCCATTCGCGAAAGGCAACATGTCCAAGCCTTTGTCTTTCGATCATACCTACTGCCACTATGTTAGCAGTGCTTCCAATTATCGTCAGATTTCCCATCCAAGTAGCACCGAATAACATACCCCACCAAATTGGGAAAACGTTAACACCAGCACTACCAATATCGGAGACTATTGGAATAAAGGTAGCTACTGCTAGAACGTTATCCATAAAAGCTGATACCAGACCAACGATTACACTAAACATAAAAAATATCAAAAGTTGATCCCCACCTGTGAATTCCAACAAGGCGTTAGAAATTTTCGTTATCACACCAGTATATTTAAGCGTGCCAACAGATGAAAAGAATGTCAAGAAGAAGACCAATGTCCACCAATCTACCCGCCTCTCAACAAGCTCCCTAGCCTTGTCCTTCATTAATAAAAGCGCAATGGCCGCAGAGATTACCGCAACACCTATGAGCATCGTGTTTTTTTCCAATTTAAGATAATACTCTATCTGACCGTGCAACACTAGACCCAATAAAGTCCCTACAAATAGAAGGACAGAAGTTACATCAAATTTTGTCTTGGTGCTCTCCTGAACTTTAGCCATCTGCTGCCTTGTATTAACCATAGCGTCACTCATACTCTTTATATAGCCTTTAAAATAAGCAAAGGACAGGAGTACAGAAAGACCCAGACCTATTATCGCAATAGGTGTCGCCCACCTTATGAAGTCCATGAAAGTAAGTTTTGCCTTCATCGCTATCATGATACCGACGGGGTTACCGACAACGGTTGCGCTACTTCCTATGTTTGTTGCAAAAACTAGCATCATCATTAAAGGAACTATCGAAAGGTTGAGACATGCCGCAAGGTGAATTGCTGTTGCCATAATGAATAGGATAGATGTTACTTCGTCAACGAGGGCTGCGGATAGTGCAGCCATTAGCATGAGCAAAGATATCGTCTTTACTGCACTCCCCTTTGCAAACCCCATGATACGTTCGAGCAATGCTTCGAAGAATCGCCTCTCCTCAAGAAATCCTATAACGATCATCATTCCAATTAGAAATACTATTATGTCTAAGCTAGCAAACTCAATGAAATGTTGTAAATTCATTACACCGGTAACAAAAAGTATACTTAATCCTGTTAGAGCAAAAGCTAACCTCATCCTCCAATAGAACAACGTACCTATGATTATGCCTGAGAACACAACTAATGATATGGTCTGTGCCAATGACATACCAAGAGCCGAAGACAGTATTCCTGCGAGTATAACTGCGCCAATGTAAGCCGTCGGTTTTAATAATTTCTGCAAGTTGTTCACCCGGTTTACGTTTATAAACTCTAAGAGATTAAAATAAACGTTTCCTGAGCGGCAATTATTTTAAATTCTAAAAAAGCATAACGCGTTATGTGTTCAGGTTCGAGAGATTAACATTCGATTGTTACGGTACGCTTGTAGACTGGAAAGGTAGTGCGAAGGGTGTCTTTTGCTAAGATTTTCAAAAAGCAAGAGGGTGAATTCTTGTCCAACTGTATTGAAAATCTTATACATTAATTTGTATGGCTGATGGTGTGATAGGATTGGTAAGGGTTGTTGGTGTTGACCCTGGAACGAAAAGCTTTGATTTCTGCGGCTTAGAAGACCTCAACATTTTCTATGAGAAGTCAATACCATCGGAAGCCGTAGCCAAGCGACCTGAGATCCTGCTCGAGACGCTTAAGGAGGCTGAACCCCTCGACCTGATCGCTGGCCCGTCTGGTTATGGTCTGCCACTCGTTAGCTTAGATGATTTAACAGAAGAGCACATCTTCCTTATGGTCCTTCACAAAAAAGAAGACGAAAAGATACCGGTTCTCACGGGGCTTGCCGAAGCCGTTAGACGTCTCAAAAATTCTCCTCTGAAAGTGTATTTCCTACCAGGTGTCATACATCTTCCGACGGTTCCAGAATATAGAAAGTTCAATACGGTTGACATGGGAACTGCTGATAAGCTCTGTTGCGCGGTCCTCGCTATACATGATTATTCATCAAGATACAAGGTCCCGTACGAGGAGTGCACATTTATACTGGTCGAAGTCGGCTTTGGCTATAACGCTATAATAGCAATCGAATCTGGAAAGGTTGTTGACGGAATAGGGGGTACGAGAGCGGGGCCTGGTTTCTTAACGTCCGGTGCATGGGACGGTGAGGTTGCATATTTGGTCGGCAACATAAGCAAAGCGGACCTATTCAGGGGAGGTGTAAGGTCTATCGTTGGTGACGAATTACTCATGCCAGAGGAGTTTCCTGAAAAAGCCAAAAAGGATAGAAGGATTGCGCTTGCTTGGGAGGCTTTCATGGAAGGTATCGAAAAATGTGTCTGGTCTATGAAAACGATTATAAGAAAACCGCAAGCCATAATGTTGTCAGGAAGGCTTAGCAGAGTTCCGGGCATATACGAGGAGCTCGAGAAAAGACTATCCGTCATAGCGCCCGTCGACAAAGTACAGGGCTTCGCTAAAATTGTAAAAGAAGCTGCACAAGGAGCGGCGCTTATAGCTGACGGTTTAGCTGGCGGCAGGATGCGTGAACTCGTAGAACATATGGAGATACATCGTTCTTGTGGTACGGTTTTGGATTATATTTATGTAAGCGACATAAAAGAAAAGTATCTTGGAAAGAGATGAGCTTTATGCGAAAAACGCGTAATCTTAGCAAATCAGAACAAATCGCTGAAAGATTCTTCTCCAAAGATGTAACGGATAGAGAGAGGTGCGCTTTCGAGGCAGGCATAGCTCTTGGTGCAATCGCTCATCAATTCATAGGCATACCAGTAACGGGTAATTTGCAAAACCTTAGAAGGCTTGAAAGGGTGATTGAGGATGCAATAAAGCTCCAACCATATAAGGTAAACGCAAAGGTAAGAATAAAAACACATAGCTTAAGTGCTCAAAAACGTCATCAATTTGATTATAGAATACTAAGCCCCGACATGATGGATGTTGAAGTTTACGTTAAGTATGGTAAAGCAAGGGTTAAAGCATGCATGAAGGCTGTAAAATCTCTCGGGAATTATCCTCTTATGTATATCTCGGAAATAGCTTAATCTTTAAGCAATCTCCTTTCCTCCTCTACAAAAGGTCTCTCCAGATCGTATAGTTGTTCATATAATCTCCTATGCTCATGCGATAACTTTTTTGGCATAACTACTTTGAGTCTTACCTTCAGGTCCCCTCTGCCACCTCGCATGCTAGGCATTCCTTTACCCTTAATCGTGAGAATATGTCCAGGCGGGGTTCCGCTAGGTATGTTTATCTCTACCTTACCATCGAGTGTTGGTATCATGATCCTTGAGCCAAGAGCTAGCTCCGATATCGATACAGGAAGGTCTAAATAAAGATCGTCACCTTTTCGTGTAAAGAGTTTATGGGGTTTAAGTCTTACAACCAAAAGAAGGTCACCGGGCTTGCCTCCCGCATATCTTTCGCCCATTTCAGGAATTCTTAGCACCAACTCATCGTCAGCACCCCTCGGTATCTTTACGGATATATTCTTCATGACCTTAATTTGACCAGAACCTTTACACGTTGGACATTTCTTCTCGATGAACTTTCCGGAACCTCCACATGCTGGACATGTTGTAACAGAAGTAAAGAAACCGAATATTGTCTCTCTACGGTCAACCTTTTGACCTGTTCCGCCGCATACTTTGCATGTCTTAAGACCGCCAGGTGCTGCTCCGGAGCCCCCACATGCGCTACAAATTTCAGATACTGGCACACTAACGATCTTCTCAGCACCATTAAAAGCTTCTTCAAGGGACACTTCTAAGTCCATTACGACATCCCTCCCCTTTGGTGGGCCCCTCCTGATGCCGAAGAATCTTTCGAATATCGAGTCAAGGTCGAAACCAAGGTCTCTGAATATCTCGTCGAAGTCGAACGTGCTCGTTCTGAATATGTCTTCCTGGGTATAGGTTCCGCTTAAGCCAGCGTGTCCATACATGTCATATATTCTTCGCTTTTCATCGTCAGAAAGGACGGCATAGGCCTCGCTTATCTCCTTGAACTTCTCCTCAGCATCCGGCGATTTATTCCTGTCAGGATGATACTGTAGCGCAAGCCTCCTGTATGCTCTTTTTATCTCTTCTTTTGTCGCATTCCTAGGCACTCCCAATATTTCGTAATAGTCTTTCTTCTCCCTACTCGACATGTTCCAAAAACTGTAAGTGTCCGAAATATATCAACCTACTACGATTAAGATATTATTTTAGTTCTTTTTGCTATCATCAACAACTTTGTAATCGGCATCAACCGTCTTCGAGCTTGAGCTGCTGGAGCTTTGCTGTGCGGATTGTTGATATATCACCATCCCCATTTCCTGCGCTACTTTCCTCAACTCCTCCATCCTGTTCTTTATTTCTTGAATATCTTTCTCTGTTAAAGCATTCTTTAGTTTCTTTAATGATTCCTCTACTCTTGACTTGACATTGTTCGGAAGTTTATCTCCAAAATCTTTAAGAGCTTTTTCGACTGTGTAAATTAGCGATTCTGCTTCATTCCTAAGTTCTGCTTCCTCTTTTCTCTTCCTATCCTGCTCGGCGTACATTTCAGCTTCCTTTATCATCCTCTCTATTTCTTCCTTTGAGAGCCTATGTGGTGCAGTTATCTTTACGCTGACGTCCCTACCTGTGCCTAGATCTTTTGCCGTGACCGTAAGTATTCCGTTTACATCTATGTCAAACGTTACCTCAATCCTCGGTACACCTCTTGGTGCAGGAGGTATACCATCAAGCACAAACCTGCCAAGTGAAATGTTATCTGCCGCCATCGGTCTCTCGCCTTGGAGGACGTGTATCTCAACGCTCGTCTGGAAGTCGGCAGCTGTTGTAAATATCTGACTTCTCCTGACAGGTATTGTTGTATTCCTCTCTATGATTTTCGTGAATATGCCGCCTAAGGTTTCTATACCTAATGAGAGCGGTGTTACATCTAACAGAAGCACATCCTTTATCTCACCCGCTATTATTGCTCCTTGTATCGCTGCGCCCATAGCAACGCACTCCATCGGATCTATACCGCGCTCCGGCTCTTTCCCCATGAAATTCTTGACAAACTCCCTAACAATCGGCATCCTAGTTGGACCGCCGACTAAGATTATCTTATCTATGTCTTCTGGTCTAAGCTTTGCGTCAGCGAGTGCCTGTCGCATCGGACCCGCACATCTTTCGACTATCGGTCTTACAAGCTCTTCCAACTTTGCCCTTGTAAGTGTCATCGTTAAATGCTTAGGTCCTGAAGAATCTTGAGCTATGAACGGAAGGTTTATCTCGGTCTCGTAGACCGTCGATAGCTCTATCTTAGCCTTCTCGGCAGCCTCCCTCACTCTATTCATCGCCATCGGATCCCTTGTGAGGTCAATACCCGTGTCTTGCTTGAACTTATTGACGATATAATCTACTAAGACTTTATCCATGTCTGTACCTCCCAGCTGCGTGTCACCAGAAGTTGCTTTTACTTCAAACACACCACCACCAAACTCAAGTATGGTCACGTCAAGTGTTCCACCGCCAAGGTCAAAAACCATTATTCTCATCTCTTTATCCTGCTTGTCAAGACCATACGCAAGGCTGGCGGCGGTTGGCTCATTTATTATCCTAACGACCTCAAGGCCAGCTATCGTGCCAGCATCCTTTGTAGCCTGTCGCTGATTATCGTTGAAATATGCCGGAACTGTTATGACCGCTTTCTTCACAGGCTCCCCCAAGAAAGCTTCCGCATCTCTCTTAATTTTCTGAAGTAAGAATGCGGAAAGTTGCTGCGGCGTGAATTCCTTACCATGTAGCACATACTTATAATCAGTACCCATCTTTCGTTTGAAGGCAGTCACGGTCCCTTCTGGATTCATTACTGCTTGACGTCTGGCTGGCTCGCCGACTAATAGTTGCCCATCTTTCGTAATGGCCACATAGGATGGGAATGCTTTGCCGTAAAGCGTCACACCTTCTGCACTCGGTATAATTACTGGTCTTCCACCTATGACAACCGCCGCAGCCGAGTTGCTCGTTCCCAAATCTATACCTATTATCTTTTCTGGCATGATACATCACCCCAAACAAAGGATAAGCGTTATTTACTAAGACCAATGTAGCGAGTATCAAAGGCAAAAATTAAACCTTACGCTAGAGAGAGTTAATGGCTGAATCTTTTCGTCAAAATAAAGGCTAAAAACCCTGCTATCAGCCCCGGAACAATTATCGAAGTAGCCGTAATTATGACCGATGGTCCTGGATGTTCCACGGATCCTCTCGTCGGCTCCGCTTCGCCAAAAGATTTCACAGCCATATCGTTTTTTGGGACGATTAATGGTAATAACGTTAGCATAACACCTAAAGCTACGGCCAAGAACGCCAACGTCACAATCTTAGTTACCAGGACGTTCATTCCACATCAACCCCTATTAATTCTTTGAATATAATTCTATTAGTTAGAACGCTCAGCATTTACAACTCAGACTCCTTCCAAACCCTAAATGTTTCATACCAAAGTATTAAGCAGCTGACTATGCCGAATGTCAGGGCTATGATGTTGTGACTTGAAAAATTCTGCGGATATAACAAGACATAAATGAAGAGCATCGTGGTCAAGAGAACAGAATAGAATACATACCTAGGCATCAGGAGCCTACCTATTCTGACGAAGTTCTTTAGCATACCAACCTTAACGACTTCGACAACTTCGTACTCGCCCCTTTCGGTCCTTCTCACGAGTCCCATACTAACTAGCTTTTCTAGATGGTAATGGGCTATGCTCGGACTGCTGAAGCCTAAAGCTCTCTGGACCTCCCTGACACCTATTGGCATTCCTGTGTGTTTTATCAAAAACATGTAAACTTGGGCGGTCTTTCCCTTAAGCTGATATTCAGCATTCTTCTCGGACATGCTTCAACCCTTTAATATTGTGTACTTCTCGGCGCAAGTTTTAAAAAGCGCCCGAGTCCCTCCGGCCTCGCTTACGATCCTTAGCATCTTTCCGACGTCCGTTATCTTAATGCCACCGACTGCGGTTACACCGCGCTTGAAAAGCGGGTCTGGCAGCATGCTAGCCGTCGGACCGATTACCAAGACCTCCCTCGCGTTGCTTGTGAGGTCGAGAAGTCCCTCTATCGTCTTNTTCACAAATGCTGAACCGGTAATTATAGCGACGGATGCATCTTTCAATGAACTTTCAAGAGTTACTCCAGGATCTGTTGGTAAACCTAACTCCATCAAGGCCGACTTATTATCATCAAAAACTGTTAAGCTTCTTACATTCTGCATTAACTTTTTGACGTATGGTGGAAAGGCTCCTATCATGACGACTTTATCAGAGGGTTTTATACTGATTAGGTCCAGAGCATCACGACCAATGACGATGTTGTAGCGATTTTTCATTTCACCGAATATTAANGACTGAGATGCAGCATTTATTGTAGCTATACCGATTGCTGATGATATTGTATCCCCTTCTTCTGCTAATTTAATGGCATCGCTAACCCTCATACCAGCAATCTCACCAGCCATAGAAATTTCTGGGCAACATACACTCTTTGTGAGGTTCCTAATCATGGTGTAGGATACACCGCCGTGGCCCGTGCTAAGCTTCACGCCAGTATAAAATATTCCGACCCTTACGTCTTCTAAACACTCATTCTGAAACTTAGCAGATAAAACTTCAACAAGNTCACGTATCAACCCACTCATGCACTTTTTAATACCTATTAAAGAACTAAT
>Ga0065718_1005153_pt1 | contig 18804 bp, 30 predicted proteins | sample GBSCel77sediment_2_FD_59105 | JGI IMG/M metagenome (GOLD analysis project Ga0065718, IMG submission 59105) | Hot spring sediment microbial communities from Great Boiling Spring, Nevada - cellulolytic enrichment CS 77C v3 (version 3) | ecosystem: Environmental > Aquatic > Thermal springs > Hot...
CTATCCCGGAGAGACACTTATTATTAATGAACACGGAATTTGCCAAAGTGTATATAACAGCTCAGGATCTCCTATAACTTTCATTCCCTCCCGAACCCAAACAGAATGGAACCTCTTTTGCACTTATCGCCCAGGTCATATTACTTGCAAACCTTGTACTCCTCGAGTTTCTTGTACTGCAGTTTCTTCTAGTAGAATTGATGTGTCTTGGAATGATGTTACAGGAGAAGAAGGTTATAAAATCTATCGTTGTTCAGGATCAGGTTGCACTCCAACAACACTTGTTCAAACAGTAGGAGTCAATGTTACTTCTTGGTCAAACACTGGTTTGACAGCCAACAAAACTTATGGCTACAGAGTAAAAGCTTATAATGCAGGAGGGGAGAGTGACTGGAGTAATACTGTTTATTGCACTACCTTAGCACCCACACCTACCCCAACTCCTACCAGAACTCCAACTCCCACCCCGACTTCAACTCCAACACCTACACCCACCCCCACCAGAACTCCAACTCCAACTCCAACACCAACACCAACTCCAACTAGAACTCCCACTCCAACTCCCACTCCAACCCCCACTGCAACTCCCACTCCAACACCAACTCCTACTAGCACACCAACACCTACTCCTACCAGAACACCAACTCCTACACCAGAACCAGTAGATTGTTGCACTGTATGCAAGTGTGATTGTAAATACCAAGATTACGGTGAGTGTTGCGTCCCAGGGCCATGGGGATTGGGTTATTATGTCTACAAAAAACAGGCGCAAATTAGGTGTGACTGCGATCCGCCTGATAAATGTAAATCTAGCGCTTGCAAGCTTTTAGTATATCAAAGGTATGTATCAAGTGGCTCCTGTGCTCCCGCGCTTCAATGTCCTAGTGATTGGGAGGGGTGTCTTTATTTTAGTTATTGTCCATTATAATATGCTTTTATAATATGCTTTTATAAGTAATTATGCCTTTAATTTTGCCAACAAGTTCAGAATTTAAAAAGAGATTTACTAAAATTTTTCTTTTTGGAATTATTTTCTTGATTAGCTCTTTCTTTGTCATTTTTTTAATTGAAAAAGTAGAAAAAATTAAAAAAGAAAAAACAACCCAACCCTTTATTGAAATAAAAAAAGAAGAAAAAGCCAACCTAGTTGAAATTCAAAACCCTTCAACAAAGTTAATTGAAGAGATGTCTCGTTTACCCTTTGAATACTATTCTTTATTTGGTGAAAGAAATAAGGTTTTTGTATTGAAAAATCTAGAACAAGAATGTCCTCGATTTGTTGAAGGATTAATTTTAATTCCGTCTGCTATCTTTCCAGGAGAAACTTTACTTTTTATTTTTTGGATAGAAGATTGCGACTTTCCTAAAATCGCTCAAATAACAGGAAAAATGAGTAATTCTACACTTGAACAGGAAATAGAAGTTGTAAGAACTTTTCCAAAAGGTAGAAATGTTTATCAATGGGAAGGACATTGGAGAGTTCCTTTTAATGCTTTGCCGGGAGAATATTTTCTTAATATAGAGCTTAAAAGCGTTGACGGGGAAGTAAAAAAGCTGAATACTAAGGTAGAGGTTCTTTCTTTACCAATTTTTACCCCAAAATAAAAAGAGAATAATAAACTAGAACAAGAAAAATTGCTTATAATTTCTCTACGTCTCTCTTTGTTATTTGGTTTTCGGATTTTATGGAAAGGAATTTATGACAAAATAGTTTTTCATACTTGACAANCACTTTTGAAAAGAACTAAAATAAAATTGGGCCCTGCCCTTTCTAGGATTCTGGGACAAAAGCTTTCTATGGGAGTCGGAAATGATTCTACTCCTGAGGGAGTAGACTTCGACACCCACTTTTGTTCTTTTCCATGAATCTCTAGAAATGAGGCAGGGCCCTTTTAAATTTGTCGGAGTGCCGGGAATTGAACCCGGACTACATCCACCCCAAGGATGCGGACTACCGTTATCCTACACTCCGATTTCTATTTTCCCTTTTAACAAAAGTTTTCTACACTTTGTGCAAGCTAAAATTCTTTTTCCAGAGGGGAGTTTAACCCATTGCAAATTTGGTTTTTGCCTTCTTTTTCCAGTGGGATTATATTTTCCTCTAAGCTTTTTCCTTTTAAAAACTATTTTAGATTTTTTTTGACAAATCTCACATTGTTTTGGCATATAAAAAATGTTATCATAAGAAAAATAAAAAATCAATGAGAATTAGTTTTTCAGAAAAAGAATTAGTTGATCTTTTGTGGGCATGGGCTGTAATTTCCATTTCTTTTGCAATAGTTTTGAGTAGAACTCCTTATGGATTTTTTAACTTTTCAGAAAATCTTTTAGTTTCTAGTTTGAGTGTTGGAATTGCTTTTTTAGTCCATGAAATTTTCCACAAAATTTTAGCTCAAAAATATAATTGTTGGGCAGAATTTAGAAAATTTGATCTTGGATTAATTTTGGCACTCCTTTTTAGTTTTTCTGGTTTTATTTTCGCTGCTCCTGGCGCTGTTTTTATTTTTGGTTTTATTTCAGAAAGAGAAAATGGAAAAATTGCAGCTTCGGGTCCTTTTTCAAATTTAATTTTAGCTTTTTTATTTTTGGCTTTGGGTCATTTTTTTAAATTTGAAAATGTTTTGCTTTCTCGAATTATTTCTCATGGTTTTTACATAAATTCTTGGTTAGCATTTTTTAATCTTTTACCCTTTCCTCCCTTAGATGGGTTAAAAGTGATAAATTGGTCAGCTTTAGCCTGGATAGTAATGATAGGAATTGCAGGTTTTTTTGTTTTTTATTTTTGAACGCTTGACATTCAAATAAATTTTGATAAATTATTTTTTATGCCAACAATTCATCAATTAATTAAAAAAGGAAGGAAAAAAGTTCCAAAATATTCACAATCAAAAGCACTGCTTTTTGGGTTTAACAGATTGAAAAATAAACCAGTTAACTATCCATCTCCTTTCAAAAGAGGGATATGCTTGAAAGTTTTCACGATGACTCCCAAAAAACCAAACTCTGCCTTAAGAAAGGTGGCTAGGGTAAGATTGACTAATGGAGCAGAAATTACAGCTTATATTCCAGGAGAAGGGCATAACTTACAAGAACATTCGATTGTTTTAGTAAGGGGAGGAAGGGTTAAAGATTTGCCAGGAGTAAAATATCACATTGTAAGAGGAACTTTAGATGCAGCAGGGGTTGAAGGAAGAAAGCAAGAAAGGTCAAAGTATGGAACAAAGAGAGAAAAACAATGAGAAGGAAAAAGAAGGTAAAAAGAATTATTCCTCCAGACCCCCTTTACAATAGTATTTTGGTTTCAAAATTTATCAATCATGTAATGAGAAGAGGGAAAAAAGAAAAGGCAAGAAAAATTGTTTATCAAGCATTTGAAATCATAAAAGAAAAAACAAAAAAAGATCCACTTGAAGTTTTTGAAAGAGCCATAGAGAATGTTAGACCTTTGTTGGAAGTTAGACCAATGAGAATTGGAGGTGCTACCTATCAAGTTCCAAGAGAAGTTCCATTAGAGAGAGGTCAATTTTTGGCAATGCGATGGATTTTAGAAGTGGCAAGAAGTAGGAAGGGAAAAGCAATGAAAGAAAAATTAGCCGAAGAATTAATAAATGCAGCAAACAATACAGGAGCAGCAATAAAGAAAAAAGAAGATACCCATAAAATGGCAGAAGCTAATAAAGCTTTTGCCCATTTTGCCTTTTAAATTTTCTTTATGCCCAGAAAATATCCAATTGAAAGATATAGAAATATTGGATTTATTGCCCACATTTCAGCAGGTAAAACTACAACAACTACCTGTGTTTTATATTATACTGGAAGAGTTCACAAAATTGGTACTTTAGAAAAGGGTACTACACCTTTGGATTGGATGATTCAAGAGAGAGAAAGAGGATTAACAATTATGGCTGCAGCTACTTCTTGTTATTGGACACCCACTTATCCTATAGATTCAAAAAGAGAAGAGTATCAAATAAACATTATTGATACTCCAGGACACATTGATTTCACAGCTGAAGTTCAAAGATCTTTGAGGGTTTTGGATGGAGCAATAGTGGTTTTTGATGGATCAGCTGGTGTTCAATCTCAATCTGAAACCGTTTGGCGTCAAGCTGATAACTTTTCAGTGCCCCGTCTTTGTTTTGTAAATAAAATGGATAAAGTAGGAGCAGATTTTCAAATGAATTTAGAGTCAATTTGGAAAAGACTTTCTCCAAACGCTTTTCCGATTCAATTACCAGTTGGTCAAGAAAGTTCTTTTGAAGGATTAATTGACTTGTTGACAATGAAAATGTTGAAATTTGAAGGAAAAGAAGGTGAAATACAAAAAGAATTTGAAATTCCAAACGAACTTAAAGACTTAGCTCAAGAATGGAGAGAAAAGTTAGTTGAAAGAATTGTTGCCGAAGACGATTTATTGTTGGAAAAATATTTATCCCATCAAGAAATTTCCATTGATGAATTGAGGAAAGCTTTAAGAGGAGCAGTGATTAAATGTAAAATTTTTCCAGTTTTGTTTGGCTCTCTTTTTAAAAGAATTGGGGTTTTGCCTTTATTAGATGCAATTATTTATTATCTACCATCTCCAGTTGATTTAAAAGCAATTAAAGGAACTGATCCAAGAACAGGAGAAATTATTGAAAGAAAGCCATCAGATGACGAACCTTTCTCAGCCTTAGCTTTTAAAATTCAAACTGATCCTTATGTTGGAACCTTAACATTTTTTAGAGTTTATTCTGGAACATTAAAAAGAGGATCTTATGTTTTAAATACTACAACTGGAGAGAAAGAAAGAATTGGAAGAATTTTAAGAATGCATGCAGCAGATCGAGAAGAAGTAGAAGAAGCTTTTGCTGGAGATATTTTAGCCACAGTTGGATTGAAAAATACTTCCACTGGTCATACACTTTGTGATGAAGCTAATCCAATTGTTTTAGAAAAAATTACTTTCCCAGAGCCCGTGATTTCAATTAGAATTGAGCCAAAATCAAAAGCAGATCAAGAAAAACTAACAATTGGTTTGAAAAAATTAACCGACGAAGACCCGACATTTAAATTTAAAGTCGATGAAGAAACAGGAGAAACAATAATTTCTGGAATGGGAGAGTTGCATTTGGAAATAATTACTGATAGATTAAAAAGAGAATTCAAAGTTGAGGGAAATTTAGGGAAACCCCAAGTAGCTTACAAAGAAACAATAAAAGGAATAGCTGAAGCAGAAGGGAAATATATTAGACAATCTGGAGGTAGAGGGCAATATGGGCATGTTATTATAAGAGTTGAACCGAAAGAAAGAGGTTCAGGTTTTGAGTTTGTCGATGCAATAAAAGGAGGAATAATTCCACAAGAGTTTATTCCAGCTGTTGAAAAAGGAGTAAAAGAAGCAATGGAAAAAGGAGTATTGGCTGGCTATCCTCTTATTGATTTGAAAGTTACTCTTTTTGATGGTTCTTTCCATGAGGTTGATTCTTCAGAGTTTGCCTTCAAAATTGCAGCCTCAATAGCTCTTCAAGAGGCAGCGAAAAAAGCAAAGCCTGTTTTACTAGAACCAATAATGAAGGTTGAAGTAACCGTTCCTGCTGAATATTTTGGGGAGGTAATTGGAGATTTAAGCGCAAAGAGAGGAAAAATTGAACAAGTTATTGAAAGACAAAATTACAAAATCATTTTAGCTAAAGTGCCCATTGCTGAAATGTTTGGATATGCAACTACTTTAAGATCCTTGACACAGGGAAGAGGAACTTTTACAATGGAATTTAGTCATTACCAAGAAGTTCCAGAAAACATTGCAAAAGAAATTATTGAGGGAAAAAGAAAATAAAATTTTGTGTAAATTTTAAAAGGTCCCAAAATTAAATAAAAAATCAAAAAATATGGCAGAAAAAGAAAAATTTCAAAGGACAAAACCCCATCTTAACATTGGAACAATTGGACATGTAGATCATGGAAAAACAACTTTGACTGCAGCTATTTTGAAGGTTTTGAGTATGAAGGGATTTTACGCCCCAGTGAAAACTGTAGAGGAAATAGATTCTGCACCAGAAGAAAAAGCTCGTGGTTTAACTATTAATATCTCTCACTTGGAATACGAAACCGAAAAAAGACACTATGCCCACATTGATTGTCCCGGACACGCAGACTACATTAAAAATATGATTACAGGTGCTGCTCAAATGGATGGAGCAATTTTGGTTGTTTCAGCAGTAGATGGNCCNATGCCTCAAACAAGAGAACATATTCTNTTNGCAAGGCAGGTCGGGGTTCCCGCAATAGTTGTATTTTTAAATAAATGCGATGCAGTAGATGACCCAGAAATCATTAATTTGGTTGAATCTGAGGTGAGAGAGCTTTTGAAAAAGTATGAATTTCCAGGAGATGAGATTCCAGTAATTAGAGGCTCTGCTTTAAAAGCTTTGGAAGCTACTTCACCGGATGATCCTTGGGCAAAATCAATTTTAGATTTAATGAAAGCTGTTGATGAATATGTGCCAGAACCAAAAAGAGAAATTGATAAACCCTTTTTGATGGCAATTGAAGACGTTTTCTCAATTGCAGGAAGAGGAACAGTGGCTACTGGAAGAATAGAAAGAGGAATAATAAAACCAAATGAAGAAGTAGAGCTAGTTGGATTTAAACCTACTATTAAAACCGTGGCAGTTTCAATTGAAATGTTTAGAAAAATTTTGGATGAAGGAAGAGCAGGAGACAATGTTGGAATCTTGCTTAGAGGATTGAAAAAAGAAGAAGTAATGAGAGGGCAGGTTTTGGCAAAACCAGGAACTATAACTCCTCATACTGAGTTTGAATGCCAGGTTTATGTTTTAAGTAAGGAAGAAGGTGGAAGACATACTCCGTTTTTCTCAGGTTACAAACCTCAATTTTATTTTAGAACCGCAGATGTTACTGGTGAAATTACTCTTCCAGAAGGAGTCGAAATGGTTATGCCAGGAGATACAGTTAATCTTAAAGTAAAACTAATAGTTCCTATTGCTATGGAGGAAAAACAAAGATTTGCAATTAGAGAAGGTGGAAAAACAGTTGGGGCAGGCGTTGTCACAAAAATTATAAAATAAAAAAGAAAGATGCCAAAAAAGAGAGTAGAAGAAGAAAAAAAATCAAAATTGAGAATTAAATTGAAGGCTTACGATCATAGAATTCTCGATAAGTGTGCAAAAGAGATTGTTGAGGTTTTGTTGAGGCATGGAGCAGAAATTGCAGGTCCTATTCCTTTGCCAACAGAAATCCACAAATTTACAGTTAATCGTCCGACTTTTGTTCATAAAGATTCAAGAGAACAATTTGAGATTCGGATTCATAAAAGAATAATTGATGTTTTCAATCCCGACCAGAAAATAATTGAAGGATTACAGAGTTTGAGTTTGCCAGCGGGAGTAGAGGTTGAAATTAAAATGTAATTATGTTATCTTTTGTAAAAACACATTAAATAAAGAGTAAAAAGCTAAATCCAAATCAATAATACCGGGTTTAGCCCGGTATTATTATTGAAAAAAATATGAAATTTATTTTAGGAAGAAAAATTGGAATGACCCAAATTTTTGATAAAGAAGGGAACCAAATTCCTGTAACCTTAGTGGAAGCAGGACCTTGTAAAATTTTGCAAATTAAAACAAAGGAAAAAGATGGATACTCTGCAATTCAAATTGGTTTTTTACCAAAGAAAAAAAACGTAAAAAAAACCGAAAAAGGAAAAGAATTCTATTTTATTAGAGAGGCGAGAGTAGAAAATAGTGAAAATTATAAGGTAGGGCAAGAAATTGATGTTTCAATTTTCAAAGAAGGAGAAAAAGTAAAAGTTTCTGGAATTTCAAAAGGTAAAGGATTTGCAGGAGTTGTGAAAAGGTGGGGTTTTGCTGGAAGACCTAAAACTCATGGAACAAAACATGAATTAAGAGCTCCAGGATCTATTGGTTCTGCCACTCCTCCAAGAGTAGTTAAAGGAAGAAAAATGGCAGGAAGAGCAGGAGGGGAAAGGATAACAATTAAAAATCTCGAAATAGTAAAAGTGGATAAAGAAAATAATTTATTAGCAATCAAAGGTGCTTTACCAGGAAGCAGAGGAAGTTTAGTTGAAATTTATTCTAAAGATTAAAAATTTATGAAAGTTGATATTTATAATCAAGAAGGTGAAAAAATTGGGGAAATGGAGCTATCTCCAGAGATTTTTAACGTGGAATTCAATCCTGATTTGGTTCATCAAGTTGTCATTTCTCAAATGTCAAACAAAAGAAAACCTATAGCGCACACTAAAGATAGGGGAGAAGTGAGAGGGGGAGGTAAAAAACCTTGGCCTCAAAAGGGTTTGGGAAGAGCAAGGCACGGTTCTATTCGTTCTCCAATTTTTAAAGGGGGAGGAGTAGTTTTTGGTCCAAGAAAGGATAAAATTTTTAAAAAGAAAATTCCAAAGAAAATGAAAAGAAAAGCTCTTTTTATGATTTTGAGTGAAAAATTAAGAAGAAATTTGCTTTTCTTGTTTGAGGAAATAAAAATAGAAAAACCCAAAACTAAAATTTTTGCGCAATTAATTAAAAAATGGAAAGAAAAGTTAAAGAATTTAAAAAAAGGAAGTATTTTGATAGCTTTGGAATCAAAAGATAAAAATTTGGCTTTGGCAAGTAGAAATATTCCAAATTTAAAGGTTGTGCAGGCTAAAGATTTAAATTGCTTAGACCTTCTTTCTTTTAAATATTTGATTTTAACAAAAGATTCAGTTAAAGTAATCGAAGAAGTTTTTCTGAAAAAGTAAAATTATATGGAGAATTTAAAATTTGACAAAATTATAAAATTTCCAAAAGTTTCCGAAAAAGCAACAATTTTGGCAAAGAACAATCAGTATGTTTTTGAAGTTTTTCCAGGGGCTACAAAGAAAGAAATAAAAGAAGCAATTGAGAAAATATATGGAGTGAAGGTGGAAAAGGTTAGAGTAATAAATTTGCCCAGCAAAAAAAGAAGAATAGGGCAAATTGAAGGGAAAAGAGAAGCCATCAAAAAGGCAATTGTGAAAATTAAAGAAGGCCAAAAAATTGAAATTTTACCAAGATAAAAATTATGGAAAAAGAAATCTTAACAAAAAAAGAACCAGAAAAAAAATTACTTTTACCATTAAAGAAAAAAGCAGGAAGAAACTTTTCTGGAAAAATTACTGTAAGGCATCGAGGAGGTGGAGTAAAAAGGCTTTATCGAATAGTTGATTTTGGTGAGGAAAAATTGGGAATTCCTGGCAAGGTAATTGCTTTAGAATATGATCCAAATAGAACCGCCTTTTTAGCATTGGTTGAGTATCAAGATGGAGAAAAAAGATATATTTTAGCTCCAGAGGGGATAAAGATAGGAGATGAAATAATTTGTGCTGAAAACGGAGAAATAAAAATTGGAAATAGATTGAAATTAAAAAATATTCCAATTGGAACACAAGTGTATAATATAGAGTTAATTCCAGGAAGAGGAGGAAAAATAGTAAGAGCTGCAGGGACAAGCGCAAAAGTAGTAGCCCAAGAAGAAAAATACACTCAACTTCAATTACCCTCAAAAGAAATTAGAAGAGTTTCTAATGAATGTTTTGCTTCAATTGGACAAGTTTCAAATCCAGGGCATATTTTTGAAGACATAGGAAAAGCTGGAAGAAGAAGATTGAAAGGATGGAGACCTACAGTGAGAGGATCTGCAATGAATCCCTGCGATCATCCCCATGGAGGTGGAGAGGGAAAAACTCCCATTGGTTTGAAATATCCAAAAACTCCTTGGGGAAAGCCTGCAAAAGGTGTGAAAACAAGAAAGAAGAAATGGACTGATAAATTAATTATTAAAAGAAGAAAATAAAAATTATGAGCAGAAGTTCAAAAAAAGGTCCATATATTGATCAAAAACTTTTAAAAAAAGTTTTAAAACTAAAAGCTGAAAACAGAAACGAACCCATTAAAACCTGGGCCAGAGATTGTACTATTTGTCCAGAAATGGTTGGATTTACCTTTTTAGTTCATAATGGAAAAGAATTTATTCCAGTTAAAGTAAGGGAAGAAATGGTAGGGCATAAATTAGGAGAATTTGCGCCAACTACTAAGTTTTATAAACACGGTGGAAGAATGCAAAGAGAATTAGAGGCAAAGCAGGCAGCTAAAGAGGCAGAGAAATTAAAAGAACAATTTTAATTAAAATGGAAGTAAAAGCAAAATTAAATTATTTAAGAATTGCACCAAGAAAAGTAAGAATTGTTGCTGATTTAATCCGCGGAAAACCAGTAAAAGAAGCTAAGAAAATTTTAAAATTTACAGTTAAAAGGGCAGCAAAACCTCTTTTAAAATTGTTAAATTCAGCGATTGCTAATGCAAAACACAATTTTAATCTAGACGAAAACAATCTTTATATTTCAAAAATTTTAGTAAATGAGGGTCCAAAGTTAAAAAGAGTGTTTCCAAGAGCCAGAGGTCATGCTGATATAATTCAAAAGAAAACATCCCATGTGATATTGGTTTTAGATGAAATTAAAAAAGAAGAATAAAAAAGTATGGCACAAAAAACTAATCCAAAAGTTTTAAGAATAAAAGGAATAGAGAATTGGAATTCAAGGGGCTTTTATGAAAAAAATTTCGCCACTCTCTTGGAAGAGGATTTTAAAATAAGAGAGTTTTTAACCAAAAAAATAGGAAAAGCAGGCGTAGAAAGAATTGTTATTGAAAGGTTTCCTGGAGAAATTAATGTGATTATTTTTACAGCTCGTCCTGGTTTGATTATTGGAAGGAAAGGGGAGGGGGTTGAAAAATTAGTCCAAGAATTAAAGAAAGAAGTGATAGGGGAAAAAAAGGGTTTAAAAATGGAGATTAGAGAAGTGAAAAATCCTTGGATGTCAGCACCTTTAGTTGCGCAATGGATGGCAGAACAAATTGAAAAAAGAGTCCCTTATCGTCGAGTGCTTAAGGGAGCTTTGGCAAGGATCATGAGTCAAAAAGAAGTTCAAGGAGCCAGAGTTCAAGTTTCTGGAAGATTAGATGGGGTAGAGATTGCAAGAAGGGAATGGTTAAAAGCAGGAAAATTACCTCGTCAAACTCAAAGAGCAGATATTGATTATGGTGAAGCTAGGGCATATTGTAGATATGGGGTAATTGGAGTAAAGGTTTGGATTTATAAAGGAGAAAAATTTGAATAAAAATATGTTGTTTCCTAAAAAGGTCAAATATAGAAAACAACAAAAAGGAAGAATAAAAGGAAAAGAGACAAGAGTAACTGAGTTAGCTTTTGGTTCTTTTGGTTTGAAAAGCTTGGAGGCAAAAAGAATTTCTTCAAAGCAACTTGAAGCAGCAAGAAGAGCAATTTTGAGATATTTTAAAAAAGGCGGAAAACTTTGGATAAGAATTTTTCCAGATCATGCAGTTACTTCAAAGGGGACTGAATTTTCAATGGGAGGAGGGAAGGGAGATGTGGCTTATTATTGTTTTTTGACAAAACCTGGAAGAATAATTTTAGAAGTAGATGGAGTTAAAGAAGAGGTAGCAATGGAAGCTTTAAGGCAAGCAGCCTCTAAACTTCCAGTTAAAACCAAAATTGTGAAAAAATGAAGGCAAAAGATTTGAGAAAAAAATCGGATAATGAATTAGAAAAAATGCTTGAAGAAAAAAGAAAGAGGTTGTATCAATTAAGAAGTGATTTGGTTGCAGGAAAAGTTAAAAATGTAAGAGAAATAAGAATGGTCAAAAAGGATATTGCAAGGATTTTGACAATTTTAAACGAAAGAAAACAAAATAAAGAATAATATGCCCAAAAAAAGATTAATAGGAAAAGTAGTTTCAGATAAAATGCAAAAGACGGTTGTGGTTTTGGTTGAAAGAATAAAAGAGCATCCAAAATACAAAAGAAGATATAAAGTGTGGAAAAAATATAAGGCTCATGATGAAAAAGAAGAATGCAAGGTTGGAGATACGGTAATTATTGAAGAATGCAGACCAATTTCAAAGGAAAAAAGATGGCGAGTGATTAAAAAACTTTAAACATATGATTTCAGTAGGAACAATATTAAAAGTAGTAGACAACACTGGAGCAAAACTTTTAAAGTGTATCAGGATTTTAAGGGGTCAAAGAGCAAGATACGGATATGTAGGGGATGTGATTGTAGGAACAGTCAAAGAAGCAGAACCAAGAAGGGAAATTAAAAAACACGATGTAGTAAGAGCTGTAATTGTAAGGCAAAAAAAAGAAATTAAAAGAAAAGATGGAACTTATGTTCGGTTTGATGATAATGCCTGTGTAATTTTAGAAGGGAAAACAAAAGATCCGAAAGGGAACAGAATTTTTGGCCCAATTGCCAAAGAAGTAAAAGAAAAAGGTTTCGAAAAAGTTGCAGCTTTAGCTGAAGAAATTTTATGAGGATAAAAAAAGGAGATACAGTTTTGGTAATTTGTGGAAAATATCGGGGAAAGACCGGAAAAGTTTTAAAAGTTTTTCGAAAGGAAAGAAAAATTTTGGTCGAAGGAGTAAATATCGTAAAAAAACATCAAAAACCAAAAAGAGCAGGAGAAAAAGGACAAATCATTGAACTTCCAAGTCCAATTGATGTTTCAAACGTGAAATTAATTTGTCCAAGTTGTAAAAAAGCAACAAGAGTAGGATATAAATTAGAAAAAGGTCAAAAAGAGAGAATTTGTAAAAAGTGCGGGGCTAAAATAGAGTAACTATGAAATTACAGGAAAAATACCAAAAAGAAGTAGTTCCCAAAATGATGGAAATTTTCAAATACAAAAATAAAATGGCTGTTCCAAAGATTGAAAAAGTTGTAGTGAATGTAGGCTTTGGAAAGATGGTTTCTGGTAAAGCCCCTGACGAGCAAAAGAAAATTGCAAACGCTATTTTAGAAGATTTAGCCTTAATTACAGGACAAAAACCAATTTTCACTAAAGCTAGAAAATCAATTTCAACATTCAAAGTGAAAAAGGGAATGATTCTTGGAGCAAAAGTAACTTTGAGAGGCAAAAGAATGTACGATTTTTTAGAAAAAGTAATTCATATTGCTTTGCCTAGGACCAAAGATTTTCAAGGAATTCCGGAGAAATCTTTTGATAAAAAAGGCAATTTAACAATTGGAATTCCAGAACATATTGCATTTCCAGAGATTTCTCCAGAAAAGGTTGAGAATATTTTTGGTCTCGAGATAACAATTGTGACTAATGCAAAACAAAGAGAAGAGGCAATAACGCTTTTTAGATTATTAGGATTTCCAATAAAATAAATATGGCTACCAAAGCTCAAGTCGAAAAATCAAAAAAGCCCCCAAAATATAAAACCCGAATTGTGAGAAGGTGTTTTAGGTGTGGAAGAAAAAGAGGTTTTATGAGAAAATTTGGTCTGTGTAGAATTTGCTTTAAAGAATTAGCATCAAAAGGTTTAATTCCTGGTGTAAGAAAATCTTCTTGGTAAAAACATGGATCCAATTGCTGACATGTTAGTTTCAATTTTAAATGCTCAAAAGGTAAAAAAGGACATTGTGCGGATTCCTTTTTCAAAAATAAAATTCGAAATTGCAAAAATTTTAGAAAGAGAAGGATATGTTGAAAAAGTTGAAGAGAGGGGAAGATATAAAAAATCAATTTTAATTCATTTAAAATACGATGAAGATGGAAGACCAGCAATTTCTGGAGCGAAAAAAATTTCAAAACCTGGTCAGAGAATTTATAAGGGTTATTTAGAAATTAAAAGAGCAAAAGGAGGGTATGGAATTACAATTATTTCTACCTCAAAAGGTTTAATGACTGACAAAGAAGCAAAAAAGAAAAAAATTGGAGGTGAAGTGCTTTGCGAAATTTGGTAAAGACTAAAAATATGTCAAAAATAGGTAAAAAACCAATTTCAATTCCACAAGAGGTAAAGGTAAAAATTGAAGAAGACAAAATAAAGGTTGAGGGCCCAAGGGGTAAATTAGAAAAAAACATTCCCCCTGAGATTGATGTTCAAATTAAAGAAGGGGTAATTTTAGTTTTTCCAAAGTCAAAAACAAAAAAAGCTAAAGCGCTTTGGGGAACAATGAGGCAAATAATTTCCAACATGATAGAAGGAGTAACAAAAGGATTTGAAAAAAAATTGGAAATTGAAGGATTGGGTTATCGGGCTTCTATAGTAGGAGATGAACTAATATTGGAGGTTGGCTTTTCTCACCCAGTAAAAATAAAAAAACCAGAGGGAATTAATTTTTCGGTTGAAAAAAATATTATTTCAGTTTCAGGAATTGATAAGGAGTTGGTTGGTCAAGTTGCAGCAAACATTAGAAAGATAAGACCGCCAGACCCCTACAAGGGAAAAGGTATTAGATATTTGGGAGAAGTAATTAGAAGAAAGGCGGGCAAAAAAGCTGTAACAGGAGCTAAATAGAACATGAAAAAAGATAAAAGAAAACGTCGTCATAGAAGAATCAGAGCAAAAATTTTCGGTACCTCTCAGAGACCGAGGTTATGCGTTTTTAGATCAAACAAACATATTTACGCTCAATTAATTGATGATGAAAAAGCACATACAATAGTTTCAGCTAGTGATCTTGAATTAAAGGGAGTTGAAAAAATGACAAAAATTCAAAAAGCAAAAGAAGTTGGAAAATTGATTGCAAAAAAAGCAAAAGAAAAAAATATTGAAAAAGTAGTTTTTGATAGAGGAGGTTATAAGTATCATGGAAGAGTAAAAGCTTTAGCTGAGGGCGCGAGAGAAGGTGGATTAAAATTTTAAAATAAAAATATGACAGAAGAATTAAATAAAACAGAAGAAAAAGAAGAAAAATTTGAGGCAAAGCTTTTAGAGTTAAGAAGAGTAGTTCATGTTAGAGCAGGAGGAAGAAGGTTAAGGTTTAGAGCGGTGGTTGTGGTAGGAAATAAGCAAGGCAAAGTAGGGGTAGGAATTTCTTCTGGTTTAGATGTTGCCCAGGCAGTAGAAAAAGCCACTTATCAAGCTAAAAAGAACGTTATTGAAGTTCCAATTGTTGATGGAACTATCCCTCATGAAGTTGAGGCTAAATTTTCTTCTGCAAGAGTTTTATTAAAACCTCAAAGAAAAGGAAGGGGATTGGTGGCAGGAGGAGTGGTAAGAGTTATTTGTCAATTGGCAGGGATAAATGATATTTCTTCAAAGCTTTTGGGGCAAACAAAAAATAAGTATAATAATGCAATGGCAACAATGAAAGCTCTATCGCTTTTGAAAAAAACAAAAACTAAAAAATAAAACATGCAATTACATGAATTGAAACCAATTCATAAATTAAAAAAGGGAAAACGAATCGGAAGAGGAGGAAAGAAGGGAACTTATTGCGGAAGGGGAGTAAAAGGACAAAAATCAAGAGCGGGGAGAAAATTAAAACCAATAATTAGAGAAATAATAAAGAAATACCCAAAACTAAGAGGTTATAAATTTAAAGCAAAAAAGGAGTTTGCAATAGTGAACTTGGATACTTTAGAAAGAAAATTTAACGAAGGAGAAAAAGTCACACCAGAAATTTTGGTTGAAAAGAGAATAATAAGAAAAATTGGAGGGAAAGTACCAAAAGTGAAAATTTTGGGAAGGGGAGAACTTAAAAAGAAACTTGAATTTGAAAGATGTTTGTGTTCTAAAAAGGCAAGAGAAAAAATTGAAAAAGTAGGAGGAGTTATTAAATAAAAATGCTAAACAAATTTTTACAAATTTTCAAAATTAAAGATTTAAGAAGAAAAATTCTATTCATTTTGGGAATTTTTGCTATTTTTAGGTTTTTAGCTTCAATTCCTATTCCTGGGGTTGAAAAACAAAACCTCCAGTTATTTTTTGAGCAGTTTAGAATGTTGGGGATTGCAAATATTTTCACTGGTGGAGCATTAGAGCGACTTTCACTCGTAATGTTAGGTCTTGGTCCTTATATTACAGCTTCAGTGATCTTGCAGCTTTTGACTTTAGTTTTTCCTCAATTAGAAAAAATGTATAAAGAAGAAGGGGAAGCAGGAAGAGAAAAATTCGAACAATATTCAAGAATTTTAACAGTTCCAATAGCTTTTCTTCAGGCATTTGGAATGCTTACTTTCTTTTCAAGGCAAGGTGCGATTTCAAAAGTTTCTCCCCTGACAATGTTTAATGCTACTTTAACTGTGACTGCAGCCACCCTGCTTTTAATGTGGCTCGGGGAACTAATTACTGAAAAAGGTATTGGGAATGGAGTTTCTCTTTTAATCTTTGCAGGAATAATAGCTGACTTTCCAAGTAATACTGGAGCAATGATTTCTGAGTATAAAAAACTTTTAGCCCAAGGAGCGAACTTTTCAANAGTGTTTTTGTCTTATTTTTTNTTTTTTNTTATGTGCCTTTTTATTATTGCTGGAGTNACATTTGTAAATGAAGCAAAGAGAGAAATTCCCGTTTCTTACGCAAAAAGAGTAAGGGGAAGATTAATGTATGGAGGAACTTCAACTTACTTGCCTTTAAGTATTAATCCCGCAGGGGTTATGCCAATTATTTTTGCCCTTTCAATTTTGACTTTTCCTTCAATGATTGCTAATTTTTTGGCAAATAACGAAACTATTTTAGGTAAAATCGCCAGAGAAGTAAATTTATTTTTTGAAAATCCAATAATTCATACAATTTTGTATTTTATTTTGGTTTTCCTTTTCACTTATTTTTATACTTTAGTAACCTTTGATCCAAAATCAATTTCTGAAAATCTGCAAAAATCTGGAGGTTTTATTCCAGGAATTAGACCTGGAGAAAGTACAGCAAAGCATTTAAGATACACTCTAAATAGGATCTTACCTTTGGGAGCTCTATTTTTAAGCACCATTGCAATTATGCCGAGTGTAGTTCAGGCTATTACAAAAATTACAGCTTTTATGTTTTTAGTGGGTGGAACTTCAGTTTTAATTTTGGTTTCGGTTGCTTTAGAAACAATTAGAGCAATTAATGCCCAGTTAGAAATGAGAGAATATGAAACATTCTGATAACTCAAAGCTCAAAACTCAAAANGCAAAAGTGATAATTTTGATGGGACCACCAGGTTCTGGAAAAGGAACNCAGGCAATTTTACTTTGTGATAAATTTACTAACCTTTACTATTTTGAAACTAGTAAAATTTTAGAAGAAAAATTTGCCGAAATTAAAAAAGAAAAAGAGATTGAAGTTGAGGGAAAAAAATATTCAATTTTGAAAGAGAAAAAACGTTGGTTAAAAGGGGAGCTTTGTAGCCCACCCTTTGTTACTTTCTTGGTAAAAGAAAAAATTGAGGAACTTTTTAGAGAGGGAATGAATTTGGTTTTGGCAGGCTCTCCAAGAACAGTTTATGAAGCAGAAAGAATAATGCCTCAAATTGAAAAACTTTATGGAAAAGAAAATATTAAAATTTTTCTTTTGGAAATTCCTCCAGAAGAGACAATAAAAAGAAATTCTCAAAGAAAAATTTGTGAATTGATGCGTCACCCAATTATATTTTCTCCCCAGACAAAAAATTTAAAAATTTGTCCTTTGGATGGTTCAAAATTAATAAAAAGAAAAGGATTGGATGATCCAAAAACAATAGTGAAAAGAATTGAAGCTTATCAAAAAGAAACCCTTCCTGTAATTGATTATTTTAAAAAACGAAATTACAAAGTTATAAAAATTAATGGTTCTCCTCCNCCAGTAAAAGTATTCAATGAAATTTTAAANCACTTAAAATGATTCCCCTAAAAACCGAAAAAGAAATTTTGATAATGAAAGANGGAGGAGAAAAGTTAGCTAAAATTCTAAAAAAATTAAAAGAAAGTNTTAAACCTGGAATTAAAACTAAAGACCTTGAAGAATTAGCTCAAAAATTAATTTCAAAAGAAAAAGCAATTTGTTCTTTTAAAGGATACAAAGATCCAGAGAGTACTTCCTTACCCTATCCTTCTTGTCTTTGTACTTCAGTTAATGAGGAATTAGTTCATGTTCCTCCTTCAAATAGGATTTTGAAAGAAGGAGATATTTTGAAGTTAGATTTGGGAATTTTCTGGAAGGGATTTCATTTAGATTGTGCAATTACAGTTCCTGTTGGAAAAATTTCCTTTGAAGCTCAAAGATTAATTAGAGTTACAAAGAAAGCTTTAAAGCTAGCAATTAAAAAAGCAAGACCTGGAAATACTTTTGGGGATATTGGAAATACAATTCAAAGATATGTGGAATCCCAAGGTTTTAATGTTATTAGAGAGCTTTGTGGTCATGGAATTGGAAGGGAATTACACGAGGAACCAAAAATTTTAAATTATGGAAAGAGAAAGAGTGGAGAAAAAATTAAAGAAGGAATGGTATTTTGCATTGAACCTATGGTTTCAATGGGGGATTGGCATTTAGTGAAAACAAAAGATGGATTTGGATATAAAACAAAAGACAATTCCTTAACAGCTCATTTTGAGCATACAATAGCTATCACTAAAAAAGGGGCGGTTGTTTTAACTGCTCTTGACAAAGGTTTTTGAGTTTAATATAATGAAAATGCATCGCGAGAGCCCGCGATGTGGGGGCGGACAGGACCCAAAAGAACCTCGAAAACATGGCTTTTTATTTATCTAAACGTCAAAGTGAAATCTGTCCGCCCCCCACGACCTCCGATCTTTTTCTTGGCGCCATTTGGCGCCTTTTTCTTTTTTTATTCTTTAAGCTATAATAATCAAATATGGATGAAGTTTTTTTATCAGTTATAATTCCAGCTTATAATGAAGAAAAGAGATTGCCAAAAACAATGAATGAAATTTTTGATTATCTTTCAAAAAAGAATTTTACCTTTGAGGTAATTGTCGTTAATGATGGGTCAAAAGATAAAACTGCAGAAATTGTTAAAGAGTTAATGAA
>Ga0065718_1000054_pt1 | contig 18732 bp, 15 predicted proteins | sample GBSCel77sediment_2_FD_59105 | JGI IMG/M metagenome (GOLD analysis project Ga0065718, IMG submission 59105) | Hot spring sediment microbial communities from Great Boiling Spring, Nevada - cellulolytic enrichment CS 77C v3 (version 3) | ecosystem: Environmental > Aquatic > Thermal springs > Hot...
ACATCTTGATGAACGTGTCCGTCGTCGTGATCGCTTCGGCAAAGGGTGTCGGATCTTCGTTCAAGCACTTTGATGCTTCTTCTATACCCGCTTCGATCTTGTCCATGGGTAGCTGAAGACCTATGATGCCGGTCGAGGCGAGCAGAACGGATCTTTGATCTATCTGCAAAACCTGCGCTGCCTTCTGTGCCGTGCGGTACGCATTCTCNAAGCCNTGTTGACCAGTGCAACTGTTGGCGATCTTGCTGTTCACAACCACGGCTCGAATCTTCGTGCAGTTCTCACCGAGCAAGTTCATGTTGTAAAGGATAGGAGCAGCTTTCACGGTGTTTGTTGTGAAAAGACCAGTAGCGACACAATCGAAGATTGAATATGCGATTCCAAGATCTTTTCTGTATCTTTTGATTCCACAGTTCAGTCCGGAAAACAGAAAACCCTTGGGTAATTCCATCCACTCACCTCCTCACGGATAAACAGCTTTGAACTTCAGAGCCGTCTGCTCTTCGAAACAGAACATCACGTTCATGTTCTGAACAGCCTGTCCCGAAGCACCTTTCATCAGATTGTCGAGGGCGGACATCACGATCAAGGTGTCGGTCCTCTCGTCTTTCGTGAGAGATATGAACACGTGGTTCGTACCGAGACACCATTTCGTAGTAGGATAGGTTCCGATGGGAAGTACGTGCACGAAGAATTCATCCTGGTAGAACTCGCGATACATTCGGTGAATTTCTTCGATCGACAGGGATGTTTTGAGATAGATCGTGCACAGAATGCCTCGGTTCATGGGCACCAGGTGCGGGGCGAAGACGACGTTGATTTTCTTTTTGAACAAAGTTTCAAGTTTTTCTTCGATCTCCGGCACGTGTCTGTGATTCACGGGGCTGTAAGGTTTGAGGTTTTCGCTCAGCTCGCAGAAAGAGTAGCTTTCATCTTGCTTTCTTCCCGCACCAGAAACACCAGACTTCGCATCGACGAAGATCTCGCTCGTTCCAATGGCACCGCTCTTCGCAAGGGGTGCCAAGGCGAGCAGGACCGCCGTGGGGTAACATCCGGGATTACCGACGAACCTTGCGTTCTTGATCTTGTCTCTGTTCAGCTCGGTGAGACCATATGTCCTTTCGCACGCTTCGTAACCTGAGAGTTTCTTACCATAATGTTTTTCATAGAGTGAAGGATCGTCGAACCTGAAGTCTGCCCCCAAGTCTATGACTTTCGTGTTCTTCAAATCCTTGACCAGTTCGTAGCTGACACCCGCTGGCAAAGCCGTGAACAAAACGTCGCAATTTTCAAGTTTCTGGATTTCAACGTCTTCCAGAACCTTTTCATCCAGCTCGAAAGGATAAACTTCGTTCAAGTTCTTGCCCGTGAAGCTCTTCGAAGACAGATACGTCACTTCGACGTGAGGATGGTTGTTCAGGATTCTGAGAAGTTCCAGGCCCGTGTAACCCGTTGCACCGACTATACCCACCTTGATCTTCANTTTCTCTCACTCCCCAGTTCTTCCGCAACGATCCTGTAGGCGTTTCTGAAGGGTATTCCTCGCTCGACCAGTTCGTACACTTTCTGAGTTGCCAAGACNTCTTTGGTCAAACTCGCTCGGCATTTTTGCTCGTTCACTTCCAACTTCTCGAAGATCAGTTTCATCACGAGCAAGAGATTTTCCACGATCTCGAAAGATTCCAGAACGATCTCTTTGAGCAGCTGAAGATCTCTGTGATATCCCGTGATGAGGTTGCTCGTGATCATCGCACACTCCATNTGCNTGGCGACGATCCTGTTGTGGTACGCCCTCACCAGTTCCAAAGGATCTGGATTGAGCTTGTGTGGCATGATCGAGCTCCCTGTGCACAGCTCTCTGGGCAAGGACAGATAGCCAATTTCCGGTAGAGAGAAGAAGATGATGTCGCTGGCGAACCTGTTCAGATCGAAACTGATCTGGCTGAGAGAATGTAAAAGGAGAAATTCGTATTTTCCTCGGCTCAGCTGAGTGTGGATGGGATTTTTTTGAATTTTCTTGAAGCCAAGTCTTTGTGCCGTGAAGCGTCTGTCTATCTTTGCAGGAACACCGTAGCCGGCACCCGTGCCCAATGGAGATTGATCGATCAGTTCGAAGACGGGTTTCAGAATTTTCAGATCGTCATTCAGCGCATCGTACAGAGCCATGCACCAAGTTCTGAAATTCGTCGGCATCGCCTTTCTCGTGTGCGTGAAACCTGCAAACTTTATCCTGCCGAACCTCTTCGAGAACTGCAGAAGTTGCTTTTTCAGTTCTTGGATCAGTTTTTCGATCTTTTTTAGCTCGTCTTTGTAAAGCAATCGTAGCGCCGTCAAGACCTGATCGTTCCTCGAGCGGGCCATGTGGATCTTCTTGCCTATCTCTCCAACCTCTCGCACCAAAAAGTTCTCGATCGCCGTGTGGCAGTCTTCTTCGTCTGGTGAGATGGAAAACTGATTTGAATCGATCAAATCTGAAAGTTTTTTAAGAGCAATCTTCAGCTTCTCGAGTTCTTCGTTGGAGAGATAACCAACCTTCGCGAGCATCTCTGCGTGTGCGATGGAGGCGATAACGTCGTACCTGATCAGTTTCATGTCCGTGAGGTAGTCCTTACCAACGGTGAATCGTTCGATCAGTGGATCGAGAGTGTAACCTTTCTCCCACAGCTTAGGCATGCGTCAGTCCCTTCCTCCACGCGAAAGGATCTTTCTGTTTCAAAACCAAGTTGTGCGCCTTCAACCTGATGGAGTGGATGTTTATGAAACCTTTCGAGTCGAGTGCGTTGAATCCACCTTCGACGTCCATGCTCGAGAGNGCCTGATCGTAGAGAGACGTCGGTGAAAATCTGGCCACAGGAGTCACGTTTCCCTTATAGATGGACACGATCACATAACCATCGATCGCCTCTTGCGATTTCTTGAAGGCGGCCAAGAGAAAGTCCATCTCGGGAGAGTACCAAAAACCGTTGTAGATCAGTTCTGAGAACTTCACAGACAACATATCTCTGAGGTGCATGACTTCCTTGTCCATCGCGATCCCTTCCAGATCCCTGTGGGCGATCCACAGAATCGTCGCACCGGGAGTTTCGTAGATCCCTCGCGACTTTATGCCTATGAACCTGTTCTCCACCATGTCAACTCTTCCGACGCCGTTCTTCGAACCGATCTCGTTGAGGTACTCGAACAGTTCCAGGGGATCTTCCTTGCTCGTTCCATCCTTCAGGTTCACGACCTTCGTTGGGATACCGTCTTTGAAATGGATCTGCAGCAACGTTTCTTCATCCGGAGCATCTTTCGGTGAGACGGTCCTGCTGAAAACAGATTCGTCCGGTGTGTAGAGTGGATCTTCGAGTTTGCCAGCTTCGTGCGAGATGTGCATGAGATTTTCATCCTCACTGTAAGGTTTTTCAACGCTCGCTTTGATAGGTATGCCCTTGCTTTTGGCGTAGTTGATCAAATCTGTTCTACCCTTGAAAGTCTCCAGAAATTCTGGATCTTTCCAGGGTGAGATCACCTTCAAATGTGGAGCGAGAGCCGCGTACGTCAGTTCGAACCTGACTTGGTCGTTCCCTTTTCCCGTCGCACCGTGCGCCACGTACTGGGCGTTCTCTTTGTGCGCGATTTCGACTTGTTTTTTGGCTATGAGGGGCCTCGCCAGGGATGTGCCGAGAAGGTATCTGCCTTCGTAGATCGCGTTCGCCATGAGGGCGACGAAGATGAAATCTGTGACGAACTCTCTGCGGAGATCTTCGATGTAAACCTTCGTTGCACCGGTCTTCAGAGCTTTCTCCTTGATGAACTGTAGATCGTCCTTTTGCCCAACATCCGCCACGAACGCGATCACTTCGAAACCTTTCTCACAGAGCCACTTGAGTATGACCGAGGTGTCCAGACCTCCACTGTACGCCAGCACCACTTTCTTGCCTTCCATCCTTCACACCTCCTAAGTTTTGTTCTTGTAAAAAAAAGCGGCCATATCCTTTGAGATATGGCCGCCCAGGTGCTGTGCAAAGAAAACGGCGTGCTAAGTGCCCACCACCTGCACCCGGCGGCACCCAGCACGTCTACGAATATTGAGCGTTGTGTTGAAATCTTTCAATTCAGTTCCTCGCCAACTTCGCATCACGATCTTCACCTGCTCGAACTGTTTTCAACGATTGTATCTCACCCATGCAGAACTGTCAACAACTTTCTGTGTCGTGAAGGTAAAAGTTTCAAGAACCAAGATCTCGATTTGTCGACTGCTCGACTCACGAGTTTTTCATTAGTGCTTCCAACGACGATATGCACTTGTTTGCCAGAGTTTCGACTTCTCTATACAACCTTTCGGCCTCCATCAACTTCTTTTCCTTCACCAGGTCCATAACTTGTTTTCCTTTCGTGTGTATGATTTCATGAACCTCTCCTATCTCTTTCCACTCTTTCTCTTTGCCCACCGGCGCACTCGTGAAGTCGTAGAGCGTTCCAAAGGCGCATCTGTGCGGATTGAACTGCAATTCGACGACTTTTCCACTCCTGACAGCGTCGCCCAATTTGCCTACCCATTCCTTGTGAGATTTTATGGCCTGATCTAATAGCTCGACGTAGTTTTCTTTCTTCATCAGCCGGAAAGTGTTCCTGACATTTTCCGCGGCGTTCAGTATGGTTGTTTCGACCTGTTTGTCAGCGTTCTCGAGTTCTGGCATCATGTCGCTCACACGTTTCATCTCTTCGGCCAGTTGGTTCATCATCGTGACTATCTCGTTCACGTTGTTGGTCGCATTCTGCATCGCCGAGCTTATCTCTTCGGAAGATGCGCTCTGCTCTTCACTCGTCGCTGCCAAAGCCTGCGCCTTCGAACTTATCTGCTCAGCCAACTTGTATATCTTCTCGAACGCCTCTTGAACCTTCCTCACACTCTCCCTCGAGGTCTCCAACACCCCAGTGCTCTGCTTCACGGCCTCGTTCACCTGTTCCACACCACTCTGTATGTTCTTCAGTATGTTCTGTATGTTGCTCGTGGACTTCTTGCTCTCTTCGGCGAGCTTCCTTATCTCGTCCGCAACCACCGCAAAGCCTCTGCCCGCCTCACCNGCTCTGGCTGCCTCTATCGCCGCGTTCAACGCCAACAGATTCGTCTGCTCCGCTATCGAGTTGATCGTGTCCACTATCGTCTGTATCTGCGCTGAGTAGTTCACCAACTCGTTTGTCACCTTCAAAGAATTCTCGGAAGAGGTTATCGTGTCCTGTATCTTCTCAACGAGTTCTTTCACGAGACTGTTGGATCGACTTATCTCGTCGAAGGTGACGTTCGTGATCGAAGAGATCTCCTGCGCACTCTGTGCAACGTTTTGTGCGCTCGCTGCCACCTCTTCCACCCCCGAGTTCGTCTCTTCGACCGACGCAGATATGTTCTCTGCCATGGACACGACCCTTTCAACGGTCTCGTTCGCACTCTCAACAACCTCTCTGAACTGGTTCATGACGGAGGAGTACTTGCTTACGGATTGATTTATCGCCACGAAGCTGTTTTGAACGTTCAAGAAGGATTGTCTCAACTTCTCCGCCGCTTGGGCTATGGATCGAATCAGAGTTCCAACTTCATTCTTGGAAGTGACGTCGAACTGAACTGTGAGATCTCCATTTTCGAATTTGGTGATACCCTCTTGAGCGACCCTGACCTGTTTGATGACGCTCCTCAACAACAGGCTGATCAAAACGATCAGAGCCACAACGATCGCTATCTGGGTGCCCAAACTCGCCGTTGTGGCGAACCTCTGAAGCTGATCTATTTCCAGTAGAGAAGCCCTAACGAGCAAGAGTGCTATGGTTTCACCATCGATGTCTTTGAAGTGGTGTGTGAGATAGAGATAACCTTTCTTGACCTCGAAGTAGTCTTTATCTTTAATGAAATTGTCGAGTTTCACTTCTTCGGCTATCTTGACGTTTTCATCTGTCCTCACAAATTTTGGTTCTGGTAATTTGCCCTTTTCGTCGTAGAAGATGACGAGCTCGCACAGTCCAACGGCTTTCTGCAACTGCTCCAAAAAGCTTTTGCCGAGTATGATGCCACCCTCTATGATGCCGATGAACTCGCCATCGACTATCACTGGGGCTATCGATCGAACGACGAGTCCGGCCATGCCCGCTTCGACTCCTTCGAGTCTCTGTCTCGTGTCTCTGACCGTTCTGAGCATCTTTCTGAAAGAGATGTCATCGCCGTACTTTTCTAGCCATGTGCAACCTCAAAAAGGATCTGAGGTCCGGCGTGATGAAGTGGAATTGATCGACTCCATGTTCTTTGAAAGTTTCGTAGTATGGTTTGAAGTACTTGAGCAATCCATCCCTGTCGCGGGCTTTGAAGAGGTTGATGACGTCTTGATCGCGCAAAACTGTGTGAACGAGAGCTCCAATAAGACTTGATTGCTCGACGATGGTTTCAATCTGCAAAACTAGTACATCATCGTACTTCTGCGTCCAAACCTTTTGAACCTGGTTGGAGAAGAACGCATCAACGAAGTACAGAACAGCGAAACCAGCAACCAAGATCACCGAAAGGACAATCGGTAGGTGTTTCAACCTCATGACGACACCTCCTTTAGTCTTATTCTTATTAGATAATTTACCACAAAAAAGATCACGGAGAAAAACACATCGCAGTTTCAAAGATTTTTGCGATCATCAAAGTCAAGAGCCTTGTGGGCCCGCTGAAGAACTTTCCAATGCGTGAACTCGAGCTGAGAAGGTTGTATAATTGATGTACCAACAGAATGAGGGGGGTGGTTTTGTGAGGTGGTTGATCCTCATTGCGCTGATAGTTTCCACAATCCTTTGCGCCTCTCAGATCGAAATCATCTTTTGGACGCACGAAGACCCCAACAGAACGCCTCTGGAAGAACGCTACATTCAAGAGTTTCAGAAGATGTATCCAAATGTGAAAATCACACGAGTTACTTATCCTTCAGCGAAGATCAGGGAAGTCGTTCTCACGGCCTTCGCTGCACGCAAAGGGCCCGACATTTTCAACATGGAGATCCAGGATGCTTATCCCTACATAGTGAACGAACGCGTCGCACCCGTGAGCCTCAGTGCGCTGGGACTGAAGAGTTACGACGAACTCAGGCAGATGTACGTCGAGGGAACTTTGGACGCCGTAACGTACAAGGGGAAGATCTACGGTTTACCGTTGGAGCTNACCAACTGGTGCGTGTTCATCAACAAGAAGTACTTCAGAGAGGTCGGGCTGGATCCTGAGAAGGACTATCCAAAGACGTGGGAAGACATGGTGCGGGTCAGTGAAAAGTTGGTCATAAGGGAAGGTCAGATTCTCAAGAGNAGGGGCTTCGATTTCAGATATCCGTACTATCTGACCTTCATGTTACCCATGGTGGAACAGCTCGGTGGCGCGTTGCTCAGTGAAGACGGAAAGACTGCGATCATCAACGACGAAGCGTGGCTCAAAGTGCTGAGGTTCTTCAAAGAGTGGGGACCGAACGGGAAGAACCTCGGTTCACCCACCTACACTGCTGCGAGAAAGGACTTCAACAAAGACAACAACACGGTGACCATGTGTCTGTCTGGGCTGTACCAGATACTCAGGATCAAGGCGGAAAATCCGCAGTTCTACGAGAGCAAAGAATGGATGGTCGTTCCGTTCCCAGTCTTCGAGGACGCCGTCAAGGATGTCAGGTGCAACTATTACGGTCACTACTACATGGTGAACGCGGAAAGCTCCAAAGAAAAACAAGAATGGGCCTGGAAGTTCATCGCGTACATGTTGAGCCATCCAGAAGAGTACTTGGTCGAGGTCGGTTTGATACAACCAAAGAAGGACTTCGTCGAATCAGATACCTTCAAGAACTATCCGTACTCCAAGGTTTTCCTCGAAGACATGGCGAAGTCGCACATAGTTCCGTTGCATCCGAAAGGTCCCCAGCTCGAGCAGTTGATCAAAGAGGCTGTCGAATCGGTGATGCTCACGAACACCACAGTTGAAGACGCTTTGAAGACGTTGAAAAAGAAAGCCAACGACTTGCTCAAGGAAGAATGACTCAAGGGTGGGCAACGCCCACCCTTCTTGTTGTGTCTCTTGAGCGAGGTGTGCAGTGTGAGAGGCGTTGAGAGAAAGAAAGCCCTTTGGGGTTTCATCTTCACTGTTCCAGCGATCGTTTTCTTTGCAATTTTCAATCTTTATCCCATTTTCTATGCGGTGTGGATGAGTTTTCACAGGAAAGATCTTTTGTCTTTGAAACCACCGCGTTTCGTGGGACTGGCCAACTATGTTTATCTCTTCAAGTCTGAATCTTTCTGGAACTCTCTCAAGGCGACTTTCATATTCGCTGCAGGCACGTTCGTGCCCATGGTCGTGCTCAGTTTAGTGTTTGCTGCGCTGATCGTTAGTCGAAAAAGATTGCAGAGATTTTTGCAGATGGTCTACTATTCGCCAGCAGTGCTTTCATCGGTCGTGGCGGCATCGATATGGCTCTTGATGTTCGATCCCAGAGGATTAGCCAACCAATTTCTCAACTTCTTGTTGAACACGAAAGGTGTGGATTACCGCTGGTTGGCGAACGAGAACATGCTCAGGTTGGCCACAATCATCGTTTACTTTTGGAAATACGTGGGCTATTTCACGATCATCTTCGTCGCTGGGATGGCGAGCGTGCCGAGGTCTGTTCACGAGGCTGCGACGATCGATGGAGCGACCAAGTGGCAAGATTTNTGGTACATCACACTTCCTCTGATAAAACCCACCACGCTCTTGGTCTGTGTCATGACGACGATACAGTGCCTCAGAACCTTCAGCACGCAGTATCTTTTCGTTCAAGGTGGNGCACCTTTGAAACCCATAGACGTGATCGCCCTAAGCATCTACAACACGGCGATAAGGGATCATCGGATAGACAGGGCCAGTGCGATGAGCGTTTTGTTGTTGTTGATAATCATGTCTCTCAGCTATCTACAGATGAAGATCTCTAAAAGCGAAGAGGTCTCGTACTGAGGTGAGGATGGTGAAAGGATTCCTTACTTCGAGCGCAGCGTGGTTCTTTCTCATAATCTTTGCCATCTTCATTCTCACACCCATCGTCTTCATGTTTACCGCATCGATCATGTCTTCGAAGAACATCACAAGGATTCCTTATCCTTGGTTCAGCGGAGAGTTTCGCTGGCAGAACTACTGGCAGGCCATAAAGGGAAACGATGGTAAGTTTCTTTATCCAAGGTGTATCTGGAACTCGTTCGTTGTCGCATCCCTGACGACGATAGGTACCGTTTTTCTGTGCTCACTCACGGGTTTTGGACTTGCGAAGTACAAGTTCAAAGGTAGAACCATCGTTCTGTTGCTCATACTCGCCACGATGATGATACCCTTCGAAGCGATCATGATACCGCTGTACTTGATCGTTACGAACCTGAAGATGCAGGACACTTACGCAGGCTTGATCGTACCACTCATCATGAACGCGTTCGGTGTGTTCATGATGAGACAGTTTCTCATCACTTTCCCAGACGAGCTCATCGATGCGGCAAGGATAGATGGTGCGAGTGAATTCGGGATCTATTTGAGGATAATTCTTCCAAACAGCACACCAGCCTTGGCCACGCTCGCTGTGTTGACCTTCAGATCTCAGTGGGACAACCTCATATGGCCCCTCTTGATCGTTCAAAGTCCTGAGAAACGCACCATTCCACTCTACATCATTCAGTTCGCAACAGAAAAGTACACCAACGAGGGAGCGATGATGGCNGCGGCCGCGATCGCCAGCGTACCTATGTTCGTTCTNTTCTTCACGCTCACCAACTATTTCCTCACGGGTGCCGAGCTGTTCGCAGCGAAGAAGGACTGAACTATTTTGCTGAATCAAAGTGCTATAATTTGAACCAATGCGAACCCAAAGAGGTTCGCGAAAACTTTTCAAAAACGCTTTCATCGGGAGGGTTGAGGAATGGCCGAACTGAGNAAGCAGAGCGTCTGGAGGTCGTACAGGTTTCCCGTGATCCTGCTTCTCTCCATCATCATCGGTAGCGTTCTCGGTTTGATCCTCGGTAAGAAGGCGACCGTGCTGCAACCACTCGGTGACATCTTTTTGAATTTGATGTTCACGATCGTCGTGCCCTTGGTTTTGATCACTGTCACCAGCGCCGTTGCGAGTATGGCGAACCTGAGGAGGTTGGGTAAGATCCTCGGTACCATGCTCGCCGTGTTCATCATCACTGGACTGATCGCCGCCGTCATCACTACTATCGTTGTGGTCATTTATCCTCCAGCCAAGGGTGTGAAACTGGAACTTCCTCAAGCTGAACAGATTCAACCGCTTAAAACGGCCGATCAGATCGTCAAAGCGTTCACTGTGAACGATTTTCAAGCTTTGTTGTCCAGAAGGAGCATGATGCCTTTGATCGTGTTCTCGATCCTGCTGGGTCTGAGCATAAGCCTTTTGAAGGAAAAAGCAGAACCAGTGGTGAAACTTTTGAACATTCTATCCGAAGCGATGATCAAGATGGTTTCGATCATCATGTACTACGCACCCATAGGTTTGGGTGCATACTTCGCGGCGCTCGTGGGTGATTTCGGACCGCAACTTCTGGGTGCCTACGGAAGGGCCATGCTCGTTTACTATCCTCTCGCATTTGCTTACTTCTTTGTTGCGTTCGCTATCTATTCGTACTTCGCCGCTGGTAAAGAGGGAACGAAGAAGTTCTTCAAGGTCATTTTCGAACCTGCGATCACAGCCCTCGCGACCCAGAGCAGCTTGGCTACGTTGCCTGTGAACTTGAAGGCTGCGAAGAGGCTTGGAGTGCCGAAAGATGTGAGGGAAATCGTTCTTCCCGTCGGAGCGACGATGCACATGGATGGTTCTTGCATCAGCGCGATATTGAAGATCTCTTTCCTGTTCGGAATATTCGGTATGCCTTTCAGTGGGATAGGAACTTTTGTGACGGCCTTCTTCGTCGCGGTGCTGAGTGGAGTTGTGATGTCAGGAGTTCCTGGTGGAGGACTCATTGGAGAGATGTTGATCGTCAGTCTGTACGGTTTTCCGCCCGAAGCTTTCCCGATCATCGCGATGATAGGCTATCTCGTCGATCCTCCCGCAACGATGGTGAACGCTACGGGAGATACAGTCGCAGCGATGATGGTCACAAGGCTGCTCGAGGGAAAGGAGTGGATGAAGAAGAAACTCACAGAAGCCGAGTCAGAATGAATCGAAGCTTGAAGGCGGCCGAAAGGCCGCCTCTTTTTTCATTTGGCTGGATATGAGAGTCTCGAGAAAAACTTCTTCCAATCTTTCCAATGCTTCATTGCCAAGATGGTGAAGTTGCCAAGATAGAACACAAGAAGGTGCGTCTCTTGGTTCAACGCCTTGTACAACACGTAGATCGACAGAACGATCAATCCCAAGAGCACTCTGAAGGAATCTTCTTCGGCTGTTGTTTTTCTCTTCAACAGACTGAAGAGACTGAACACCCCACCGAGTATAACGGGTGCTTCCCATTTNGTCAGCACCGACCACGCTCCAAAAGTAGTCGCCACGGCTTTGCCACCTTTGAATTTCAGCATGGGTGAGAACGCATGACCCGCAACAGCTGCCAACGCCGCCAGAGAGACAACGTACTTGTTCGCCAGTGAATCGCTCGCGATGAACAAAAACAGTGGGAAGGTTCCTTTGAAATAGTCGAGTCCGAGAGCAAGCACTCCCCATTTGAACCCCTTCGCGCGCCACAGGTTCGATGAACCTGGATTTCCGTCTCTGATCTTTTTCAGATCCACGTTGTTGATCTTCGCCAAGATGTACGAGTACATGATGGAACCTGACAGAAACTGNAGCGCTATCACGAAGATCTCAAACACGAATCTTCCTTCCTTTCCATTCGACGCTCTTCAGAAAGATCACTTTGTAGAGCGAGACGAAGAAAACCAACAGGAAAAACAGATAGTGTAAGAAATAAAGGAGTGCGTCCAGAATTGTGTAATCGCCAGTTTTTTTCGATACCTTGTAGATTTGTATGGCAAAGAGAAAATAGTACAGACTGTACGGAAAAGAAAAGAGGTTAACCATTCCTGAGTACAGTCCAACCATCCAGATGAAAACCAAGAAGAACATCGGACCAAGCGATGAGGCACCGAGCGCCATGTTCTTCGAAAAACCTTGGAACAGTTGCGCCAAACCCTGTGGGTACATGCGAAACTTTATCAGCGAACCACCGAGGTAATTCTCGACGCGATAACCTCTCTGCAGGAACAACCTTCCAAGCTTTATGTCCTCCAGTACGCCGTCCTTGAACGCCGCGTGTCCTTGTGTTTTTTCGTAATCCCTCCTGCTCACGACGATGACGGGTCCGTACGCGCCCATCGGTTTGGTCTTGAAAACAGAGAAACTACCCATCGATCCGATCACGATCATGTTGAACGGCAGGGAGAGATGTTCGTAAAGTTTTTCAAATCTTTGATAGGGCCAAACCGAGACCAGGCCGTCGTGTTCCAGTTGGATCGCCACAAGACTCTCGACGGCTTCTGGTTGCTGGTTCGACGTCCGCATCCATGAAGATCAAAATCTCGCCCGAGCTGTTGAGATAACCGTTCCAACAAGCCCAGCTCTTGCCTGCCCATCCTTCAGGTGGTTCACTGGAAAGATCGACGAGCTTGACATCTTCGAAGCTTTGGACGATTTGCTTCGTGCGGTCCGTCGAATTGTCGTTGACAACGATGATCTCAAGGTTCTCATAGGTTTGCTTTTTCAAGGCTCTCAGAATTTTTCCAATGTTCAATTCTTCGTTTCTCGCAGGCACGATCAGGGAAACCNATGGCCGTCGACTGGGGATTTTCTTCTGCAGAAATCTCATTCTCGAAAACAATATCCAGCCGATCAGCCAAGATGAGATCAAAAGAACGTGCCTCAATAAGTGCTGGATCATATTTAAAACTCTCCCAAAATGAAAAGTTCTTACCAAAACTATCTTACCATGCGACTCCTAACAAAAAAATAGACAACAAGCGATACGCTTCTGGTGGGTTTTCGGAGTCGACCTTAGCGTTGCAGAGATACGTTTCGCACAGGCGTGAGTAACGTCAGCCCTTCACACCACTTCCAACGAGCGATTTCACGAAAAGATCCTGCAACGCGAAGAATAGAATCAAAGTTGGAAGGAGTGCAACCACCGTTGCGGCCATGATGATGCCCCAGTTGTTCGAAGACTCGGCGTTCATGATCATGTTTATCGCCACCTGAACCGTTTTCATTCTGTCTTCCATCGCTACAATCATTGGCCAGAGGTACATGTTCCAGGCATAGGTGAAGTTTATTATTGCAGCACCGGCGATGATAGGTCTGGATAGTGGCAGCAAAACTTTCGTGAAGTACTGCATAGGTGTTGCTCCGTCTATCCTTGCGGCGTCTTCGAATTCTTTTGGGATCGTTTTGAAGTGTTGCTGCATCAAGAAGGTGTTGGTTGCACTGGCCAGGAAAGGTATCGTCATGGCCCAGTAGGTGTTGGTCCAGCCGAGCCTGGATATGATTCTGAACAACGGCACGATCAGCACAATTTCAGCGGGGATGAAAAGGGTGGCAAAGAGCACGTAGAACGTGATCTTCGAACCCTTGAAAGAAAAGTTCGCATAGGCATAACCTGAGAGACTCCCCGTGAACAGTTTACCCAGAGTTATAAAGATCGATATTAAAGCGCTGTTGAGTATCATCCTTGCGAACGGAACTATCTTGAAGGCGTCGATGTAGTTTTGCACGAAGAAACCTCTGGGTAAAAACTTCGGTGGGTAGGAGAAGACGAACTCAGGGGGCTGAATGCTCATGATGATCGCCAAAAGGATNGGTGCGAATATCAGCAAACTCGATATTATCAAGAGTATTTCGAAGACAATCGTCTTAATGATCCTTTTCTTGGATCTCTTCATGCGATCACCTCATTGGTAATGCACGCGTCTTTGACCGTAAGTGAAGTAAAGGATCGTGACGATCATCATCATGACGAAGAGAATCACATTTTCTGCGGAAGCCAAACCGATTTTCTGAAACCTGAATCCGTCCAGATAGAGTTTGTAAACCAGGTTCGTCGTGTAGATGCCAGGACCACCTCTCGTCATCACGTCGATGATCGCAAAAGACTGGAAGGTAGCCGATATAATGCTCATGATGACCAGATAAAAGGTTATTGGCGAAACCAGAGGAAAGATGATTTTCCAAACTCTCTTCCANGAACTNGCNCCNTCGATGATGCTTGCTTCCATGACTTCACTGGGCACGCTCTGCAAGGCTGCCAGGTAAAATATGACGTTGAAGGGCAGAGTTTTCCAGATTGAAGCAAATATGAGAGAGTACGCAGCAAACGGTCTTGTCGTGAGCCAGTGAGTCTGTATGCCGAAAAGGATTCTCATCAGATAGTTCACGTGCCCAACCACCGGGTTAAGGAGGAAACCCCAGAGTGCTCCGGCAACCGCGTAAGATACCGCATAGGGTGCAAAGATCAGGGTCCTGTATATCTTTGATCCAGGGACTTTCTGATCGAGCAGGAGAGCGAGGAAGAAGGACAAAAAGATCGAGATCACAACGGTGGTTCCGGTGTAAACGAGAGTGAAATTGACCGCATACAAATAATCCTTGTCTGTGAAAAGAGAAAGGAAGTTCTGCAGCCCCACAAAGATCCTTCTTCTCCCGAACACTGAGACTCTGAAAAAGCTGTTGTACAGAGCGTCAAAAGCTGGCATGTAGATAAAAAGAATTATTACCAAGTAAGTTGGTATTAAGAGCAAGTACGGGAAAATCTTTCTGCGCACAGAACTACCCCCAAAGAGGGCGGTCCGTACGGACCGCCCCAAGATCAGAAGTACTCCTTGATGGCCTTGTTTGCGTTCTTTTCCGCCTCGTCGAGTGCCTGTTTCGGTGTGAGTTCACCCGTGAGCATCTTTTCCACTGCCATGTCTATGGCGTTTCTAACCTCTGGGAATGCACCGATGATGGCGCCTTGAGTGTTGTAGTTCTGNACACTTGTGAGCAACTGAAGAATAGCGGTCAGATGGTGCGGATTTTCTTGATAGTAACCCTGAACGAGCAACGTCTGTATCGCATCGACGCGTATCGGATAATACCCAGTGGCCTTGTGCCAAACGATCTGCGGGCCTGGTTCGGCGAGGTACTTGACAAGTTTCCATGCGGCATCGACTTCCGCTTGGTTCTTCTGTTTCAAAATCCACAGACTTCCTCCACCTACCACGACCCCGCCGCGCTGTGTGCCATCTGGGAGTGGTAGGAAGGCTGTGCCGAGTTCAAATCCTTGCTTCTTTGATTCGTTCATCAAAAGTGCCACGTCCGAAGTGGACGAGATCAACATACCGACNGTTTGAGATATGAACAGCTGTCTTGCCGCGGTCCAATCAGCGCGTCTTGTGTTGATCATCAAGCCTTCCTTCGTGAGTGTGTTCCAAAGGTTCAGGAAGTTGAGCGCTGCTTGGTTGTTGAAGACCACCTTGGTGGCTTTCTTGGTCCTTCCGTTGTCGTTGTCCACNAGCGGTTGATTCTGAAGCGCCATGTATTGCTCGAAGAACCAAGCGTAGAGTGGCCAGGTGATCCCCGTTCTGACGATGTTGCCCTTTTCATCCTTCTTAACCAACTTTCGACAAGCTTCTATCAATTCGCTGAAGGTTGTTGGTGGGTTGTTCGGATCGAGCCCAACTTCCTTGAACATCGTTTTGTTGTAATAAAGCAAAGGCGTAGAGCTGTTCCAAGGCATCGAGTAGAGTTTCCCACCGACGCGGTAATAGTTCAAAACCTGTGGCAGGAACAATCCGACATCGAAGGTAGGATCCTTGTCGATCAAATCTTGCACTGGGACGATCACACCACTGTCGATCATCTTCTGCGTGCTGATCTCGTTGAGTTGAACAACGTGTGGGGGAGTGCCGGCCTGAACCGCTGAGATCAACTTGGCGAGTATCTCTTCGTAGCTACCAACGTACTGGACTTCCACCTCGATGTCCGGATTCAGCTTCATGAAGTCGTTGACCATGTTCTGAATGACTTCGATCCTCCAGCCACCCATCGCGTGCCAGAACTGGATCTTGACCTTGGCGAAGCTCAGAACTGTCAGAACCGCAAGAACGATCACCAAGAACCTTCTCACCACAAACACCTCCTTTGAGGTTGATTCAAAAAGAGATAAGCATTGAGAGATTAGTGATGTTTAAAAAATCGTACAATCTCGTTGAAATAGGTTCCACAAAAGCAAAACCAACCCTTTCGGGTTGGTTTCTCCACCTCTCCTCAACCCTGTTTTAACTAAAGCTTATCACATACGAAGCTCGACTATGCGAAGATCAATGTTTTCGTAACTATCTCTTCATATTTCTGTCGCATTAACGCAACAGGAGTGAACGCTTTCGATCGGAGGCTAAGTTCAGACACATAAGATCGAGCAGGACGCGATGATTGGATTCAAATTTGTTGAAGATTTTCCCCTGACGATGATTGAACAATGTGCTTGGATCATCCTCACAAACAGCGAAGAAAAAGATCTGTGCAAATTAGTTCACAGTAACGATGTTTTTACTGCATTCACAATTTAAAGGAAAAGCGATACAATATGAACGACGGTCACTCTCACGGAGGTGAGAACCATGAAGAAGCTGTTACTCGTTCTTTTGATCGTAATGGTCTTGACCTCGGCGTTCGGTCAGTTTGCACGCATCAACACGATACGGGTAATTGCGGATGGAACCATCGACGCGCAGGGAGGCATGAAGATCTCTTTCAGGTGGGTCTTCCCAACCAACGCACTCTACATGCAAGTGAAAAGCACTTTCCCGAACCCTTACGTACTGTTGAGGAACCTCACCACGTTCAGCAGCATATTCGAACTGACGAACACGAAGATCAGCTACGACGATGCGAAGAACTCCATTTTGGTTGATACCGATGTGATCGGAGCCGTGGTGAACAGGAAAGGCAGATGGGAGTTCAACCTCGGAAAAGGTGCAGAGTTGGTTCACGCAACGGATCAAATGGCCATCTTTGTCCTTGTGAACGCTGCCTCTTCGGAAGAGGTCATCTTCACGACCATGAAGCTAAACCTGCCGAGTGGTTGCTCTGAACTCAAGTACGATCCTGCCTCAGGTGTTTTCTCTTTCAACATGAAAAGGANGAACGTCTCGGGCAGTGTGAGTGCCGATGTCAACGCGAAGGTAAAACCGAGAATCATGTCTGCCCTTTACAAAGTCTACGGTATGCCGGACGTCATGGACGGAGCCTACTGGGTGGCGAAGTTCATCTTGATGAACAAGGGCAAGGGTGACATAGTGGATTTGAGGATTTCTTACAAACTCGGTGACTACACCTCTTGGTCTCCGGAGTCCGTCTACGACGTGGTTCCACCCAATGGAGCAGTCGTCGATCTGTACTATCCCATAATATCTTCCAACGTCACACAGCTTCGTTCTCAAACTCCGGTTGACCTTCAGATCAAGTACAGTTACAAAGACCGTTCGGGAAAAACTTACTCGGACACGATCATCAAACGTATCCAGATGCTGGGTGTCAACCAGTTCGAATTTTCGAACGTCCCAGAGGAAGAGCGAACTGGTTCATGGATAGACAACTTTTCAAATTCCCCATTACTCGCGGCCTTCGTGACATACCTGGACGATGTGGTGAAGAGTTTCGTCGGTCTGGTGAGTCAATACTCCGGTGGAGCTGGAGCGGCTCTGAAGGACAAAGACGCCATAGCGTTCATGAAATCTTTGTACGATCTTGCCATACACAACGGTATATCCTACCAAACCCCTTCTGGGTTCTTGGTCGAGTACGCTTCACTCGGACAGGATGTCAAGTACCCAAGGGATGTGTTGAGGGACAAGGCGGGTACGTGCCTCGATTTGGCGATCCTGTTTGCAGCGGTGGGACAAGCGGTCAGTTTGAAGAGTTACCTCGTCGTGATGCCCGGCCATGCCTTCACGGTCATAGAACTTCCCTCGGGTGATATACTGCCTATCGAGACCACAGGGTTGGGTGGACCCGTGGTCGGTAAGAGCGCCACGTTCGAGCAAGCCGTGGAGATGGCGATGGAACTGCTTGGAAAACTCGAGTTCGGTAAGTTTTTCATCGTCGACATCGGTGAAATGCAGAGAAAGGGAGTTTTACCGCCAGAACTTCCGCAACTTCCTTCAACGATCATAAAAGATTGGGGATACACGCTTCCCAGGGCGACGGGAGGAACTGCCGGCGGGTCAACACCGCAGACAACCACGCCTCAGACTGGTACCGGCACTCAACCTCGACCGAGCCAACCTTCCACGACCGTCGTGAACTTGACGGGTGTGTTCGAGGGAACTTACAGGAACAGCATCACCGGTCAACAGGGGACTTTGGAGTTCTACATAGAGCAGTCTGGTAGTACCGTAAAAGGAACTGCTTGGGCGGACCAAGACATGGGAGATTTCACTGGAACTGTTTCAGGCAACAACGTCAAGATAACTGCAAAGATGGAATCGTCCGCGTACGGCACCAGCTACGTGGTGGTCTTCAACGGCACGGTGCAAGGCAACGCGATACAGGGNACTTACACGGTTCAGGGAACGAATGTGTCTGGCACGTTTCAAGTCAAAAGAACACAGTAGTCAAGCAAAATAAATAAATTTTAGGGATGGCCGATTCGCCATCCCTTTTTAGCTGAGCGCAAGCGTTGGAANAAACTTTGGGTCAGATCAACCCCTCTTGGGCCCTTTTCAAAAGCGTGGCCATCACTTTCTTGATA
>Ga0065718_1005108_pt1 | contig 18551 bp, 17 predicted proteins | sample GBSCel77sediment_2_FD_59105 | JGI IMG/M metagenome (GOLD analysis project Ga0065718, IMG submission 59105) | Hot spring sediment microbial communities from Great Boiling Spring, Nevada - cellulolytic enrichment CS 77C v3 (version 3) | ecosystem: Environmental > Aquatic > Thermal springs > Hot...
CATTTTTTAATTTTTTATTAATTAGGACTATAAAATTTGATTACTAATTACTTTAATTCAAATTTTTATCTCTTTTCTAGCCCTTTCAATTAACCAAAGCGGCGCAAAAAATCCTAAAAATGCTATCCAAAGTAAAAATCCAGAAGTTAATAATCCTAATGTTATTTTAAGATTTTCTGAAACTTCTCCTAAATCTAATTCTTTCTTTGCTTCTTCTTTCTTCCCTTCTTTAGCTTTTTCTTCTGCTTCTTTAACTTTATCAACTAAACTTTTTAAGTTCTCTAAGTTTGCTTTTAATTGTTCTGGAGGAAGATTGATTATTTCTGTGCGAATTTTTCTTAACTTATCTATTGAATCTTCCACCAATTCTTTAGCTTTTTTTTCAGCTTCTTCAGGCTTCATTCCCTGATTAATATATATTTGTTTGTAATTTTCTATTAAAATATCTTTATTATCTTCAATCGTTCTTAACGCTTCATCTATATATTCCTCTACTTGCTTTTTTGTATTAATAACTTCTGGTAAAATTGACAAAAATTCAAATCCCCATCCTTCAAGTATTCTAAAGGTTTTTCCCTCAAATTTAATTTTAGCAATTGTACCTCCTATTTTTACAGGCACAGCTAAAATTTCTGTTATTCGTTTAGAAAGTTTACTTACAAAATATATTAAATCATCTATAGAACATCTTTCTTTTAAAAACTTTATAACCTTTTGTTTTTTATGGGGGTCGTTAAAAATAGAACGATCACTTAAAAGCAGCAATCCAATGCTTCTTCTTACTCCTTTTTTAAGCTCCTCTTGGTGTTTACCCCAAACTCGAGTTAAAGCATAAAATTTCCGTAAATTTTCTTCTGTTATTTCTGAAGGAACCTTTGTTTCTCCTTCATCTATCATCCTTTCTAACTCACCTTTTATTTCTTGTCTAATTGCATCTAACAAATCTTTAATAAATTGATCCCGTTTCCAATTTAATAAATCAATAAATTCTTGGTATTCATCGAAAATCTCCTCAGCAAATTTATTAAGTTTTTGATCAAGTGTTTCAACTTCTAATTTATCACCTTCGGGTGTCTGCCCTCCGATTTCTCCAGGGGGTTGTTGTTCTTGTCCTTGTTGTTGTTCTTGTCCTTGTTGTTGTTCTTGTCCTTGTTGTTGTTCTTGTCCTTGTTGTTGTTCTTGTCCTTGTTGTTGTTCTTGTCCTTGTTGTTGTTCTTGTCCTTGTTGTTGTTCTTGTCCTTGTTGTTGTTCCTTTAATTGTTCAGGTTGAAATTCTGATGCTCCTCCTGGCATTGTTGAAGATGGTGGTAATTCGACTTGTTGTTTAGGTTCAATTATAGTTATTTCTTCTTTTGGTGTTTGTACTCCTTGTGCTATTATACTTCCATCTGGTTTTAAAATTAAATAACACCCTTGTTGGTATCCACCTTCCCCAGCATAATATGACTGATTAGAATGAAAGGTTATCACTCCTTCTTGTTGTATTACAGCTAATTCTCCCTGTTGTAAATATTTATACTGATGCCCTCTGATTAGATAAGAAAAACCTAAATTTTGTAATATTTCTGAATATTCAGTAGGAGATAAATCCCAAGCAACGCTTATTCTTCCTTTACCAATTTCTTGTTCTGTAGTTATGTCTGACCAATAGATTTGTTTTAAGTCTTCTCTTGAAGGACTAATTAAACGTCCTAAGTTTATGTTTTCTGAATCTAAAATTGGCTGATTTTGTTCAAATTTAATACTTACAGGTAATCCTCCATGTGTAATTAAGATATCCCTATACATAACTGCATGAGGTAATTTTGAAAAAGTTTCTTCATATAATAATTTCGTTCTTTGTATAAACGCTTTATAATCTTGTACATACTGTTCTATTTTTTGAGTAGAGCCTGAATATCGTTGATCCAACCATCCAAATAAAGTAGGGTATCTACCTTGATCGTATTCCGATTCTATAAAATCTTTAGGGACCCCTAGCATCTGTAAGGCAAATTCTGCAGGTGTAATATTCGGTTCAAGACTTTGAGGATTAGATTCATTAATTTTTTCGAATACATCATCTTCATGATCTCCTTTTAGAATTATTACTTCATTTCCGTAATTTGTTTTTAATTCAAATAGTTTTCTTACAACCTCGAAACTATATTCTCCTCTATCTACAAAATCGCCCATACAAACAAAAGCTACTTTCTTTCTAGAGTTTTTTAATTCTTTAAATTTTTCAATAGCTGCTTCTAACGCATGTATATCACCATGAATATCAGTAACAGCAACTATAGTATAATCATCAGGAATATAAACTAAACCAAAAAGGTTAATTATTTTTGATGTATCTAATCCTAATTTCTGTAATTTAGATTTCAAAGCTTCTCTATTATTAAGTTGTTTTAATTCATTAATAAGTTCAACAACCTTTTCTTCTTTTCTTTCTTGTTTTTTGTAATCTGGTAAAGAAGCATATTCCGGATTTTTTTGAAGTTCTTGTTCAGCCCATTCAAAAGCCCAATCAAGTTGTTCTCTTAATAATATTCCTTGAATTCTTCCTAACTCCAATTCATTCCACCTTCTTTCAATCATTTCTACTGAGTCTTTTTCAAAAGGTCTATCAGCTCTATCTTTTCGTCCTATATTTCCTTCTAACCCACGTACCATTATTTTAATTATATTAAAAAAATGAACAAAAAGCAAATTTTAACCCTCTTGACAAGCTATATAGAGTTATGGTATAATATAAATGGTACAATTAGAAAGAAAGGAGGTGAGAATAATGCCAGGTTGGCTTCCCGTCCTTCTTGTCGTTGTGGTGGGGTTGATAGGTTTCGCGGCGGGGCTGGTGTGGGGATCGAGGAGGAGAGGTGGAGGAGAGGCTATAATGAGATTGGTAGCGGGGTTCTTCGGGTTTTATGCAGGTTTAATACAACGTCTATCCGAGATCAAGAAGGTTGGAGGTGGCAGGCTGGAGGTGGAAGAGGATGATTCACGGGGACTAGCCTTCCTGCCTACCGTGGAAACGCGGGAAACGCAGGGGGGCTAAAATGCAGAAAAAGAAAAAAAATAAAATAGAGGTGAGGTGGGGAATGAATAAACCGCCCACGGATGGGCGGTTTTTATTTTTTTATGATTGTTACATATTCTCCACAATACCTATTATTGCTATAAATATCATTATTAAAGATATAGTAATTGCTATTATATAAAAATAATAATATTCTGTTTCTTCTAATTCATTTTCTATCTTAACAACTTTTTCTTCTATACTTTTTTCTTTTTTTTCTAAACTATCTAAATTATTCTTCAGTGTTTTTAAAATTTCTTTATTTTCAATATTATTATTTTTGAGAACTTTTATTTCTTTTTCTAACTCTTTTAATTTTTTCTCTATATTATCCAATATTTCTTTATTTTCTTTTGTAATTAGTTTATTTTTCTTAGCTTTCTTTAATTTATTTATTTCTGCTTCTATTTTTTTTAATCTCTTCTCTAATTTTTCTCTTTCTACCTTGTGCTCCTCCTGGTGCCAAACTTGAGCACCAGAAGGAACTTCTTTAACAAAGTCTTCTACCTGGGCCCAGCATAAGCTGAGCCCCAAAAGCAGCAGCAGTAGCAGCAGGACTAATAATTTTTTCATTTTTAGTCACCTCCATTTTAATTATACAATATTTATATTAAAATGTCAAATAAAAATTGATTCCTATTTTCTCTATAATATTTGTTTAATTTTTTGCTATTTTATTATTAACATCATTTTTAGGATGTTGGACGTCGTAAAGTATAGATTTTGATAAGATAAATTTAACTGTTCTAGATAGAGATTTGAATATAGATGAAAAATTTCAAATAATCAGAATTTCCCCCATAAAATAACTTTTATATATAAACCTATTTTTTTAATATTTTCATAAAAAATAATTATTTCAGTCAAGCACACTTCTTTTTTATAATTTAATTAGCAAGCTAAAGGAGGTGAATGAAGATGTTTAAAGAGATAAATATTATAGTGTTTGTTATTTCTATATTTGCTTTGATAATAGGAACAATGATAAGTACAATTTGGATAGAATTTAAGGTTTTATCTGTTATTTGGGAGGTTAAAGATAAGATAAAAGAACAGTTGATGATAATAAACATATCTGATAATAAAGATTTAGAGAGGTTTTTAAAAAAATTCGAAGATTTACTAATTAACGCTTATAAGACAATAATGCATTATATAGCTTATATGGTATTGTTTTATATATTTATAGTGTGGGTGTTTTTGTTGATTTTTATAACCTATATTAGATAAATATCTCATAATTAGGAAAATAGAATATAAAGATTCGGGCCAAATGGCCCTTTTATTTATTTTTGATGTTATTTTTGATGAATTTTAAGATGAGCAAAGGCAGATTTTGTTGTAAGATCTATAAGAGCAGTTAAACAAGATAAAATCATAGAATTTAGAGGAAAAATATATTCAAGGTTAGAAGGTTTAATTGAATTAGGGGATGGCGTAGTAATACTAAAGGTCATCAGTCCCGGCTATTTAAATTTTGAATTTTATGAATTTGACTTTATTTAAATATAATTAAGGTAGTAAGCTACAGGAGGTGAGAGGAATGGAATTAACTTATTTATTGTATTATTGTAAAAAGGGTAAAGCTATAATATGGGTTGTAGATCTTCTTAAAGAGAAGAAAGTTGTATATAAAATTAAAAGATTAGATGAGAGGTTTGCAAATGTAGAAATTATTTCTAAAGAATCTAATACAAATGAAAATTTTAAGATAGAATGGGGAGACTTAGAACGTAAAATTAAAAATAAAGAGTGGGCTATAGGATCTTTCCAAAATTTATAAAGATGGCTGAATTTTTTCAGCCATCTTATTTTCTGCTTTCTTTATGTTTTGTATGCTTGGCGCACCATTTACAAAATTTATTTAACTCTAACTTTTTTTCAGAACCTTTTTTCTTCCAAATATAATAATTCGCTCTATTACATACTGTACATTTTAATCTTATTAAATTTCTTGTTTTTGTTGCCATTTCTAGAAAATTATAAATCACAAAAAATTTATTTACAAGTTTCTCCTAGAGTAGCTTCTACAAAATCAAAAGAACTAACAGTAAAATTAGTTGAAGTGGTATTTATATTATCGGAAATAATGATTTGACTGGGAGTAACAGTAGCGTACATAATAGAAGAGGTTGCTCTACCAGTTAAACTAATGGGAGTGCTTGTTACACATGCAGATTCTAATGGTTTAATGTTGAAATTTTTATCTGTTTTAATAAACCATAAATTACCATAGCTTCCTGTACAATCTCCACGCCCAATGCCGGTAATTAAATAACTAGGCTCTTGATAAGATTTTTTAATATTATGAATAGCAGAATAATCATATAAAGCTGCCAATTTTTTCAATAATAGAATAGATCCATCCGAATGAATTTTACCTACCCACCCTTGACTTCCATATATGTTCCCACCTAAAACAAAGGAATTATCTGGTAGAATATAGATATCATTAATAGCTACGTTGTTATCTATTCCATTAAATATCCTTTCTCCCCAAATAGGATCTCCAACCGAGTTTAGTTTTATAATGATTTCTTCGTAATTTCTACCACTTCTACCTCCAATTATAATATTCCCCTCATTATCAAATCTTACAACAAAAGAATAATCCCACCATGAAGAAGCATAATATCTGTTAGCCCATTGAATAGCTAGATCAGTTAATTTTACTACAAATATATCGTTCCAAGCAGCACCCCAAGAAGTTGTTTCTCCAGCAATTACTAATTCATTTCCTTTGATATCTACTGATACAAATTTTTCATCGCCTGTTGAACCTATAGCATGGGCAGTTATTAGGTTCCCGTTATGATCTAACTTTATTAATAAACCGTCTAAACCACCTGAACCTGCTGAATTTGTATAACCTACAATAATGATATTTCTATTGTTATCTTCCACAAAATCCAAGCCTTCTTCATCCCCACTACTTCCTAAAATTTTTTGCCATATTATATTACCATTTGAATCAATTTTAATTAACAAAACATCTCTATTCCCGCTAATATTAGTAGACCCAACCATTAAATAGCTACCATCAGATATTTTCCTCGCTGAGTAAATAATCTCATCTCCGCTACCATTTATTCTTTTTACCCACATTTTTTGACCAGTTTTATCGGTTTTAGTAATTATGATCTCTTTAGGAAGAACTGTAGCCCAGTTATACCCTAAAATTAAATATCCATCGTCTAATTCAAATACTCTTATACCGAGTTCATTATAACCAGTATAATATGATTTCCAAAAGCAAGCTACAGGTTGTTCTAATCTATCTTCTTGAAAAGACTGCGGAGTTAAAGTTAAATTATTTCCTTTTTCTAATAAATATGGATCATCTCCATTATCTTTTCCCGAAACACTTTCCGGACCTATATTCTTAGAACTTTCTAAAACTGCTGTTAATTCGAAATTGTTATTGTTGTCTATCACTAATGAATAATAATAAATTGGACGATTAATCGGATCTACAGGAAGCTTTTCTAGATTTATACCAACAGAAGAAAAATCAGAAAAATTAATAGGTATCCAGCCAGTACCATCAGTATTCATATAAGTTGAAGAGGGGGCACAATAATAACTATAGCCTACCACATCAGGTAATTGTGGATAGTCTGCTTTGCAATTAGTTGTAGCAGATTGCATAGGTAAAGATAAATAAATAGTATTAGGTCTCAAATTAGAATATTTATCAACTAAACTTATACCTAACTGTTCTGCTTGAATTATTGTTAACTGAAGAATTTTACTTAAATTAGATAGATTTTGAATTCTTTGAAAATCTCTTAGGCTTTTATAAGCTTCAGAAGGTTTCAGAACATGAGCAAGTATACCAACTAATGCTGAAAATATAGCTATGGTTATAATAAGTTCAATTAAACTAAAAGCTTTTTTATTCATTTTTTATGATTTTTACAATATTTCAACTTTTGTAATTTTATCTATTATTTTTTTTGGTTGATTAATTCTTTTAATTAATGTAATATTTTTTATTTTAATAAACTCTACTTTTTCATTAATAATTGCTAAAGTATCATCATCGTTAACGCAACTTGCGAAAATTAGATTTCCGAATTTTTCTTTGGGCTCAAAAATTTTAATTCCCTTCCCTCCTCGTCTTTGAATATTAATTTCTTTTATTGAAATCTTTTTTACATAGCCATTTTCAAATATTGTTAAAATATACTTCTTATTTAAGGGAGTAACAGTAAAGACAAAATCATCTTTTAATTTCATTACTTTTACTCCTGAACCGGCTCTTGTTTGAATAGGTAAATCATTTTTAATTCCTAAACCGAAGCCATTAATACTTATAAGGAAAATATCATAAGTACCATCTAATAACACTTTTACCACTTCATCATCATTTTTAAGCTTAATTATTTGCACACCTGTTCTTTTAACTGAAATTACGTCTTCTATTTTAATTTTTTTAGCTAAACCATTTTTAGTAAAAATAATAAGATTCTTAGCTCCTATAGGTCTTATAACATCCAATATTTCATCTCCTTTTTCAATAATTAAATTAGTCTCTAAATATTTAGGAGAATTATAAAAATCGCTTACATTTAATGTATAAATTTTCCCCTTTCTAGTATAAGCTAATAATTTTTCTGTTGTTTTAGTCAAAACAATTTTCCCAAAATTTTCTTTATCTTTTAAGATTTTTTCAAAAGGAGTATCTAGTTTATATGTTTTTACAAATTTCTTTTGATTTATAAAAAGCAAAACATCTTCTTCCCTAATCTCTTCTTTTATCTTTGATTGAATAATCTCCTCTTCTTTTATTTCAGTTTTTCTCTTATCTCCATATTTTTTACTTATCTCTTCTGTTTCTTTTATAATAATTTCGTCAATTTTTTTAGGATATTTTAAAATATTTTCCAATTCTTTTTTTAGTTTTAATTTTTCATTTAACTCATCAATAATTCTTTTTGTTTCTAAAGATGTTAATGTCCTTAATGGCATTTCAAGAATAGCATCAGCTTGTCTTTCATTTATTTTTAATCTATTCATTAAATTCTTTTTAGCAGATTCTCTATCAGGTGATTTTCTAATAATTCTAATTACTGCGTCTATGTCTTGTAAGGCTTTTTTAAGCCCTTCTAAAATTTCTATTCTTTCTTTAGTTTTCTCTAGATCATATTTTGTCCTCCTTCTAATAACCTCCCTTCTATGATTTATCCAGCTTAAAAGTAGTTCTTTTAAATTGAATACCTTAGGTTGGATGCCTTCTTCTAAAGCGATGAAATTGAAGTAATAATTTTTTTGAAGATCTGTTAATCTATAAAGTTTTTCAATAATATTTTTAAGAAGATTTTCGTCCTTTTCAGAAATTTCAATTACTATTCGTATTCCCTCTTTATTAGATTCATCTCTAACTTCTTTTATTTCTGGAATTATTTTATTTAAACTTAAATTAGCTATTTGTTGAACAAGTTCTGACTTACTAACTTGCCAAGGTATTTCATTAATAACTATTCTTTTAGCACCTCTTTTTGTCTCTTCTATATTTATTTTCCCCCTAATTACAATACCACCTCTTCCGGTTTTATAAGCTTCTAATAATGCTTTCCTTCCGTAAATTGTACCGCCTGTAGGAAAATCAGGGCCTTTGATAATTTCTAATAATTCTTTAATAGAAAGGTCTGGATTTTTTATTAGATTTTTAACTGCTTCACAAACTTCAATTAAATTATGAGGGGGGATATTAGTAGCCATACCAACAGCAATTCCTAAACTTCCATTTAGAATTAATTGTGGAATTTTAGCTGGTAAAACTACTGGCTCTTTTCTTGTATTATCATAATTAGGTCTAAAATCAACACTTTCTTTTTCGATGTCAGCTAGCATTTCTACAGCAAAAGATGAAAGCTTTGCTTCTGTATATCTATAAGCAGCAGGAGGGTCTCCATCAATCGAACCGAAATTTCCTTGGCCAATTACTAAGGGGTATCTCATTGAAAAATCTTGAGCCAATCTTACAAGAGCCTCATATACAGCTTGATCTCCATGAGGATGATATCGTGCTATGGTATTTCCAACAATATTAGCGCATTTAGTAAATTTTTCATTAGGCCATAATCCTAATTCTTTCATTACATATAAAATTCTTCTTTGTACTGGCTTTAAACCATCTCTAACATCAGGTAAGGCTCTTGAAACTATTACGCTCAAAGCATAGTCTAAATAAGAAGATCTAAGTTCTCCTGTGATTTCACTTACTTTAATTTTTTCTTTCATATTTTAAGATTACTTAATTTTTAAATTATCTAAAAAGATTTAGTACTGCATTAAAAATAGTAGCTAGTCCTGTTTTAAAAGCATTAGCGGTTGTAACTATTAAAACTTCAGCTGGTGATGGTTTTAATCCTAAAACAGGAATAATATGTCCTCCTTGAAACCACCATAAAAACATAATTATTACAAATATTCCAATAGCATATTTATATGCTTTCCATTTTTTTCTTATTTCCTCAAATTGTTTTGAGTTCATTTATATTAGAAGGTAATCTTTTTCTTCTAATTTTTTAAGATTTAATTTTAAATTTTTAACTTTCTCTCCTTTAAAATTTTCGACCTTATCTACTAAAATTACTACTTTTAATTTTAAATCATTTTTCAGTTTTTGCCAATTCTTTATATTTTTAAAAATTCCTATATCTATAGTTTCATCAAACTCTTCTTTGATATTTTTAAAAATTTCATCTTTAAATTCACTAGTAGAGTATAAAATTTTTGTTTCTCTAGTCCCCCAAACAACAATGATATTTTCTCCATTCTGGTAGCCTCTAAAAAATATTCCTTTCAGTTCATATTCTCCAGGTAAGTTAATAATATTAGGATCATTGATATTAGGAGTTATTTTTGATAAAATTTTAATATCTGCTGATTTTGATTTTAAAGATTCGAAAATTATTTTTACGTCGCTTAATTTTACTTCTATTCCTTCTTCAATTTTTTTGATTTCCATTTTAAAAAATATTATATAATATTCTTAATGACCACACAAACTGATAAAAGAATTACAATTAAACCAAAAATTAGAAATGTTAATATTGGAGATATTATAAATGGATTTGTAATCAAAAAAAGAGCTCGGGAAATATATGTAGATATACCTTGTTTAGGCGTAGGTAGAGTTTATGGAATTGAATATATGAAAGCGAAAAATTTAATCAGTAAAATTAAAGAAGGTGATGAGGTGGTAGTTAAAATTATAGGTTTTGATGACGGATATGGCAATTTTGAATTAGAACTACAGGATATAGAATATATAAGTGCATGGCTAAAAGCTAAAGAAGCAATGAATGAAAGAAAGATTTTGGAATTAGAGGTAGTAGAAATTAACAAAGGAGGTTTAATAGTTGAGTTCAATGGATTAAAAGGTTTTGTGCCTTTATCTCACTTAACACCAGAACATTACCCTAGGATAGGAGAATTTGATAAAAGAAAAATTACTGAATATCTTCAACAATTTTTAGGTAAAAAGTTTAAATTAAGAATTATTAATGTTGATCCTGCATCACAAAAATTAATTTTATCTGAAAAAGCTGCTTATCTTGAAGAATATCAGAAGGTTTTAAGTCAATTTAGGGTTGGAGAATTAAAAGAAGTTGAAGTTTTAGGTGTAAGTAAATTTGGCATTTTTGTAAGATTCTATAATAATCCTCCTATTGATGGCTTAATTCATATTAATGAAATTCCTGACAAATATAAAAATTTAGAAGAAACTTTTAAGAAAGGAGATAAAATTATAGCTAAGATAATCAAAATCGAGGCAGACAGAGTTAATCTTTCTCTAAAAGATCTTACAGAAGATCCTTGGGTTAAACTTTCTAAGCAATATAAAGTTGGAGATGAAGTTAAAGGAAGGATTACCGAAATTTCTCAATTTTTTGCTGTTGTAGATATTGAAGGAGTAAAAGGTGTTGTTTTAGAAGACTTTGAAAACTTAAAGAAAGATGAAGAATACTCCTTTATCATTGAACAATTAGATCCAGATAATAAAAAACTTATATTGTCTGTTAAAAAATGAAGTTTAGCAATCAGCTACTAAACCTCATATTAATTTTTGCAGGAATAATTTTGCTGACCTTTTTTATATCATCTTATGTAAGTTATAAAAACTTAAAAGTTATTTCTCTATATGAATTTAAAAATTTAATTGAAAAAGATGAACTAAAAAAAATTTCAGTATATGATAATTTTATAATAGCAGAAACTATAAGGGGTGAAATTATTAAAACAAACAAAGAATCTGGTGTAACTTTTTGGCAAATTGCTAAGGACTTAAATATTCCTCAAGAGAAATTACAAAAAATTGAAATAACTTCTCAAAATAAAACCTCTCAAGAAATTATTTTAGCTTTAATAATAAATCTTCTTCCTGTTATTGTAATTATTGCTATATTTTGGTATATGTTTTCACAAGCACAAAAGGGAGCAGGACAAATTTTTTCTTTTTCTAAATCAAGCGTAAAAATGTATGATCCAAGGAAAGAAAGAATAACATTTAATGATGTTGCAGGATTGAAAGAAGCAAAAGAAGAATTAAAAGAGGTAATTGAGTTCTTGAAAAATCCACAGAAATTTTTATCATTAGGAGCACGAGTACCTAAAGGAGTTTTATTAGTGGGACCACCAGGCACAGGAAAAACATTGTTAGCAAAAGCAACAGCTTATGAGGCTGGGGTTCCCTTTTTTTATATTTCAGGTTCTGAATTTATTGAACTTTTTGTAGGAGTAGGGGCAAGTAGAATAAGGGATGCTTTTTCTGTAGCCAAAAAATTTGCTCCTTCAATTTTATTCATTGATGAAATAGACTCTATAGGAAGAATTAGGGGAATTGGTATTACAGGAGCTCATGAAGAAAGAGAACAAACTTTAAACCAATTGCTCGCAGAAATGGATGGATTTGAAAAAGAAATTCCGTTGGTTGTGATTGCAGCTACAAATAGACCTGATGTTTTAGATCCAGCATTATTACGGCCAGGTAGATTTGACAGAAAAATTTATTTAGATTTGCCTACAGTTTCAGAAAGAGAAGAAATTTTAAAAATTCATTTAAAGAATAAAAAGGTAGGTGAGGTAAATTTAAAAGAAGTCGCTGAAAGAACTCCAGGCTTTTCAGGAGCAGATATTGCTAATTTATGTAATGAAGCTGCTATTATTGCAGCGAGAAAAAATAAAAATCAAATTGATCAAGAAGATTTACTAGAGGCAATAGAAAAAGTAATATTAGGTCCGGAAAGAAAATCTAAAGTTTACTCTAAAAAGGAAAAAATGATCGCAGCTTATCATGAAGCTGGTCATGCTATAGTTGCCCATTATCTTCCTTATGCCTCTCCAGTTCAAAAAATTTCTATAATCGCAAGAGCCCGAGCAGGTGGTTATACATTAAAAACGCCTTTAGAAGAAAAATCATTTTTATTCAAAAAAGAATTTTTAGACGAAATAGCTGCTGCTTTAGGTGGTTATGCATCTGAACTTATAGTTTTTAATGATATCTCTACTGGTGCTAGCTCTGATTTAAGAGTAGCTACGGATATGGCAAGAGAACTAGTAACTACTTACGGAATGTCAGAAAAATTTGGTCCTATAAGTTTAGGAAGAAAGCAAGAAGTTATTTATGGTTATAAAGAGTATTTAGTCGAAAAAGATTATTCTGAAAAAACTGCAGAAGAAATAGATAAAGAAGTTCAGAAAATTTTGCAGGAAGCATTAGAAAGAGCAAAGAGGATTTTAGAAATAAAAAAAGATAAATTAGATAGGGTTGCTAAAGCATTAATAAAGAGAGAGACATTAGAAAAAAAGCAGTTTGAGAGATTAGTTGGGGAACCTAAGGGTAGCTTGAGGGATATTTAGAAATAACTTATAATAAATATAGGAAATCTTCAAGGGGGTGATTGGAGTGAATGAGGTATTCGAGAAATTAGCAGACATTATATCTACTAGAACAAAAATCAAAAAAGAAGATATTACCTTAGAATCAGACTTCGAGTTAGATCTTAAATTAGATTCATTAGATATCGTAGAATTAATTATGGCAATAGAAGAAGAATTTAATATTAATATACCAGACGAAGATATTCAAAAATTAAAGACAGTGAAAGACGCAGTAGAATATATTTCAAATAGAATTTCTTAAATCTCGGTATTTTATAATAGGCAGGCTATTTGGGCCTGCCTATTATAATTAAACTTCTGGAACTTCTGCAGAGGGAGGAATATATCTTGTAGGTGTAATCTCTAAACCATATTGGGGTACCACTTCTATAGGTATATGGAANAAAGAAGCTAATTCTTCTGTATTTAAAATTAAACGATTTTCATCATAATCTGTATTCCATCTTCCTTTAGTATATGCCCAAATTAATCTTTTNNTATAAAATANTTTCTTCGTCATACAAAGATTTAAAATAAGTTAAAGGTCTATCAATAGAAGGAATTGTTTTAGAATCTCTAATCAATCCATTCATATCTTGTCTTTCAAAAACCTTAAATACCCCCATTACTAATCCTACATTTTTATCTCTATTTTGGGAAAATACATCCTTAGAAGCAATATAACAAAATCTTACTACACACCAATATCCCGGTTTTGAAATCTTTTTTTCTATTCCTTCAATAATTTCTCTTTCTCCAGGAGTTAATTTCATTAAATCTTTTTCTATTTCTTTCTTTTCTTCTTCTTTACCTACTTTCCATTCTATTTGTTGACCAGTCATGGCTAAGAATAAATTTTTAATAAACTCAAGAATATAATCAAATGGAGACGTTTCTTTCTTTCCTTTTCTCCCCATTAATTTATCTACTTCTTTTTTGCCTCTAGTAGCCCATTCTCTACCAAACTCTTTATCATTACCAGGTACAGGCATGGCCATTATTTGGATTATTAGCCATTCTTTATTGCTTAAATAGGTTGCTCCTTCTGATAATATACTTATAGGATCAATCCTTTGCTCTTCGGGCAATTTTTCCCAAACTTCATAAGTTTTTATAGGATAATAGTCTTTAGGAGTTTTTTTATCGTCTTCTAATTTAGTAAAAACAAATTCACATCCTATTACATCGAAAGTGGGATTGGGTATTTTCCAAGGTAAATCTTTTAATGGATCTTCTACTTCTTCAACTAAAGCTTCCGGATATTGAGAATAAATACGACTAGCAACAAAATCTTTATATTGCTCTAAACACCTTACAATAAATCTCAATTTTCCATTATGCCCTATCATTTCAAAAACATAAAAAGGAGGAGTAAAACCCATCATAAACCTAGCCCAAGGATCGCCTCTTCTAAAAATTCCATGCAAAGCATAAAAAATTTCTTCCATAGCTTTCGGAGATTTTTTAACATAGGGAGGTATTTTAATTTCTAAAAATATCCATTTTAGTTTTCCTCTATAAGCATACCTTACTGTTATTAGATGTTTTTCTTTAACTATAAACCAAACAAGCAGGGGTAAAATTAGCCACCATACACTAAATAAATATCCTAAAATGAATTTTAAAAAAGAGATCATCTTAAATTCTTACTTTTTTATCACTAACTTTAAAATACTTATAAACATAAATCAAAAAAGTGTTTTTAGATATTTCTTTATGTTTCTTTACAATTTCATATAGCTTATCTAAATTAATTTCTTTATATTTTTTCACAATTTTTTTCATAAAATCTAATGCGGTACCAGGTTCATAACCCCAAGCTCGTGGTACATATTTACCCCTGCCGTATAAAACAAAATCAGGAGTAGCAACCAAAATGTTATGAACTGATTGAGGAGTATAATTTTTCTTCCAAGCAGGATCTACAAGCTCATCTTCTATTTCACTAAGCTCTTTAAGCTTTTGATATATCTCATTAAAATGAAGCGGTCTTTTTTCTAATTCAAAAATTATTTTTATTTTTTCTTTTAAAGAGGAAGGTACTACTTTGTTATTTAAAATATGACCTATCTCTCCTAAGGGATTTTTTCTTATAAATTTATAAATTTTCAAAAGATCATATAAATCATCTACATCTGGTTCTACTCCAAAATGATTTTTGATTTCATGAGATAAAATATCTAAAATTTCTTGCTCTTGCCAAGTTTTTCGCCATTTTTTGATCAGTAATTTTTTAAAATGATCAATAACTATTTTTGTTTTTTCGAAAATTTCTTGGTTAATGCTCAAAAAGGGATGGAATTCTTTTGTTTCTTTATGATAATAAATTTGTGGGTGAAGAATATAAAAAAATCTAATTATTCTTAATTCAGTAATATCTAAGGACAAATTTAATTTGAATTTTTCGAAAGTATATCTTTCTCTTTTTACCTTAACTTTCCCAAGGATGTCCTCTAATATTTCTAAAAATTCTGAATTTAAAAATTTATTTTTCTCAACTTTTTCTCTTATTCTTTCTAAAACCCTTTCTTGAATTTGTCTTACTCTTTCTCTTGTTATTCCATAATGATCACCTATTTTTTCTAAAGAATGAGGTTCATATCCTATTCCAAATCTTCTTTTAATAATATCATTTTCTCTTTCCGTCAAGCTACTTAACAAGTCATCTAATGTTTGATAAATTTCTGTCTTCATCTTCTATTTAAAATTATAAAATATATAGAAATTAAATTTCAACCATATTAATATTTAATGAAGTTTTTTAAATTTGCTAATAAATATTTCAAGGGGATCATAGACATTAATTTATCAAAAACATCTAAAAAATCTTCAAAAAAGTTAAGTTTTGTAATATAACGATTTTTAATCCTTTCAATGGGTTTATTATAATTGTTATAACCGTAATAATCATAGGGGCAATATTGAGTAGACGTTGCTTCAAAATTAGTCTGCCACATTAAAGACGAAGTCGGAAATTCGCTATACATTGGTTCATCGGAATATTTATAATCTATTACTTCGTAAGTTTTTGTGTAAGATATGATTTGATTAGTAATATCTGTAATAATTGTAGACGTTCCCGAACAAGCGCATCCTGATAAATAATGTTCTTGATTTAATTTAGCCATAAATATTCCAATAGTACCAGAAGGACCTATTACGCACTCGAAGGGTGCTGCGTTGTTAAACTCACCAATTACATAAAATCTATTATTTACTTCTCTTACCTTTGTTGTCCATTGATCCTCACCTATTCGAAAAACTGATGTATTTAAAATATTTAAATTTGAGTTAAATTTAGCAAAAACTACTGCTCCACTAGCACCTCCGGCTATCATAGCATAGTTATTATCTGAAGTTATAGTTAAATCATATCCCCCTTCACCTCCATTTATAACTCCGGGTGTTGCTGGTGTTATTACTATTCCTTTTATTACATTTCCATTTAAATCTATTTTAAGAAGATATGGATCATAAGTTCCTTGAAAGCCGTTTGTCCCTGTGATTAGCAGAGTTCCATCTAACATTTGAAGTATTCTACTACCTAGGTCAGCACCAGTAGAAATTTGATAAAATTTTAACCAATGTATGTTGCCTTGTTCATCCATTTTTGCTAACATTACATCACGAGAATGAAATGGATAAGGATGGGTTACTGTTGTAGTATTTACAAAAGTTCCAACTAGATAATAAAAATCCCCTATCTTAACTCCATCGTTAAACGAAATATAACCATGATTTGATTCTAAATAATTAGGAATTTTAATAATTTTTGCATATATTGGAATTCCTTCTCTATCGGTTTTTATTATTAAAGGATAACCATAGGCTTTAGACTGCCCAGGATCTTTTAAAGGCCAGTAAGTTGCAACTGATAAATTTCCTATAAGTAAGAACCCATCGGAGGTAGGGATGATCTTTTTTACCTCTTCATTATAAACAGTATCACTAGACTCAGGATCATAACCACATATAAATCTTTCGCCCTCAAAGTCACAATAAATTGGATAGTAGGTACCACTTAAACCCTTGCCTATTGATTTACTCCAAACTGGGCTTAAGTTTGAAGTAAATTTCCCGAATAAAACATTAACAAGGGAATATCCACCATATGGATTAATTGTTGTAGTAACATTTTTTGTAATCGGTCCTGTCATTAAATAATTATCATCATCTAAAAATAGAGCAGTGAAGAAATATATGGGGTATTGAAAAATATCTGGCGATGAAACTCGAAGTACATTGGATTTTATAATATCTCCGTCGAGATTAGATTTTAAAAGTACTGTATATGCTTCTGATTCCTCTGAACGATAATAAGCGGCAATTTGAAATAGTGAAGCTATATTATCCCAAAATACATCTGAGACTACTACTCCGTATGTATTTGTAAAGCCTTTAACAAAGGAATCATAACTAATTTGAGAAAAGGTAGTAATATTGTACAAATAAGCATAGGAACTTTCTCCATAATTATTAATTGCTTTTACCCTAACATGATAAGTAGTAGATGGACGAAAGTATTTAGAAAAAATTATAAATAGTATTATCAGTCGAGACATTAGCATACAACTAAAAGAAAGAAAATTGGGATCGGTAGCTAAATCTAATTTATAAGAGACAGCACCTATACTTGGATCCCATTGTACAATAATATAATTGGTTCCCTTTGACAAAACCCTTAAAATTAATTGGGGTAGAGGGAGCTCCTCCGCCTCCTGATTCACCCCCTCCTGATTCTTCACCTTCTCTTCCCGATTCTTCGTTTCCTCCTAATTCTCTTGATTCTTCACCTGGGTAAAAATCATATGCTAATGTTGAAGTGGTTTCTTCTTGATAACCTCCACCTAATTCTCCTTTAATAATTAGATATTCGCCCGTTGTTTCTAATTTAGCTGTTAAAATATAAGATAATTTGAGAGGATCAGTTAATTCGAAGGTAATAAAAAAATGGAGGTCTATTCAACGGATCTATTTTAATTGTTTTTAAGTATAAAAGTTTAGGGAAATTAATCGGAAGCCAAGCATTTGTGATATCATTAGGTTTAGTTGAACAAACCAAAGTTTTGCCTAAAGGTGCTTGTATTTCATTACATTTTTCTGCTGGAAGACTGATGTATATTTTATTTATCATATTAGAAGGATGCTCTACAAAAACTTTTTTAAAACCTAATTCTTTATAAGAGAAATTCAGTAAATAAACGAAATTTAACAAATCTGCGTAACGCGTATTATCTCTTATCTTTTTAAAAATTAATAATGGATTTAAAAAAACTAATAAAGATGATAATAAGAATGTTAATATTCCTAAAATTACTAAAATTTCTACAAAAGTTATAGCCTTTTTAACCATATTGAGCCAGGGACGGGATTCGAACCCGCGACCCCCGCATTACCAGAGCGGTGCTCTACCACTGAGCTACCCTGGCATGTCTATAAACCTATATTTATAAATTTTAAATCTAAAAAACTGAAAATCAAATTGCATTGGGGAATCTTTTATAAAACATTATTTTAGCTAATTCTGTGGATATTATAAAAACAAATATCAAAAAAATCGAATAAAGTATAAATTTTACATTTAAAGAATAAAAGTTAAAAA
>Ga0065718_1005101_pt1 | contig 18550 bp, 14 predicted proteins | sample GBSCel77sediment_2_FD_59105 | JGI IMG/M metagenome (GOLD analysis project Ga0065718, IMG submission 59105) | Hot spring sediment microbial communities from Great Boiling Spring, Nevada - cellulolytic enrichment CS 77C v3 (version 3) | ecosystem: Environmental > Aquatic > Thermal springs > Hot...
ACACGGTATCGTCGCGAGGAATTTTCTTCAGTTCTGCCCGGAATCGGGGACATGTTTTAGAACAAAAACTAGATTTGGGGTATGAGTCAAGCAGCGAAAATCGTGGGCCTAATTAGGTGGTGCAAATGGGGCGCATTCGAGCTTCAGTCTTGGGAAAAGTAAAAGTTTGGTAATGGTGTTTCCAGTTTTAAAGTGCAGGCCATGACAATTGCGCCCGGATAGGCGCGAAAAGTGAGGTAAACTGGAAGTGGCTTCAGGAGGGGCAACACAGGCGCGTGTGTTATAAGAGTATGCTTATGCGGTTATTGCGTGATATATTGTTTTTAAGTAAATGGTTGGTGTGTCGCAACTCGTACACAAATTAGAAAAATTACGAAGCCTTAATTCAGGAGTTTGGGTCCTGTGTGGTGGCCTATTCGGGGGGTGTGGATTCCACTTTCCTCGCGTACATTGCATCGCAAGTGTTAGGCGACCGGATGGTTTGTGTGCTTGTGGATTCCCCNTTAGTTCCACGGAAGGAGGTCAATTTTGCTGTGCAAATAGCTTCCCAAATGGGATTGCCGCTTCGGATAATACAGGTAAATGAGCTTAAGGAGCCACAAATTAGCCGAAATAGTTTTAATCGTTGTTATTTTTGTAAGTTCAAGCGGTATTCATTGCTACGTGAGTTTGCGATGACCAACGGGTTTTCAGTTTTACTTGATGGATCCACGGCTTCGGATGCTATTGACTATCGGCCCGGTTGGCTCGCTATCCAGGAATTAGGTGTTAAGACTCCTCTCAAAGATGTGGGTTTTTACAAGGATGAGATTCGTACAATTTCGCGCGAGCTTGGTTTGCCAACTGCAAATAAGCCGTCGTCCCCGTGTTTAGCCACACGCGTTCCTTACGGACAAATGCTAGATTTGAGAGACCTTGGGATGATTGAAAGCGCAGAAAATATCCTCCATGAGCTAGGGTACGAAGATGTGCGGGTTCGACATCATCTGTGTGAAGTTGAAACACCGTCCGTGGTAGGTTTGGAGTTGCGAGATAAAACAGGGGTACCAAAAAGAGAGCTTTATTTAGCACGGATCGAACTTAAGCCGAGCGATTTTGAACGGTTTTGGCGGGAAGGCCATGGCAACGTTGTAGTAGAGTTTTTGCGGAACGTCGGCTACACATGGGTCACACTTGACCTAGCCGGTTATCGGAAGGGAAGTTATGACCTTTAGCTGTTGTAGGCGTGAGGATTGGGTAATTTTGGAGGACCTCGGACTGTAAATTGCAACTTTCCGAGGTGGCTGGGGTTTTAAATAATCGATTACATGCCCCAATTCGTATACAAAGCTAGACGTCGGACTGGTGAACTAATTGATGGGGTAATCGAAGCCCCGGACAGGGCTGGTGCTGTTGCACAGCTAGAGAGGTTAGGCCTTTTCCCAGTGTTTTTGGATGGTGGAAAAGCCACTCCTGAAAAGGAATCCGCCCCGCATCAAAAACGCTTGCATCGGATAGTCGAGTGGTTACCCCCTGTGGTCCGTGAATTCCTTTTCCGGCCGCGTAGGCCGCCACTGCGTGAAATGGCAATGTTCACGCAGCAATTGGCAAATCTACTTAAGGCAGGAATGTCCATGTCCAGTGCTTTGAAAAGCATGACTACATTCAAAACCCGACACATATCTCAGGAGGTCAGCCGCCAGCTTTTACAAGATGTAATTGAAGGGCGGAGCCTATCCGATGCAATGGCACGCCAAAAACACATTTTTTCAGACCTTTTATGTCAATAGTGGTAAGGGCCGGGGAACAAAGCGGCGCGCTGGTAGACGTGCTTCGGCGCATGGCTGCTCACTTCGAACAATTTGCAGAATTGCAGGGTCGTTTCACTTCAGCTTTGATTTATCCAGCCTTGGTTGTCACTGTGGGAATTATAATTGTAACAGCGTTTTTGTTTTTTATCCTGCCCCAGTTTGTGCAAATGTTCCAGGAACTCGAGATAAACCTACCTTGGCCCACCCGCATGCTCATTAGTTTTACACATTTTGTCGCGCATTATTGGTGGCTGATTTTGTTGGTGATTGTAACCCTAAGTGTGCTCGTTAGAAGGTATGCCACTTCGCCTCAAGGGCGACGAAAAATCGATGAGCTGAAGCTAAAGCTACCCGTAGTGGGCAGGATAATGCGACTTTACTTGTACGCTCAGTTTGCTCGGACGCTGGCAATCCTTTTGCAAAATGGGGTCCCCATGCTTACTGCCCTTCGAATCACGGAAGAAGTGGTTCCAAATTCGTTACTGAAAGAGGCGGTGGCAGCGACCCGAGACGCTGTTACCGATGGCAAAAGCCTAGCTCAGCCCCTAGCCCGAAGTGGTTTGTTCCCTGAAGTAATGGTGGACCTAGTGAAAATCGGAGAGGAGATAGGTAACGTGCCTGAGACCCTTAACAATATCGCCGAGACCATGGAAGGGGAATTACAGATCAGCTTGCGTGTCCTCATCAATATGATTGAACCAATTTTGATTATTGCAATGGCAGTGGTGGTTGTTTTCTTGCTGCTTAGCGTGCTGATGCCAATTTTCACCATCGTAACTCAAATCCGGGCGGGTACTGGAATGCGATGATCCAAAGATACATACCAACCATTGTGTTTTCTAGACAGGCTGCATACTCGTTGATTGAGATTATGATGGTGTTGGCTGTTATCAGCCTTGTTTTGGGGTTTGGGCTACCTGCTATTATACGGTGGAATACGGGCCAATCCTTTCAAAGTGTAATAAGTGATTTGGTGGACTTATGCAACACGGCCCGAACGCGTGCCATATTAAGATGTGAGCCAGTGGATCTGGTTTTTGAACCTGGACGGCGATTGGCTCTCATCGAAAGTGACCAGGATGTAAAACCAAGTCAGGTTAAATTGACGGGTTTACCCACCATGCGAACGTCGGTTTATTTCCCAGACGATATTTATTTCGAAATGCTGGACGTCAATTTTGTTGAGTACAAAGATGCCGAGCAATGTAGAGTGCGATTTTACCCCAACGGAACGTGTGAGGAACTGACAGTTGTACTACGATCATCAGATGGGCGCTTTGCAAAACTTGCACTAGAACCAACTACCTCAATCCCAAAAGTTGAGTACTTAAGATGAATTCGGGTAAGGCCACATTTACCTTTATGCCTCGCAAATTTCAATCTCACTCCAAGGAAAACATGGGAAAAACCGCATTTAGTCTTCTGGAGGTAATGATTGCACTAGCCGTCTTATTCTTGGTTACGTTTTCAATCTTGGGTTTGGTTTCGCGCTGTTTGCGCAACGCAGCAGTACTTTATAAACACAAACCTCCCGCTAGCATGCTGGCTTCTATGATTGCGTCTACTAATCGCATGAGTGAAATGACGGTCCAGGGGCAATTCGAGGACATCGCCCCCGGTTTGTACCCGGGATTTAAGTATCTTTGGACAAGCACCTTGGCAGAAACAGGGGGCTTGTGGCGAATCGATTTCTTCATTGCTCCAGTCTCGGCTCAGTTTTCTGAACAGCCCGACCTGTCAATCCTGCTGTGGATCCCACAATCGGGTCCCCGCGGTCCCCTAATCGGACCATTACCTAGGCAACCACGATGAAGCATACCATTCAAAAATCCAGTGGTTTTTCCCTAATCGAAATAATGATCGCAGTCGCGATCCTGAGTATGGTCATTGGCGCAATTTACTCAACTTGGAGTGCTATACTTCGCGCCTCAAAAACAATCCGTGTGGTTGCCAATGCTACCCAACGAGAGCGCGTTGCTGTTCAATTGATAGAAGACGCTTTGATGGGAGCCCAGCTTTACGAAGCAAATGGACAGTGGTACGCCTTTTTGGCTGAAAACGGGCCGAATGCCATTCTAAGCTTCGTATCAAAGCTCCCAGAGTCATTCCCCAGAAGTGGTAGATTCGGGGATCTACGTTTGCGACGTGTAATTTTTGCGCTCGAGCAAGGCTTAAACGGCAAGCCGCAATTAACACTGCGCCAAATACCATTGTTAATGGAGATCGATCGCGATGAGGAGGAACATCCTCTGATCCTTTTACCCAACGTCCGAGAATTTTATTTTACGTTTTGGGATTCCCAACGTGGGACGTGGATCGATGAGTGGAAAGCCACAAATAGACTTCCCGAGATTGTATTGGTTTCAATAGTAGTTAGCGGGGAAGAGACAACACCGGGCGTTGCCCCACCCACACGCCAGCTAATTAGGATTGTAAATTTACCATGTCGGGGGGTGCCCGCTGCAGTTCAAACAAGGCAACCTGGCCCATTGCGTCCGCCAGCACCAACTCTGCCCACACCCGGAGAATCACCTGGAACACAACCTGGGATTCAAATACCACCCCCAGCTATTCCAGTACCTAAGTCACCATGAAAAATCCCGCAACATCAATTTAGTGCTTCTCAGAACGCAGGCGTTGCCTTGATCGTCGCGATGATCTCAATTCTGGCATTGAGTATGATGGCAGGCGCCTTAGCGTTGATGGTCAAGGTAGAGACGAGGCTGGCATACAATCTTCAAAATGAGACAGACCTTGCTTGGATTGGCCGCTCAGCTGTGGAATATGCCCGATGGTTGCTGGCTGAACAGCTTCGGACTAATCAATGGGACGATGAATCGCTCTGGAGTTTTCAGATGGAACTAGGTACTGGCAAGTTCATCGCTCAGATCGAAGATCTCGAACGCAAGATAAACATAAACATAGCTGACCAGAACATCCTCACGCGTGCACTAGCCCTTTGCGGAGTTAATGCGGCGGATATCCCTGTGATAGTTAACTCGGTCCTCGACTGGATCGATCCAGATTCAGCCACACGAGTTAGCGGAGCTGAGTCTGAGTTCTACCAGCGCCTACAACCGCCATACGAAGCTAAAAACGGTTCGCTTGATGATATCTCCGAATTACTCTTAATCCGTGGAATTACCCCTGAACTGTATTGGGGTCATAAACCAGTTAAGCATGCCTTTGGCCGGTCCGTGCAGGAAGGCTTTGCATTCCCCACTAGCATATCCTTGCCTGTAACCCCTAATGTCGGATTGGTGGATTTGTTCACCCCTATTTCCATAGGCTTGATCAACATCAATACCGCGTCCAAAGAGGTCCTGCAGGTTGTCCTCGGCGTAGATCCCAATACAGCCGCAAGAATCATTGAATTCCGAAATCTTGGGGAGGGGTTCGAAGAACGTAAGCCTGTTGGGGCACCCGGAAAAGGAATTCGAGAAGCATTACTCTACGCTGGATTCAGTTTCCAACAAGCCGACGCGCTTGCTAGATATTTTACCGTGCGAGGCAGTACATTCCGTGTACATGTGGTGGCTGAGCGCGGCATGGCAAAACGTTCTTACACCGGAATTATCTTGCGGAACAATCCTAATGACGTGCGCGTGTTAGCGTTTTATGCGGACTAAGTGTAAGCACAATCATCGCGTAATATTTATAACCGGAACCGATACAGGCGTTGGCAAAACCGTATTAACTGCCTTTTGGGTGCGGTACCTCCACGAGTGCNGTCACAACGCAATCGCAATAAAACCAATTTCAACCGGTGATAGGACCGATGCACAACTCCTCCTTCGAGCACAATCGGAAACGCTCTCGCTGGATACGATAAATCCATATCATTTTCCTTTGCCTGCAGCACCACTTTTGGCGGCCCAGAAGGCAGGTTCTACAATCAGAGTCAAGCGCGTGTTAGACCATATCCGTCGACTTCGCACCAAATTCGAAGTTGTCTTAGTCGAAGGAGTAGGTGGGCTTCTTGTGCCAATTACACACACGCTGACTGTGCGTGACGTTATACGACGGTTGAAATGCCATGTGGTAATTGTGGCACCAAATAAACTAGGCGTGATTAATCATGCGCTATTGACCGTGGAGGCACTTCAAAAAGCAAGGCCACTGACAACGACGGTTGTCCTCATGGATCCGCCTGTGCAGGACCCAGTTACAATACACAATCCAATGTTGTTGACAAAAACTCTTGCGACGCATTCCGGTTCTTCAAATGCCATATTTGGGATCCGATTTGACCAATTTGGACTTGATCCTACACAACAACGATACTTGTAAAAAAGTACTTGCGGATTTGACGAAGCGGGTTAAATTAATAAACGGTTCTTCCAAAGAGGAAGAGTGGGGCAGAAAAACCTAAATGTGGACTTGACACCACAAAGGCGATAAATAAATTACACAGCGCTGTAGTTTGAAAGCTCGAAACGCGGAAGCGAAAAAAATTTAAGTTGGTAGTTGACAGCAGGATGCCGATAGATAAATTAGTCGGCGCTTTAGAACGAGATAAAAAACCGGGAGTTCAAAAACCCGGCGGATTTGTAAGGGTGGATTTACCACCTGGTGCTCTTTGAAAATTGAATTGTGCGATAAGTGCGAGCCCCCTTCGGTCCAACCTGTGGTTAGCGGGGCGGGCCGAAGTGAGACTTGCGAGTGGTCCGATACAACGCTTAACGTTGTGTCGGGCAGAATCAAGCTAACCGTTTTCCGACGGAGAGTTTGATTCTGGCTCAGAACGAACGCTGGCGGCGTGGATAAGACATGCAAGTCGGGCGGAGATTCGTAAGTAGCAATACTTGCGAATCTCAGCGGCGAACGGGTGAGTAACACGTGGGTAATCTACCCTGAAGACTGGGATAACCCCGGGAAACTGGGGCTAATACCGGATGTGGTCAGGCGGTGGTATCACTGCCTGATTAAAGGCCGGGGACCTTGGAGACCCCAAGGCCTGGCGCTTCAGGATGAGCCCGCGGCCTATCAGCTAGTTGGTAGGGTAATGGCCTACCAAGGCNANGACGGGTAGCTGGTCTGAGAGGACTGNNCAGCCACACTGGGACTGAGACACGGCCCAGACNCCTACGGGTGGCAGCAGTCGAGAATCTTNGNCAATGGGCGAAAGCCTGANCGAGCGACGCCGCGTGGGGGACGAAGGGCTTCGGCTTGTAAACCCCTGTCATCCGTGAACAAGGCCCGGGGGATGAATAATCCTTTGGGCTTGATAGTAGCGGAAGAGGAAGGGGCGGGCTAACTCTGTGCCAGCAGCCGCGGTAAGACAGAGGCCCCGAGCGTTGTTCGGATTTACTGGGCGTAAAGGGTGCGTAGGCGGTCGGGTAAGTCTAGCGTGAAATCTCGGAGCTCAACTCCGAAATTGCGCTAGATACTGCTCGGCTAGGAGGGGTTGGAGGGGGGACTGGAACTCTCGGTGTAGCGGTGAAATGCGTAGATATCGAGAGGAACGCCGGTGGCGAAGGCGAGTCCCTGGACAACCCCTGACGCTGAGGCACGAAAGCTGGGGGAGCAAACAGGATTAGATACCCTGGTAGTCCCAGCCGTAAACGGTGCACGCTTGCTGTGGGCGGAGTCGACCCCGTCCGTGGCGAAGCTAACGCGTTAAGCGTGCCGCCTGGGGAGTACGCTCGCAAGGGTGAAACTCAAAGAAATTGACGGGGGCCTGCACAAGCGGTGGAGCATGTGGCTTAATTCGATGCAACGCGAAGAACCTTACCTGGGCTTGACATGCTGGTGGTACTCACCCCGAAAGGGGGAGGACCCCGCAAGGGGAGCCAGCACAGGTGCTGCATGGCTGTCGTCAGCTCGTGTCGTGAGATGTTGGGTTAAGTCCCGCAACGAGCGCAACCCCTGCGGCCTGTTGCCACTCCCGCGAGAGCGGGAAGCACTCTGGCCGGACTGCCCCGTACCAACGGGGAGGAAGGTGGGGACGACGTCAAGTCAGTATGGCCCTTATGCCCAGGGCTGCACACGTGCTACAATGCCCGGTACAATGGGCAGCAACCCCGTAAGGGGAAGCTAATCCCCAAAAACCGGGCCCAGTTCAGATTGTCGGCTGCAACTCGCCGGCATGAAGCTGGAATCGCTAGTAATGGCGCATCAGCTACGGCGCCGTGAATACGTTCCCAGGCCTTGTACACACCGCCCGTCACGTCCCGAAAGCTGGTTGTACCCGAAGTCACTCTTCGGAGTGCCGAAGGTATGACTGGTGATTGGGACGAAGTCGTAACAAGGTAGCCGTACGGGAACGTGCGGCTGGATCACCTCCTTTCTAAGGAGTGACCCACCCTGTCCAAGAACACTTGGACAGGTTGAAAGGTCGACCAACACCGCTATCCCGTGGTGTTGTAGGGCTCAGCCTTATCGCACAATTCAGTTTTTAAAGGNAAAATTAGCCTCTTTAGACAAATCAGGTGGTGGCTCTAAACGGCTTTTCCGGATTTTACCGGATGGGGCTGTAGCTCAGTTGGTAGAGCGGTAGCTTTGCAAGCTATAGGTCGGGAGTTCGAATCTCCTCAGCTCCACCAATTTTTTCATGAGGTTTAAAGGATTTGTGTAAACTAAGAAAACGACAAAGTGAGTATGACTACAGCCCCGNATAATTCTGCGGGCGTGTAGCTCAGCTGGTTAGAGCATGCGCTTGATAAGCGCAGGGTCACTGGTTCAAATCCGGTCACGCCCACCACCAAAATTTTGGCTAGCATTTGGACGTGGTAAGGTNCAGATGGCTAGCAGGGTTTGTTCTTTGACAACTATACACAACGCGTCATAAGGGTACAGTTCGCCTGGTGCGTTTTTGGTGTGGCGATCAAGCTACTAAGGGCGCATGGTGGATGCCTTGGCGCCAGGAGGCGATGAAGGACGTGGCAGGCTGCGATAAGCCTCGGGGAGCCGCCTGCAGGCTGTGATCCGGGGATCTCCGAATGGGGAAACCCAGTGTCGCGAAAGCGGCACTATCACCGGATGAATGCATAGTCCGGTGAGGCGACACCCGCTGAAGTGAAACATCTCAGTAAGCGGAGGAAAAGAAAACGAAAGTGATTCCCTGAGTAGTGGCGAGCGAAAGGGGAAGAGGCTAAACCAAGGAGACGTTAACTCTCCTTGGGGTAGTGGGACTCCGATAAAGGGTAGGCGGAGGGTTAGCAGAACCACCTGGAAAGGTGGGCCATAGAGGGTGACAGCCCCGTATGCGAAAACCCAAAGCCGCTCTGGAGTATCCCGAGTAGCACGGGGCACGTGGAACCCTGTGCGAATCTGCCCGGACCACCGGGTAAGCCTAAATACTACCTGGCGACCGATAGTGGACCAGTACCGTGAGGGAAAGGTGAAAAGAACCCCTGTTAGGGGAGTGAAATAGAGCCTGAAACCATGCGCTTACAAGGTGTGGGAGCTCCGCGCAAGCGGGGTGACCGCGTGCCTTTTGCATAATGAGTCCGGGAGTTATTGTCGGTGGCGAGCCTAAGGCTCAAATGAGCCGGAGGCGAAGCGAAAGCGAGTGCGAATAGCGCGCCTAGTCGCCGGCAATAGACCCGAAGCCCAGTCGATCTACCCATGGCCAGGGTGAAGCTGGGGTAACACCCAGTGGAGGCCCGAACCCGTGGATGTTGAAAAATCCTGGGATGAGCTGTGGGTAGGAGCGAAAGACTAACCAAGCTGGGTGATAGCTGGTTCTCCCCGAAATAGCTTTAGGGCTAGCGTCGGGACAGTACTCCGGGAGGTAGAGCACTGAATGGCTTAGGGGGCCCACCGGCCTTCCGAAACCAATCAAACTCCGAATGCCCGGATCCCATTATCCCGGCAGTCAGACCGTGGGGGATAAGCTTCATGGTCGAGAGGGCAACAGCCCAGACCACCGGCTAAGGCGCCTAAACACGGTTAAGTGGAAAGGATGTGGCGCTGCGAAGACAGTGAGGATGTTGGCTTAGAGGCAGCCATCATTTAAACAGTGCGTAACAGCTGACTCACCGAGCGGCGCTGCGCCGAAAATGATTGGCGATCAAACCGTGTGCCGAAGCCGTGGGTGGTTGATGTCTTCGGACGTCAACCGCGGTAGGGGAGCGTAGTCGGTGCTGCGAAGCGGGAGGGGAACCGACCGTGGAGCGCCGACTAGTGAGAATCCGGACACGAGTAGCGATAAACCGGGTGAGAATCCCGGTCGCCGTAAACCCAAGGTTTCCTGGGCCAGGTTCGTCCGCCCAGGGTTAGCCGGGAGCTAAGCCGAGGCCGAAAGGCGTAGGTGATGCACAGCAGGTTAATATTCCTGCGCCAGGCAGGGATTCGACCCTCAGGATGACGCAGGACCGGAAGGCGATTAGGCAATTGAATGCTGAGCCAAGGCTTCGGCCGCGGCGTATCGCTGGATGGACTGCCGAGAAAAGTCCTGGGGTAATCTGCCCTGTCTGCCCGTACCGTAAACCGACACAGGTGGGTGGGTGTAAACGCACTCAGGCGCGCGGGTGAAACCTCCCTAAGGAACTCGGCAAATTGGCCCCGTAACTTCGGGAGAAGGGGTGCCCAAAGCCGTGGCAGAAATGTTGCGGCTGCGGGCCGCAGTGAATCGCGCTCTGCGACTGTTTAACAAAAACACAGCTCTCTGCGACGCCGTGAAGGCTACGTATAGGGAGTGACAAGTGACCAATGCCGGAAGATTAAGGCGTCTTGTTAGTCCTGGGCAACCAGGGCGAAGCTCGGCGCCAAAGTCCCGGTGAATGTCGGCCGTAACTATAACGGTCCTAAGGTAGCGAAATTCCTTGTCGGGTAAGTTCCGACCTGCACGAATCTTGTAACGACAGAGCGACTGTCTCGGGGAGGTGCCCGGCGAAACTGTAATGGCGGTGAAGATGCCGCCTGCCCGCAGTAGGACGGAAAGACCCTATGCACCTTTACTGTAAGCTGGCATTGGGTTCCGGTTACCGATGCGTAGCGTAGGTGGGAGGCTTTGAAGCCTCACTTTCGGGTGAGGTGGAGCCGCCAATGAAACACCACTCTTCGGTAATTGGAATTCTAACCCCGATTCCTGTTAGCCAGGCGGGGGACAGTGCTTGCGGGTCAGTTTGACTGGGGCGGTCTCCTCCTAAAAGGTAACGGAGGAGCGCGAAGCTCGGCTCAGCACGGTTGGCAACCGTGTGTTGAGGGTATGGCCAGAAGCCGGGTTAACTGTGAGACTCACAAGTCGAGCAGGTGCGAAAGCAGGCCCAAGTGATCCGGCGGGTGAATGTGGAATCCCCGTCGCTCATCGGACAAAAGGTACGCTAGGGATAACAGGCTGATCGGGCCTGAGAGTTCACATCGACGGCCCGGTTTGGCACCTCGATGTCGGCTCATCGCATCCTGGGGCTGGAGAAGGTCCCAAGGGTCCGTCTGTTCGCCGGTTAAAGCGGTACGCGAGCTGGGTTCAGAACGTCGTGAGACAGTTCGGTCCTTATCCACTGTGGGCGGAGGACACTTGAGGGATTCATTCCCCAGTACGAGAGGACCGGGAATGACGCACCTCTGGTGTAGCAGTTGTCCCGTCAGGGGCAGCGCTGCGTAGCCATGTGCGGAAGGGATAAGCGCTGAAAGCATCTAAGCGCCAAGCCCCTCCCAAGATAAGGTGTCCCGGGGCGTAAGCCCCCTGAAGACCCCCGGTAGACCACCGGGTTGATAGGCTGGAGGTGTAAGCGCCGCAAGGCGTTGAGCTGACCAGTCCTAATCGGTCGTGCGGCTTGATCACTACGCACTCTCGCACACGGTGAACTGAATCCTAATGACGTAGTTGTGTATAGTTTTCAGGGAATAAACTTACTATATAGGATTTTCCCCTTGGTGGCCATACAGCGGTGGACCGACCCGATCCCATTCCGAACTCGGCCGTCAAACGCCGCATGGCCGATGGTAGTGTGGCGATAGGCCACGCGAGAGTAGGTTGCTGCCAGGGGGGTTTTAAAGAGCCGGGTGTCAGTGGACACCCGGCTTTTTTAGTTTATTTAAATCTCACTGCCGAAGATACTCGCTTAAATTGCCTCCCATCAATTTGCTGAATCGGAAGATAACTCTTTGCCTTCGCTAGATGTTCTGTATTTGGCCCCTATTAAACAAATAGGTGAAGTTCCATATTATGTGGGCATGCTATCGGTTGAAAAACTTGGCCCCGCCAATGAGAAAGTCGACTTGACGGGTGGTTTAGGGGGCGTGTAAACAGCATTTACAAAATGGAGCAGCCACCTGGAGGAGCATACAATTGGATCAAGAGAGAAAGCATTAAGGAACTTATCCTCAGAGAGAACGTCCACGATGCACCACCGGAGTCTGTGATGCTAATGATATGGCAACATCAACGCCTTAATAGGGATGCTCTTGTGACAATAGATGGACGACGAATTCGTGTTTTGCATCCTGGCTTTGTCAATGGTGGGGAAGGGCCGGATTTTACAAATGCGGTAATTCAGTTCGATGGAGAGAATGTGCGGAAGGGGGATGTTGAAGTTGACGTTTTATCGTCGAATTGGTTGGCCCATGGCCATTTTTCTGATTGTAGATATCGCAACGTGGTATTGCAGGTGGTTTGGTATGTTGATCACACACACATTGGGGGGCCGCCGATTTTGCCTATCCGTGGGTGCACAGATTCACCTGTTATTGAATTGATGTGGTGGTATGGTCGTTGTGATCCACGCATTGCGATTTTGCCTGTAAAGGGCAGGTGCGCAGAGATTTTTTCTAAGTTGGGCGAAGATCGACTACGTAAATTCGTTGAAGGAGCTGCTGAACATCGGCTTGCAAGTAAGGTTGCCAGGTTTACCGCTCGGGCTGCGCTTGTAGGGTGGACGCAGTCTTTGTGGGAGGGTTTATTTCGCAGTCTGGGATACAAACATAATACCTGGCCGATGTTTTGCCTGGGCGAGTTGAGGCCTATATTACCCGGTCCGGAGGCTGGCCTTGAAACTATACAATCGATTTTGTTTGGACTGAGCGGGTTATTACCACATGAATTGCCACGCAAAAGCAGGGAAATAGAGGAGTATGTTCGTAGGATGTGGCATATATGGTGGCGGTGCCAAACACAGTATCACCGATATCTCATTCCTTCCGAAATTTGGAGGTTTAAGGGAGTCAGACCTACAAATCATCCACACCGCCGTTTAGCGTTGGTCTCACATTGGTTAGCAGATCCAGGTTTCATTATGCAGCTTGAACACTGGGCAACTAATCCGGGTACTAAACCATGGAGTTCGCTTCAGGAAATTTTGGTGCCAAAGGTTAACGGTTTTTGGGAAACACATTACAGTTTGTTTTCCTCTGCTTGTCGAATACATTCGCAATTATTAGGTAAACATAGGGTTACTGACTTAGCAGTGAACGTGGTAATTCCATGGCTTCGTGCTAAGGCACTAGCAACAGGCGATCACAAACTTGCTGATGCCGCGATGAAACTCTATTTCGATTGGCCAGCGGGCCAAGATAATTCCATTTTAAAAGTTGCGAGGGAACGTTTTTTCGGGTTACGAGAATGCAAGTTTAGCTGGGAAAAAACCGCAGCGTTCCAGCAAGGTTTAATTCAATTAGTCCACGACTTTTGCTGTAACCGAGATCCAATCTGTACACAATGTAGGCTTGTGGAAATGCTAAGCCGGCTTTAGAAGAAGGCATTAGTTATGTTGAAGCACTTGGGCGTTTTCGTGTGGGAAGCCAACGGTTAATGACATGGGCATTAAAACCGCCAAATTTCTCATAGGCGTACTTTTGGTGCCGGTTTGCATCGGGGTCACGTTGGTTGTAATTCGATTGGTGGGAATTTGGTTGAGGGAGTTGGAAAAACTGATCCCTTTACTTATGGGTGCAATTGCGTGGTTAATAGGGTATCGATTTTTGGATGGTTGGGAACGCGCATATGTGCTAGCTCATGAGCTGACACATTGGTTAGCTGCCTTTTTGTTTGGGTACCGGCTCCGTCGGATTCACGTGGGACAAAAATCAGGGTTTGTCGAACTAGAGAAAACAAACTTTGTAGTCGACCTTGCCCCCTACCTTTTCCCTTTTTACACGGCTATGATAGTAGCCGTAGGGGCCATAACAGGGTTAATTATCCGCAAGTGGTGGTATCCGCCTACGTTCCATTTCTTGCTCGGGTTTAGTTTAGCTTTTCACTTTAAAGCCACGATGGCTGCACTTGGTACCAAGCAATCAGACATCACCCGGCACGGTTGTCTCTTTTCGTTAACAGTAATTTACTTGGCGACCGCCGTGTGGTTTATCGCAGCCTTAGCTATCATAGCAGGCAAACCCTCCTTATTAACAATTGGGCGTTGGACCGTGGAGGAAGTGATGATGGTTCTGAGAAAACTGTTTTTACTGTTAGCAGGGCTTGTGAGGCAGGCGTGGTCGTGGGCGCAAGCTCTGGCGTGACTAGTGATTGAGTACCTAAATTGCGTGGAGTATCTTTGTACCCGTGTACGGGAATGAGCGACATGAATTGGTTTATATTTGGCAGCTTTTGTGGGTTAGTTTGGCAACTAGCTGGCGACGACTTTTAGCTGCGTCCAGGCGATCCCTTTTTCTGGTTTTCGTAGTTGTAGGGTTTATAGGTGGATATGTGTGGTTAACATATTTTGCGTTCCTAAAAATGTTTCGTTTTTTGCAAGCTTTTCCCGGGTTGGGGGAAGCAGTGATCGAACGGGTGATGTACATCTTGTTCGCATTTTTAGGGTTTCTGTTGTTCGTGAGTAATGCGATAGTGGCATATACGAGTTTATTTAAGTCGAAGGAGGTGTAGTTTTTTGCTTAGTACCCCGGTATCGCCAACAGCGGTTGTTTTTGGTTAAATCTATCGAAAGTGTGGTATATGCTTCATGGGCGTTTTTAGTTTTGATTTCGCCAATGTTGGCAGCCTTTGGGCGGACGCATAGTGTTGGGATTGACTTTTATCTAGTGAGTGTGGTTGCGATAGGACTGTTTGTGTTTATACCTGGCATACTTGGGGTTTGGTGTGCGCTTGCAATTGGGTTGTTTGCCAGTCGGCGCTTTAGCAAGGTGTTAACAAGGTTGGTAGTATTGTTGTGCGTGGGGGCTATTGTGTGGGCCTGGTCCACAAAGCCTGTTTCGGAGGAAGCATTGGAAACGCGCATCTTACCTGCATTAGACCAGATATTGGGGAAGACTCGGTTTGTTCAGTTTGCATTTTTGCCTAGTTATTGGTTTGTGTCGGGGATTTTGTACTGGAACGAGGGGGCTCTCAAATCGGCAATTTTTTATTTTGGCGTGATCTTAAGCTACGTGTGTTTCCTTGGGATGTTGACCTACAAGTATGGGAGTGAAGTGTTTTTGCCGGCGTATCAGACTGTATTGGGCAGNGGGTATGACCCCCAGGCGGCTCAAGCTACTGTTTAAAAAGGAGAGAAAAGGACAGGTGTTTGAAGTCCCTCGCTTCGAAAGGGCATTGACACATTTAGGCATTTTAAAACCGAGCGTTTTAGCGTTGTTTTTAAAAGACGTTCGGGTGTTTTGGCGGGATACCACCCAATGGTCACAATCAGCCTTACTTTTTGGCTTATTGTGGATTTATGTGTTCAACCTCCGGAAGTTTAACACTCAATTCGAAAATCCGTTTTGGATGGCACTGGTCACACATTTGAATTTGGTAGCGGTAACTTTAACTCTAGCTACGATCACTACAAGGTTTGTGTATCCTCAACTCTCTTTAGAGGGGCACTCTGCTTGGGTGCTAGGGCTTTCCCCCATGGGATTAAAAGGAGTCGTCCGAGTCAAGTTAGCGTACGCCTGCTTGAGCAGCTTACTTGTGACACTTTCACTGATTTTAGTATCTACGTTCACTCTTAAGCTGCCTTGGTACCGTACAATTTATTTTCTTGGGGTGACTACAGTGATGACGATTACTCTTAATGCACTGGCGATGGGAATCGCAATGTTATACCCGAATTTTAAAGAGACCAACCCTAGCAAAATCGTCAATGGTTTTGGTGGAGCTTTATGTCTAGTCCTCAGCTGTTTATACGTTTTTGGTTCTTTCGTTTGCCTTGCGTTTGGTGCCCGAGAGGTGTTTTTCCCTCGGTTGGGAGTGGGGATTGGAATAAAAATTGGTAGGAGGCTTGAGCTTTTTAGCCCTTTCTGCAATTTTTGGGTTGATACCTTTAAGGTTGGGATACCGAGCCCTTGACAAGCTCGAGTTGTAATTCTCAACGTTTGAATTCCCGACTCGCCTTTATAAGTCCCCCAATCACAGGTAGTACATTTGGCGTAACCTCTCTTTCGCCGTTTTAAGAGGAACTAATTTTTGTTTGTCGACTTCATTGGGTTGGACTTTTTAGTGAAAAGTTTCCTTTCGGACATTTATACCGGAGCAAAGTCGATAACTACAAAGCGTTTTGTCGTTTATATAAAAGTCCATTGAGTTTCGAAGGGTGCCAATCACCCAGAAGCTAAGGATGAATCAAGCCCATTTCTGATTCAATTCCAAAAAACCGAGCTGATTGATCTGTTGCATATTTCCGGCATACAGCACACAAGGTCATGAAAATTGTTTTAGTATATCTGTTGGTGGTAGTTGTGGGTTACTGCCCCTGAAGTGGATTGAGAGGTAGCGACTAAAAGGGTCGTAGAAAAGGGCAACGCACCAAAGTAAGGGGAGGGCACTTTAAATAACTCGTAGTTCTGGGTATGTTGCGGCATTTAAGCTGTGTTGAATTTCTAGGGCTAGGGTTGATTAACCAACTACGTTGGTTGTAGAAGGCGCCTAGCCATATGACGAGCAAAGGCACAGGATTGCAAGCTGTCCCCCAGGTAACAAAGAGAAAGGAGCCAATATTGCCTCTGCGTTTTGAGATGGCGTCTTTTTGCATGCACATTGAGTTTCCAGCCTCGGGCGGTTAAAACGTCTACGAATCTAAAACTGCTTAAACAGAGGCGCCAAATTGAAAATTGTGGCACAACAGTTGTACTGCTAAGCACTATTTTATCTGGGGAGTGTGCCGCCAATTATTTGAGCCATTACCTCTGCAGGAAGTATCCGATAGTTGTTCAGATGCGAATAGGGTTTGTTTGGTTTGCGATGGAGATCTGAGAAGGATGGAGTCAAAGTATTTTAAGGTTTTGGAATTAAATGTGGCTTTGGAAAGCCGATGGCAATCTGCCCACTGGAACCAAGTGTGGGGTGACCCAAATATTATCGCTAATCACGTGGCTGCAAATTTTCCAGTGAAATGATGCGGTACGAACGACAAAGCAGTGCGGTTTGCCCTTATTGATCTGGGTGAACAACAGGTTGTCTCGTGGCACTTAAATGGTTTTTGAGAAACACGTAAAGTATCGCTGGAAAGCTTTTCTCTTGGACAATGTAGTGGGAAACCATGTGCTCAGTTTAGCAAATAGCAATGCGTTTCGGTGACCCAGGAGATCTCTTGACCACGAGTCTAGGCATGAGCCAGAAATGCAAGCTCATCTGAAAATTTTAAATGCTAATCATGCTTTGGCCGAGCTTGTTTAGCAGCTTCGGATTGGAAATTGTGTCGCTTATCTTCGCCCTGCACTGATGGGTCTATTTGTACAATTCTGGATTTTTCTTTTGAGGACCTGTGTCTAACAAATACAATCGTCTTTTTGCGGTTTCCGCATACTTGAAAAAGAAGGAAAACGGGAACCAGTATCGAATTGATCTAGCTAAGTATTCATATCAACCCGGAGCCGCTGGGGAGAGGGTAGCGCATAAGTCAAACCCATCAAATGGATTTTGGGCACGTATGCGTATACGGGCACGGATGCGTTTTTATATTTGCTCCTGAGTGAAAGGTCATACGAAGTGTTGCGACGGTTACCCTAAAAATCAGCGGTCTGGTGTCAACTGGGTGAGGGCTCATCCATTTCACGGGGCAATACAAATATAGAACTCCAGTACGGGGAACTGGAGTATTGCCCTCGTGTTACTAAATTGGTACAAATGAGAAAGCTTCAGTGGTGTTATTACTTAATGTTACCCGAGGAACTATGCAAAAAGTTCTGCTAATTCGCTTCCAGAGGTAGATCACAAATGTTGGTATGTAACGCGCAAAAAGCTGCAAACATGTAGGTGTAAGGCTACAAACCACCCCGTGTTTGTCATGTTTTCGAGGGCAGGGCTTGAGTAATGTTTCGAGATACTCAGCGAGTGGTTGAGTAATTCGATTCGGAGTAGAGGTATGACTGGTTTGGGCTTTCGCCATTGAGGCCAAGTTTTGGTTTAGACAAACAGTTTCTAGGGTGCCAACAATTGTTTGACATGGGATGGGAAACCAACTGCAGTGTTGAAGTGCAAAACGTCGGTTGATGGGCGTTCCGTTGTTTGGCTGTGTCGCTTTGACACGCTTTTAATTGTTGGCAGTGAGTAGCTGCAGGTGTGCGGAGTGCTGACAGTTGGTTCGCTTTGTTAGTTATAGCGTTTTTATTTGTTCACAGATTGCGGCAATTAAGCCTGTTGGCGGTAGATTGGCTCAGAACAAGCTTTGAAAAGGCGCAGGTTTTTAGGATTTACGAACCTTTGGTAACGTGATTGGCGCCTATAGGCAGTTAGAGCATGTGAAAAAATTAAAAAATCCCTATTGACTTTTTTTTTCGTGTCAACAATGGGTGCAGAGTGTTGGTAAAAATGGGTCAAGCTATGCCTACCAAAGTCGACAGGACCGGGATGTTGGTAGGGATGCGAGGTAGGATGAGACTTGCCTTGTTTATTCTTTCTGAACCATTGCGAGGGATTAGGTTGGGGTATGCGAAGCGGT
>Ga0065718_1005099_pt1 | contig 18487 bp, 38 predicted proteins | sample GBSCel77sediment_2_FD_59105 | JGI IMG/M metagenome (GOLD analysis project Ga0065718, IMG submission 59105) | Hot spring sediment microbial communities from Great Boiling Spring, Nevada - cellulolytic enrichment CS 77C v3 (version 3) | ecosystem: Environmental > Aquatic > Thermal springs > Hot...
TTCCTGGTTCTCTGTACGGTACCACCTTCAGGAAGTAGGCGGAATATTCACTTGTCAAGGTGCGCCTTTTCGCCCTGGGGGAGCCAGGGCAAGAGATAATTTAGCACAGGGGTGGGGAATTGTCAACAAGAACAGAAGCCTCTTGGGAGGAGTTTTTGGCCATTTTTTTCAACCCATACCGGAACGACAAAGCCCACATCCTCAAGCTCCAATCCCTGGTATGGGTTGCAACGTTCGTACTGCACCTCCACAAGGTACAAGCCCCAAGGAGGGAGATTCAGGCGGCGGTAGGCATGATGGGAGGGGTAGGTGAGCATGTGCTCGAGGTCTGCGAGAGATACCCTCCCCATCCCAAGAAGCAGCAGTTCTCCAAAAATCATGCGTGCCATATGGTGGAGAAACCCCTCCGCCACGATGCTGAGAAGCACAAGAGGGAAGCGAAGCTTAACGTCAAGAGCGTACACCGTCCGTACTGAGGAGCACGGAGAGGGGGAACTGAAGGAGGCGAAATCGTGGCGACCGACGAAAAGCCTTGCCCCCTCCTGAACCAGAGTCCAGTCCACCTCCTGCCTAAGGGAATAGACATATCCCCTGAGGAATACTGGACACGTCCCGCAAAAAACGGCGTACACGTATCGCTTGCTCTTTGCCGACTTTCGAGGATGGAAATCCAAAGGAGCCTCCTGGACCCGAAGAACCCGCATGTCATCAGGAAGAAGGGCCTGCAAAGCCCTGTGGAGCATCTTACAGTCAACAGGTTTCTCGGTAGTAAAGCTCACCACCTGACCCAGGGCATGAACTCCCGCGTCAGTCCTCCCTGAAGCTACCGTGGTAACCGGATGACCCAGAATTGAGGAAAGCGATGACTCCAGAACTCCCTGAACGGTTATCCGATCCTTCTGGCGCTGCCATCCGGCATACCTGGTCCCGTCGTACTCAAGGACGAGGAGGAAGTTTCGCAACGGTGCTCACCACGTCAGCCAGGAAAGGCTCAGGGAAAGGGCAAAAACCAGGAAGGAAAGGGAGAGGAAAACGTAATCCCGACGTTCGAACCTTAACACCCGGAGGCGCGTTCGTCCAATACCACCCCGGTAACAGCGAGACTCCATCGCCACCGCGAGGTCTTCGGCGCGACGGAAAGCACTGACAAAAAGGGGNACAAGAAGGGGAACAAGGCCCCGGATTCTCTTCATGAACCCCCCTGACTCAAAATCCACCCCTCGAGCCATCTGGGCTTTCATAATACGGTCGGCCTCCTCAAGAAGGGTAGGAATGAAGCGCAGGGCAATGGTCATCATCATAGCCAGTTCGTGAGCCGGAAACCCCCACCGTTTGAGAGGGCTCAGCAGACCTTCAATACCATCGGTGAGCTCTATGGGAGAGGTTGTGAGCGTGAGCAAGGTGGTCGCCACCACAAGGAGCACGAGGCGCGCGACGATAAAAAGCCCCTTGAACAGTCCTCCCAAAGAGACGCGGAGAAACCCAAAAAACACTAGTACCTCATCTGGTGTAAAGAACACGTGGAGACAAAGGGTGAGAACAAGAAGCACCCAGAGAGGACGCAGGCTCTTAAAGACGTACTGNAAGGGGAGGCGGGCAAAGAGGGCAAGGAGGGCAAAGAACCCTCCCAGAAGGGCGAAAGAAAGCCACGATTGAACAAGGAAAAGTGTCACAATTCCTAACGCCACAAAGAAGATTTTGCTTCGGGGATCCAGACGATGCATGGCTGAATCGAGAGGGATGTACTGCCCAATCACTACACTTTTGCCGAACACGGTTTCCTCCTTACAAGGACCTTCTCTTCAATCTCNCGGTAGAGCTCAAGGGGTGTCAGCGGGGGATTCACCTCAAACCCCCGTGCTTGTAGGAGAAAGGCTGCCCGAAGCAGGGGTGAGGGGATAATACCATACTGTCGCATCCGGTGCTCACAGGCAAAGAATTCCCGCACCGGACCATCGAAGACTACCTCCCCTCCTTCGAGAACCACAACCCTTTCTGCTATGCGTGCCACATCTTCAACGTTATGAGAGACAAGCACTACTGTTAANNCCCACTGCTTGCGAAGGTCCTGGAGACGTTCAAGCAGGGTTGTCCTCCCCTGAGGATCAAGACCAGCAGTAGGCTCATCAAGGACAAGAACTTCGGGTTTCATGGAGAGAATGCTGGCGATGGCCACCCGGCGCATCTGTCCTCCCGAAAGCTCAAAAGGACTTTTGTCTTTCAGCGCCTCGTAGTTCAGCCCCACCGCCTCCATCGCCCAGCGCACCCGCGCCTCGAGCTCTTCACCTTCCACACCCATATTCCGCGGGGCAAAGGCTACTTCCCGAAAAACGGTTTCCTCAAACATCTGGTCCTCAGGGTACTGGAACACAAGCCCCACTTTCTGGCGAATCTCCCTGAGCGCTNNCCCCCGAACCCGGGTATCCACCCCATCGACTACCACTCTCCCCTCCTGGGGAACGAGAAGGCCGTTCAGGTGCTGGACGAGGGTGGATTTCCCGCATCCGGTCCGTCCAAGAATGGCCACGCTCTCGCCCCGGGAGATGGTCAGAGAAACACCCCGCAGTGCCTGGACAGCAAAGGGGGTATTGGCAAGATAGGTAAAGGAAACGTTCTCTACGAGTATGAACACAGGGCATCCACCAGTTCATCCGGAGAAAGGGGAAGAACGGAGAAAAAGGTCAGGGTAATCCTTCCACAAAAGGAGCGCCACTTCTACAATCTGGGGGAGTTCCAGTCCCCACTTTTCAATGTCCCTCCCTACGAGGAACACCTCGCGCGGAGACCCTCCAGCCACAATCTCCCCGTTATCGATGACCATAACCCGATCGGCCAAGAGGGCTTCCTCCACGTTATGGGTAATATGGAGAATGCCAATGTCTTTTCGGAGTTCCCGAAGAAGCCGCAAAAGCTCTTCCCGACCCTCCGGGTCAAGCATAGCCGTAGCCTCGTCAAGAACGAGGTACTTCGGATGCATCGCTAAAACTCCTGCAATGGCCACCCGCTGCTTCTGCCCCCCGGACGAGCGTGTGGGGTTCCCGCTTCCTGTACTCACTCATCCCCACCCGTTCCAGGGCTTCGTCAACCCTTTTGCGGATTTCTGACGGAGGGAGACCCAGGTTCTCTGGACCAAAGGCAACGTCCTCCTCGACTGTCGTAGCAATGAGCTGGTTATCTGGGTTCTGGAAAACCAGGCCAACACGCCGGCGGATTTCCCAGAGCACTGACTCATCACGGGTGTCCATCCCATCAACACAAACGCGCCCTCTCCTGGGGACAAGAAGCCCATTGCAGTGCTTGGCCAGCGTCGACTTCCCAGAACCATTGCGACCCAGAAGAACGACGAACTCCCCTTCTCGGAGAACGAAAGACACACCCTGAAGCGCTGCAACTGCCCGGGGGTTTTCCTTTTCTCCGTACCAGAAGTGGACGTCCTCAAAACAAATCATGCCCTATTCCACAATCTCCACAAGCACAAGCGGGGCCCCATCACCGATGCGAAAGCCGGTTTTGACGAGACGACAGTACCCTCCCTTACGTTCCTTCATGCGGGGCACGATACTTCGAAGCAGGGTCTTGAAGGCTTCCTTGTCCCGTACCCAGGACACAACCTGCCGCATGGAGGCATTGTCACCCCTTATGGCCAGAGAGACCACCCGCTCGAAGTACCTTTTGAGCACCTTACCCTTCGCCTCCGTGGTCTCAATCCTGCCATTTTTGATGAGCGAGACTATCATATTGGCCAGCATGCTTTCCTTGTGAGAAGTCTTTCTCCCCAGCTTTTCGGTTCTCTTGCGATGCCTCATGGCTCAGTCACTCCCCGCTTCTCTCTTTTCCCCCAGCTGGTATCCGAGCCTTTCGAGCTTTCCAATAATCTCCTCATACGTCTTCTGACCGAGATTCTTAATTTTCTTCAGGTCTTCCGGGCGATTCTGGACAATCTCCAGGAGCTCCCGAACCGTGTTAATGCGAGCTCTCTTCAGGCAATTATACGCCCGCACAGAAAGCTCGAGCTCCTCGATGGTCATCTCCCGCTCCTCCGGAGAAGCTTTTTCCTCGCCGGGACCCACCCCAAGAGGTGGTTCTCCGATGCGCTCTTTCAGGAGGCTCAAAAGATGCGAGAACTCCTCCACAAGGAGTTCGAGGGCTCTCCGGAAAGCCTGCTGAGGGGTGATAGCACCGTTTGTCCAGATTTCGAGGAGCACCTTGTCGTAGTTGGTGAACTGCCCAACCCGGGTATCCATGACCTGGAAGTTCACTTTCCGCACCGGACTGAACATGGCATCAACCGGGATGATGTCGTAGGTATGGTAGGTGTCCTCCTCTGCCTCACGGTACCCTTTCCCTCTCCCAATGAAAATCCTCATGCTGAGACGGCCGTTCTCCTCGAGTTCCGCAAGATAATGGTCGAGATTAATGATTTCCACATTCGGATTTGGCCGGATATCACGGGCCGTAACCTTCCGAAGCGCACCAGGAGTTCCCCGAACATCAAGGTACAGCGTTTCGCTTTCCGAATACGAACGCACAACAAGACCCTTGAGATTCAGGATAAGGTCCGTAACGTCCTCCCGGACCCCCGGAAGAGGGGAGAACTCGTGGATGATTCCGTCAATCTGAACCGCCGTAACGGCTGCCCCTTCGATTGAGGAAAGGAGAACACGCCGCAGGGCATTGCCCACCGTTATGCCCCAGCCAGACTCAAAGGGCTCAATGGCGAACTTCCCGTACTGGGCGTGCGTCACCGGATCTTCTTGAAACTCAAGAAGCTCACACTTCATGAGACTCTTCAGGTCCTGCATACAGACACCTCAAATCACTTAGAGTAGAACTCCACGATGAGCTGTTCCTGAACCTGGAAGTCGATATCCTCTCGCTTCGGCTCACGAAGAACCACAGCCTTCGCCGAACCTCTGTCCACAGAAAGCCAGGAAGGAACTTGAAGGTCCTCCTTCTCCTCGAGGAGTTCTCGAATCTTCTCGTGCTCTTTCCCCCGCTCTGAAAGCTCGATCACGTCCCCCACTTCCACAAGGTATGAGGGAATGTTGACCCGTTTTCCATTCACCAGGAAATGCCCGTGGAGGACCATCTGGCGAGCCTCTGCCCGGGAGTCGCTCAGGCCCATCCGGAAAACAACGTTGTCGAGCCTGCGCTCAAGAAGCGAAAGCAGGTTCTCCCCGGTGAGCCCGGGCATCTTCGCAGCTATGTCAAAATACTTCTTGAACTGTCTCTCAGTGATACCATAGATGAAACGAACCTTCTGCTTTTCACGAAGCTGCAATCCGTAGCTTGAGAGACGCTTCCGTCCTCCCTTGTGAATACCAGGAGGGAACGGTCGTCGCTCAAAAGCACACTTATCCGTGAAACACCGGGGACCCTTCAGGAAGAGCTTCATCCCCTGCCGACGACAAACACGGCACCGCGGTCCAGTGTATCGTGACATCCTCTATCCTCCTTCAGACCCTTCTCTGCTTTGGTGGCCGGCAACCATTATGGGGTATGGGAGTCACATCCTTGATGGAGTTAATCACAAGTCCTGCTGCCTGGAGTGAACGAATGGCCGTTTCCCGGCCAGCACCAGGACCCTTCACCAGCACGTCAACCTCTCTCAGACCGAAATCCATGGCCTTCTTGGCCGCCTGTTCTGCCGCAAGCTGGGCGGCAAAGGGGGTTCCTTTTTTCGTTCCCTTAAAACCCACCGTGCCGCCACTCGCCCAGGCGATAACGTTCCCCTGGCGGTCCGTAATGGACACGATGGTGTTGTTGAACGTGGACTTAATATGGGCGATACCCTCGCGAACAATGCGCCGCTCTCTCTTTTTCTTCCGGGAAGGTTTTGCCAAGGTGCTTCAGACCTCCTTTTTTCAGGGCTCTTCTACTTCTTCCTCTTGACTCCCACTGTTCTCCGTGGACCTTTACGGGTTCGGGCATTGGTCCGGGTTCGCTGCCCACGAACTGGCAGACCTCTCCGGTGGCGCAACCCCCGGTAACACCCGATAGCGATGAGGCGCTTGATATTCTGCGAAACCCTTGCTCGAAGCTCTCCCTCAACCGGATACTGCTCGACGATTTTCTGAATCCGGCTGATTTCGTCATCAGTCAGGTCCTTCACCTTCACCGCTGGGTCAACCTTGGCCTCTTCGAGGATTTTCTTGGAAAGGCTTCTGCCGATGCCGTATATGTACGTCAGGGCAATGTCAATCCGCTTGTTCGGCGGCAAATCAACACCAGCAATACGAGCCATCTTGAGACCTCCTAACCCTGCCTCTGTTTATGCCGTGGTTCTGAACACACCACAAAAACTCTCCCTTTACGCCGCACAACCTTGCACTTCTCACACCGTGGCTTCACCGAAGCACGGACTTTCACGACCGCAACCTCCTTCCTTACTTGTGCCGGTAGACAATCCTCCCCTTGGTGGGATCGTATTTGGAAATCTGTACGGTCACCTTATCCCCGGGAAGGATGCGAATGTAATGCATGCGCATCTTCCCGGAAATATGTGCCAGGATTACTTTACCGGTCTCCAATTCTACTCGAAACATGGCGTTCGGTAAAGGTTCAATGACTGTACCCTTCACCTCAATGAAATCGTCCTTCGCCATCAGAAGAAATCCCCTCTCTCACTCACGGTAAGGATTTCGGGCTGCCCCTTGCGCACAAGAACCGTGTGCTCGAAGTGGGCAGATAACCCCCCGTCTTCCGTAACCACCGTCCATCCATCTTCAAGGATTTTCACCCTGTACCCCCTCTCATTCGCCATGGGCTCAATGGCAAGAACCATTCCTTCCTCAAGGATCGCTCCCTGTCCTTTCTGTCCAAAGTTCGGAATTTGAGGATCCTCATGGAGGCTTTTTCCTACCCCATGCCCCACGAGATCCCGCACGACGGCAAACCCTTCCCGCTCAATCGTCGTCTGAATGGCATGGGAGATATCCCCCACCCGATTGCCAGGAAGAGCCTGACGAATCCCCGCATAGAGCGCCTTCTTCGTTACCTCCACAAGCCTTCGGGCCACGGGATGACCATCCCCCACAACCATGCTGAAGGCCGCATCGGTGTAAAAGCCCTCAAACTCGACCCCGATATCGATACTGACCAGGTCACCACTTCGGATGACACGCTCCCCTGGAATCCCGTGGACCACCTCGTCGTTAATGGAAATGCACAGCGCTGCCGGAAACCCCCTGTACCCCAGAAAGGCAGGCCGTGCGCCACACCGCACGATAAACTCCCGAACCACTTCTTCGATAAAGGCCGTGTTCACCCCAGGAGCAAGGAGGGTCTTCACCTTCTCCAGAACGTTTCCCAGTATCCGTCCGCTTCTTCGAATCTTCTCAAGGTCCTCTCTCCTCGTCAGCTTAGCCATTGCCGTGTAACTTCTTCGCAAGCATCTCCTTCACTCGGGCATAGGTTTCCTCAATGGAACCCGAGGCTGGTACGGTGACAAGGAGTCCTTTCCGGGCATAGAACTCCACAAGGGGTCTTGTCTGCTCCTCGTACACCGCAAGACGTTTCCGGATAACCTCTGGAGTGTCGTCCGGACGCTGCACCAGCTTCCCCCCACAGCGATCACACACCTCATCAGACCGGGGAGGACTGGAAATGAGGTTGTACGGGGTCTGACAGTTCTCGCAGACCCTCCGAGCCGAGAGCCGTCGAACAAGCTCCTCAGCCGGAATGTCAAAGTACAGCACAGCGTCAATGGCTATGTGGAGCCCTTTCAGTATCTCCTCCAAGGCTTCAGCCTGCCTGAGCGTTCTCGGAAATCCGTCGAGGATGAATCCCCGTCGCACGTCGTCACGGGAAAGCCGCTCCTTCACCACCCCGATGACCACTTCGTCGGGGACAAGCTGTCCCTCCCGAACAAAGGGTTCAGCCTTTTTTTCCCCACTCCGTTCCTTCTCTAATTGCCAGGCGGAGAATATCCCCTGTAGCCAGTTGGGGAATCCCAAATTCTTCCTCGATTCTCTTTGCCTGGGTACCCTTTCCTGCCCCTGGAGGTCCAAGGAGAATGATTCGCATGGCTTCTCCCCCTTACCGTCGAATGAATCCTTCGTAATGTCGCATGAGGAGCTGTGCCTCAAGCTGTGTCACCGTTTCAATGGCCACTCCAACCATGATGAGGATGGCCGTGCCGCCGAAGTAAAAGGTGGTGACCTTGGTCAGCTCCACGAGGATATTCGGCACCACAGCAATGAAGGCGAGCACCAGCGCACCCCAGAGGGTGATGCGGGTGAGACAGCGGTCAATGTACTCCACTGTCGGCCTCCCCGGCCGTATCCCCGGGATAAACCCGCCATACTTTTTCATGTTCTCCGCAAGGTCCACCGGGTTGAAGGTGACCGCAGTGTAAAAATAGGTAAAGAAGATGATAAGTGCGGCGTACAGCGTAAGGTACAGTGCCGAATCCGGAGAAAGTGCATTGGCCAGGCTCTTCATAAAACCCAGAACCCTCAAAGAACTGCGCCAGAGTTGCAGGGAAAAGCAGTACCGAGGAGGCAAAGATGATAGGGATAACCCCTCCCTGAATCACCCGGATGGGGATATGGGTACTCTGCCCTCCATAAACTCGCCTTCCCACAACCCGCTTGGCGTACTGCACCGGAATCTTTCGCTGCGCTTCCTGAAATTCCACGACAAAGGCTACAATGAAAACCGCCACAACAAGGGCTATGCCGAAGAGGAAGGGATTCACCTCTCCAAGCCGGATCAGCGAGAAAGTCCGGAAAAACTGTGGCATGAGCCGGGCAACAATGCCCGCAAAGATGATGAGCGATATCCCGTTGCCGATACCAAAATCGGAGATGAGTTCCCCAAGCCACATGAGGAACATACTCCCCGCTGCAAGGGTGATAATCACGGTGAAACGATACGCCCATCCTGTGGCCATGACCACTCCGAGATTCTCCATCCACACCGTTATGCCAAACCCCTGAACCAGAGCGAGGAGGATTGCTCCCCAGCGGGTGTACTGGGCTATCTTGTCCCGTCCCTCCTCGCCGCTTTTTGCCAGTTCCTCAAGCTGAGGAACGACCGAGGTCAAAAGCTGGATGATAATGGAGGCGTTAATGTAGGGCATAATCCCCAGGGCCAGAATGGAGAAATTGCTCAACGCTCCTCCTGCAAACATATCGAGGAACCCGAGAACTCCACCCCGGGAAAAGACGTTCGCCAGAGCCTTCGGGTCAATCCCAGGAACGGGGATGTGCGCACCGATACGGAAAACAACAAGCATGAGCAGCGTGAAAATGACCCTTCTTTTCAGGTCCGGTATCCTGAAGAGCTTGACCAGGGATTCCCACATGTCACAGCACCTCGGCCTTTCCGCCTCTTTCCTCAATCAGGGCCTTCGCCCGTGCCGAAAACGCATGGGCCTTCACGACAAGGCGTCGCGCAAGTTCCCCCTTGGCCAGAACCTTGACCTTGGACCTTCTGTCTTCCACAAGACCACACTCCTGCAGAAGCTCCGGGGTGACCTCGGTTCCATCGGGGAAACGGTTCAAGGCACTCACATTCACAATCTCCCACTCTTCAGCGCAGGGATTGTGAAAACCCCTCTTGGGAACCCGCCGAACAAGGGGCATCTGTCCACCCTCAAAACGGGGATGAATCTGCCCTCCTGACCGAGCCTTCTGACCCTTCATTCCTCGACCGGAGGTTTTCCCGTGGCCCGACCCAATGCCCCTTCCCACTCGTTTCTCGTCGGGGTGGAAAGCACCCTTTGCAGGTCGCAGCTCGTTGATTTTCATATTGGCTTCCCCCTATATCTCCTCGACTTTCAGAAGGTATCGAACCTTGGCGATCATGCCCCGCAGAGACGGGGAATCTTCCTTCACGATGGTTTCGTAAAGCTTCCTAAAACCCAATGCCCGAACAGTGCGCTTGTGAGACTCGGGATGCCCAATGGGACTGTGCACCAGGGTCATCCGTAGCATCTTCCCAGCCACATCACTTTCCCCCTTTCTGCGGCTCAAAGAGCTCCTTCAGAGTCTTTCCCCGAAGGGCAGCCACTTCATGAGGGTCCCTCAAGCTCAAAAGCCCCTGAATGGTGGCACGCGCAAGATTGATAGGATTGTTGTTCCCCAGGGACTTCGTCAAGATGTCCTTCACTCCGGCGACCTCCATGATAGCCCTGACAGTACCTCCTGCAATGACCCCTGTCCCTGGAGCCGCAGGTTTCAGCACCACCGTACTTGCGGCGAACTCCCCGCGAACCTCGTGAACGATGGTCGTCCCCCGCATGGGAAAACGAATCAGGGACTTTTTCGCCCGTTCCACTGCTTTCCGAACAGCATCGGGCACTTCCTTCGCTTTTCCAAGGCCTATACCCACAACGCCGTCACCATTGCCCACGGCAACCAGGGCGCGGAATCCGAAGCGCTTCCCTCCCTTGACGACCTTGCTCACCCTGGTCACTGCAATGAGGCGTTCCTGGAGTTCCATTCCTTCTGGATTGATTCTCCCCATAGCGTCCGACCCTCCGCACTCTAAAAGAGTAAACCTGCTTCGCGCGCCCCTTCGGCCAGGGCTTTCACCCGTCCATGGTACTTGTATCCACCACGATCGAAAACCACCTTGGTAATCCCCTTCTCCAGAGCCTTTTGAGCGATGAGGCGGCCAACAGCCCGGGCGATATCTGTTTTCGTCCCCTGCATCCCCCGAATTTCAGGAGAAAGGGAGGACGCTGCCACCAGAGTCCGTCCTTCTTCGTCGTTGATAATTTGGGCGTAAATGTGCTTTAAACTCCGGAACACCGAAAGACGGGGACGATCAGCAGTCCCCCGTACTTTTTTTCGTCACTCTTCGATGTCGACGGATTCGGCGTTCCCATTTTCCTCGTTTCTCGCTGATAATCATTCTCCGAACACTCCCCTCAAACTACTTTGCCGCTGCCTTTCCCTGTTTCCTCCGGACGACCTCACCCACATACTTGATGCCGGTACCTTTGTAGGGTTCGACCTTCCGCAGTTTGCGGATATCCGCAGCCACCTGACCAACCCTTTCTTTATCGATGCCTTTTACCCGAATAACCTGCCCCTCGACTTCAAAGGAAATACCTTCAGGAGGCTGAATCTCGACCGGGTGGGTGAAGCCGATGTTCAACACCAGAGTTTCCCCTCGTTTCTGCACACGGTACCCCAGACCGTTCACCTCCAGGGCCTTTTCAAATCCCCTGGTCACGCCCTCGATCATGTTGTGAAGAAGGGTCCGTGTGAGTCCATGAAGGGATTTATCGAGTTTGGTATCTCCCTGGCGGAGCACTCTCAGGACATTGCCGTCTTTCTCGATCCGCATGCGGGGGTGGAAGGTCCGAGTTAGCGTCCCCTTTGGACCCTTTACCGTTACCGTTGTTCCCTCAACAGTGACCTCCACGCCCTGCGGAATCTCAACAGGCTTTCGTCCAATCCGTGACATGGTCATCCTCCTCCATCACCATATGAAGCACAGCACTTCTCCGCCTATGCCGAGCTTCCTCGCCTCTTTCCCCGTCATGACACCCCGGGAGGTGGAGACAATGACTGTCCCCAGGCCTCCAAGGAGAATTGGAATCTCATCCTTCCCAGCGTAGATTCTGAGCCCGGGTTTACTAATCCGGCGCAGACCATTGATCACCCGCTCGCGATGAGGACCGTACTTCAACTCAATAAGCAATTCTCTCTTATTGCCATCTTTAGGAATAACCTTGTAATCCTGAATGTACCCTTCCTCCCGCATGATTCGNGCAATCTCAATCTTCAAACGGGAGGCAGGGACTTTAACCGTTGGATGCCCGGCCTTCAGGGCATTACGAATCCGTGTCAGCATATCCGCAATAGGGTCGGTGTGCGCCATTTCCTCTCCCCTTCCCCTCACCAGCTCGATTTAGTAATGCCGGGGATCTCGCCACGACTCGCCAGAGTTCGGAAACAAATCCGGCACATGCCAAAATCCCGAAGGTATCCCCGCGGTCGACCACACAGAGAACAGCGGTTCCGGTAACGGACCTTGAACTTCAGTTTTTCAAAGTTCTTGTTCTTCTCAATCTTTGCTTTGCGCGCCATTTCAGTCCTCCCTCATTTTCGGAAAGGCAGACCCAGACCCTCAAGGAGGGCGTCTGGCCTCTTCGTCTGTTCTTGCTGTGGTCACAAAAGTGATGTTCATCCCCCGTACCCGCTCCACACGGTCATAATTGATTTCGGGGAAAATGAGCTGTTCCTCAATCCCGATGGTACAGTTCCCCCGCCCATCGAAAGAGCTACCGGGGAATCCCCGGAAGTCACGAATCCTGGCGATAGCAATGTTCAGGAAGCGGTCGAGGAACTCGTACATGCGATCTTTCCGAAGCGTTACCTTGCATCCGATGGGCATACCCTTGCGGAGCTTGAAATTGGAAATCGATTTCTTTGCGCGGGTCACCAAGGGCTTCTGTCCTGTGATGAGCGCAAGTTCTTCCACCGCAAGATCAAGGTAGTGAGGGTTCTGCGTAGCATCCCCCACACCCATGTTGATGACGATTTTCTCAAGCCTGGGAACCTGCATGATGTTTTTATAGCCGAACTCCTTCAGGAGCTTGGGAACAACCTCTTTGTAGTACTTTTCCTTCGTAATGGACACCGCTTAAGCCCCCCTGTTTCAGACCTTGTCGATGATTTCACCGCATTTCTTGCAGACCCTCACCCGGAAACGGGAATCGGGGAGTTTCACCCGCTTAATCCGGGTTTTCTGCCCACAGCGGCTGCATACCAGGCGGACATTGGAAATCCTCACGGGGTTCTCCCGTTCAATGATACCTCCCTGGGGGTTATCCTGGGTTGGACGGGTGTGCTTCTTTACCATGTTGACTCCTTCAACAATGACTTTTCCTTCCTGGGGGAAAACGCTCAGAACCTTCCCCCGCTTTCCCCTGTCCTTCCCGTGGATAACCTCCACGAGGTCCCCTTTCTTGATGGGAACCTTCACCCTCTTCGTCTTGAGTTCCATAACCATCACTCCTTACACCACTTCCGGAGCCAAGGAGACAATCCGCATGAAGTTTTTCTCACGTAATTCACGTCCTACTGGCCCGAATACCCGGGTCCCTCGCGGGACATCCTGGTTGGTAACGAGAACGGCCGCATTGTCGTCAAAGCGAACATATGTGCCATCGGGCCGGCGCACTGCTTTCCTTGTTCGAACCACAACGGCACGAACAACATCACCCTTTTTCACATTGGAGTGTGGTTCAGCCTCTTTCACCGAAGCAATGATGACATCACCAATGCTGGCATAGCGTCGGTTGGACCCACCAAGGACCCGAATGCACATGATCCGCTTTGCCCCAGTGTTATCTGCAACCTCAAGCATGGTTCTCGGCTGAATCAACTTCCTCTCCTCCCCTGACTCTTGCTTTCTCAAGCAAAGCGACCACTCTCCACCGCTTGGTTTTACTCAATGGTCGAGTCTCCTCGATAAGAACCTTATCACCCACCGAACACATATTGTGCTCATCGTGGGCCTTGAACTTCACGCTTTTCCGAATCTTCTTCTTGTACAGTGGATGTTCAGTGATGCGCTCCACCCGTACTACCACGGTTTTGTCCATAGCATCACTGACAACCTCGCCAACAAACCGCTTCCGCATACCCATGTCAATGGCCCTCCTGCCGCTTTGCTGCAAGCTCCCGTTCNCGAAGGATGGTTTTAATACGAGCAATGTCCCGCTTCACGGCCTGGATCCTCTTGGGATTCGCCAGCTGTCCTGTAATGGCCTGAAACCTCAGATTGAAGAGCTCCATGCGCAAATCCTTGAGCTTCTGATTGAGTTCTTCATTAGTGAAATTCCTGAGCTCTGAAGCCTTCACCACCATCACCTCTACTCAACCCGTCTCTCAATAATCCTTGTCTTTATGGGAAGCTTGTGAGAGGCGATACGAAGCGCCTCGTAAGCCGTTTCTCTGTCCACGCCTCCCACCTCAAAGAGCACTCGTCCAGGACGGACCACNGCCACCCATCCTTCAACCGGGCCCTTTCCTTTCCCCATTCGGGATTCGGCGGGTTTTTTGGTATAGGGCTTGTCAGGGAAAATGCGAATCCAGATACGACCTTTCTTGATATGCCGGGAAATGGCCACCCGGGCTGCCTCAATCTGAGGGTTGGTGATCCACGCCGGCTCCAGAGCCTGGAGACCGTAATCGCCAAAGTCCACCTCATTGCCCCGAAAGGCAGTCCCCTTGAGTCTTCCGCGCTGTTGCTTCCGGTACTTAACTCTCTTGGGCATCAACATAGTCTTCAAGCTCCTCCTCGTAACGTTCTTCCTGAGGAAGGGAAGCAACTCCCTCTTCGAGGACCTCCCCTGGAGAGATAACCTCACCCTTAAAGATCCAGACTTTCACGCCGTATTTTGCCGTATGTGGTGAGCGCTTCNGCAAAACCATAGTCGATGTCAGCACGAAGCGTCTGGAGGGGTAAACGTCCCTCACGGTACCATTCCTCACGAGCGATTTCTGCCCCCCCAAGCCGTCCCGAACAGGCAATCTTGATGCCCTTGGCACCCATTTTCAGCGCCCGGGCAATGGCCTGCTTCATCGCTCGCCGGTACGACACCCGGCGCTCAATCTGAGCGGCGATGTTCTCCGCCACAAGCTGGGCGTCAATTTCAGGAACGGGCACCTCTTCTACCGAAATCTGAATGTTCTGATTCCCCGTGAGGTTCTGGAGCTCCTGGCGGAGCTTCTCCACTTCGCTCCCCTTGCGTCCGATGACGATTCCCGGTCGTGCAGTTTTGATAATGACCTTGATTTGATTTGCCAGACGCTCTATTTCGACCTTGGAAATACCAGAGCGGTAGAACCGCTCTTTAACATAGCGGCGAATCTTCAGGTCCTCAAGAAGGTAATTAGTGTACTTCTCCTTTTCTGCATACCATCGCGACTGCCAGGTGGTCACAATACCCAAACGGAGTCCAATAGGATTGACTTTTTGGCCCAATTACTTTCCCTCCTCCGCTTCAGAGACCACAATGGTGATGTGAGAGGTTCGCTTCCGAATCAAATAGGCCCGTCCAAAGGCCCGGGGGTGAACCCTTTTCCAGGTAGGACCCTGGTCGACATAGGCTCGGGAAACGATAAGCTTGTCAACGTCCATGTTCCAGTTGTTCTCTGCATTGGCAATGGCCGACTGTAGAACCTTGTATACCAGACGAGCGGCCTTCTTGGGAATAAACCGCAAAAGGACCAGGGCCTCCTGAGCCTTTTTTCCCCCCTGATGAGGTTCACAACCTGCCTGGCCTTTCGGGGAGAAATACGAACATATTTTGCCGTTGCTCTTGCTTCCATCGGCTTTCACCCCTTACTTCAGCGCCGTTGAGCGCTCTGTGGGAGCACCATGGCCCTTAAAGGTTCGGGTTGGGGCAAACTCTCCCAGACGGTGCCCAACCATCTGTTCGGTGATGTAAACGGGGATGTGCCTCCTCCCGTTGTACACCGCGATGGTGTGCCCGACCATTTCCGGGATAATGACACATGCCCGAGCCCAGGTTTTGATGACTCTCTTCTCGCCCCGCTTATTCAGTTCCTCGATCTTTTTCCGGAGTTTTGGGTCGACATATGGACCCTTCTTCGATGACCTGCCCAAAGGACACAGCCTCCCTCCACTACTTTCTCCTCTTGATAATCCACTTGTCGGTTTGCTTGTTCCGCCGGGTCTTGTAGCCTTTCGTGAGCAGACCCCACGGGCTCACAGGGTGCCGGCCACCATGTGCCCCGCCCCTCACCACCACCATGGGGATGGTCGATGGGGTTCATGGCTACTCCACGAACAGTGGGTCGGATACCAAGCCACCGGCTCCGCCCCGCCTTTCCGATGGTGATGTTCTCATGGTCCACATTACCAACCTGTCCGATGGTAGCCATACAGTCAAGGTGAATGAGACGGATTTCTCCTGATGGCAAACGAACATGGGCGTAATTTCCCTCTTTGGCAAGGAGCTGGGCGTAACTCCCAGCAGAACGAACGAGTTGCCCTCCCTTGCCTTTGCGAAGTTCGATATTGTGAATCAGCGTCCCCACCGGAATGTTCCGGAGCGGCAGGGCGTTCCCCGGGCGAATATCGGCATCGGGACCACTCATGAGCACATCCCCCACCGAAACCCCCAAGGGTGCGATGATGTACCTCTTCTCTCCATCGGCGTATTTCAGGAGTGCAATGCGGGCCGAGCGGTTGGGGTCATACTCAATGCTCTCCACCACTGCAGGGATACCCCACTTATCCCGTTTGAAATCAATAATCCGGTACTTCCTCTTGTGTCCCCCGCCCCGGTGGCGGACCGCAATGCGCCCCTGGTTGTCCCTTCCCGCTTTGCTCTTGAGAGGTTCAAGGAGGGACCGTTCGGGTTCCTTCTTGGTGATTTCCTCAAAAGTGTACCCCGTCATGTGACGACGACTCGGGGTCACCGGTTTGTATTCTTTGATCGCCATGGTGTCTCAACCTCTCTCCCTCTATCAGGTGATGTCAAAGGCCTTAATGCGTTCACCGGGCTTGACGAAAACGATAGCCTTTTTCCAGGAAGATGTCCGGCCCTCGAATCTCCCCAGGCGTTTCCTCTTGCCCTTCACATTAATAGTGTTCACCTTAAGCACCGTAACACCGAACATCTCCTCCACGGCCTTTTTAATCTCGGGCTTGGTCGCTCTTGGGTCCACCCGGAAAACGTACTTGTTCTCCTTCTGAAGCCGGACCGACTTTTCCGTCACAATGGGATGGATGATGATACTCCGCCTATCCTCCATATCCCCACACCTCCAGGAGGGAGAGAAAAGCCTCTTTCTCCATGATCACCCAATCAGCGTTCAGGATGAAGTACGCCGTGATCTCGTGCACCGGTTTTACGGTCACGTCGGGGATATTGGAAAACACCCGCGACACGCTGGCATCTGCCGACTGGAGAATGATAAGCACTTTTCCACGAGTTTGCAAGGCCTCAAGGAAACGAACACCCTCTTTGGTCTTGGGAAGGGAAAAGGCAATTTTCTCAACGAGGATCAACGAAGATGAGCGAATTTTCTCCCGCAGCGCCAGGAACAAAGCCTTGCGCCGTTCTTTTTTGGAAAGCACATGGTAGTACGAACGAGGCCTTGGACCAAAAACAACCCCACCATGACGCCAGATTGGTGACCGGATGCTCCCGTGCCTTGCTCTTCCAGTACCCTTTTGAGGCCAGGGCTTCCGTCCACCTCCCCGAACCTCTCCACGGGTTTTGGTCTTGGCCGTTCCCAGCCTCTGGTTGTCGAGAAAGGCCCGAACTGCAAGATAGAGCAGGTGGGGGTTCTCCTCCACACCCTCCAGCCACTCGTCGTCCACAGATACCGTTTCCACAACCTGCCCTGTCTGGTTTTTTACCGCGAGTTCCATATATCTTCCGCCCCCTACGATGCTCGCTTGAACACCAAAACTCTGCCTCCTGCCGGTCCCGGGACAGCACCACGAACAAGCAAGAGGTTTCTTTCGGGGTACACCCCGACAACCTCAAGGTTCCGTACCGTCACCGTCTCGTTTCCCATTCGTCCCGGAAGACCTTTGCCCTTGAAAACCTTTTCAGGGTCTGTTGCACCAATGGACCCGGGTTCCCGGTAGAACATAGAACCGTGGGATGCCGGACCACCACCGTATCCAAACCTCCGGACAACTCCCTGAAAGCCCTTGCCTTTCGAAACTCCCCGAACGTCCACTCTGTCTCCAACCCTGAAACCATCAACCTTCAGAACCTGCCCGACCTCGTACTTCTCGTGGTCCTTAAAGTGGAACTCCGCCAGGAAACGAAGGGGTGGAACCTGGGCTCTCCCTGAAATGGCCCAGAAGGGGCTTGTTGAGCTTTTTCTCCTTTACTTCCTTATACCCAAGCTGCAACGCTTTGTACCCGTCCCGGTCCATGTCCTTTTTCTTGGACCACATAACACGGACCACACTGGAGAACTGTTACGGGGACGACAAGACCATCGGGGGTGAAAATCCTGGTCATGCCGATTTTCTCCCCAATAAGACCGTATTCAACTATAGCCTTCATATCCTTTCTCCTCCGGAATACCCTTTAAAGCTTGATTTCTATGTCAACACCTGCAGGCAGATCAAGGTGCATAAGGGCATCCACCGTTTTGGGGTTGGGGTCGATGATATCGATGAGTCTTTTGTGAATCCGCATCTCAAACTGTTCCCGGGACTTTTTGTCAATGTGAGGAGAGCGAAGCACAGTGTACTTTGTAATCTCCGTAGGCAACGGAACAGGACCGGCCACAGCGGCTCCGGTCCGCTCCACCGCCTGAACAATTTTTATCGCTGACTGATCCAAGGAGTTTGTGGTCATACGCCTTGAGTTTAATCCGTATTTTCTGAGCCACGTCGCACGCCTCCCCAGGGCCTACTCAATGATCTCCGTAACCACTCCGGCACCAACCGTTCTTCCTCCCTCACGGATGGCAAAGCGCAAGCCCTTCTCCATGGCTACAGGATAAATGAGCTTCACCTCGATGTT
>Ga0065718_1005226_pt1 | contig 18320 bp, 17 predicted proteins | sample GBSCel77sediment_2_FD_59105 | JGI IMG/M metagenome (GOLD analysis project Ga0065718, IMG submission 59105) | Hot spring sediment microbial communities from Great Boiling Spring, Nevada - cellulolytic enrichment CS 77C v3 (version 3) | ecosystem: Environmental > Aquatic > Thermal springs > Hot...
GCATTTTCAGAATTTTATGGAAAACCTTTCAGGTGAAAAAATGAAAGAAAAATTAATAATGGGGATAGACGAAGCTGGTAGAAGGCTTTGAGCTTTTCAAGGCCTGCCAAAAGGTCCTGTAATTGGTCCATTAGTTATATGTGGATATTTGATAGAAGAAGCTAAATTGAGTTTATTAAAAAATGTTAAGGATTCTAAGCTCCTTTCTCCTAAAAAAAGAGAAGAGCTTGATAAAAAATTAAAAAAGATTGCAAAAGATTATGCTTTGGTATTTTTATCTGCTGAAGAAATAGATAAGCTTAGAGAAGTTTCAAATCTAAATAAAATAGAAATTAAAGAAATGCAGAAAATGATAAATCTTTTGAAGCCAGATAAAGTTATCATAGATTCTCCTGAAAATAATGTAAAAAAATTTGAAGAAAAGATACGAAAAGGTTTAAAGAACAAAAAAATTGAAATAATATGCGAAAATTATGCTGATTCAAAATATCCTATAGTAAGCGCAGCTTCCATATTAGCAAAGGTTGCAAGAGATAAAGAAATAGATAGAATAAAAAAAGAATATAAAATTGATTTTGGTTCAGGATATCCTAGTGATGAAAGAACAATAAAATTTTTAAAAGATTGGTTAAAAACTCATAAAGAATTTCCAAAATTTGTTAGAAAGAGTTGGCTGACTATTGAGCAAATAAAAAATGAAAACAGCAAAAAACAGAAAACAATAAGAGATTATTTTTAAGAAATTTAAGTCCTTTTAAATAATTTTTAAATAAATAATTAAAAGCCAAGTTATAGCGGGGTAGAGCAGCCTGGAGTGCTCGCCGGGCCCATAACCCGGAGGTCAGTGGTTCAAATCCACTCCCCGCTATTTTTTATTTCTTTTATAAATGTTTGATAGATAAAATTCTGTAGTGATTGTTATGTACAGAGCGCCAATAATAACAGTATTAGGGCATATAGATCATGGAAAAACAACTTTATTAGATAGAATAAGGAATACAAAAGTAACAGAAAAAGAAGCTGGCGGAATAACCCAATCTATAGGATCAACATTTGTTCCCATCTCTTTAATAAAAGAGGTTTGTAAGGAATTTAAAGATTTTAAATCATCTCTCCCTGGATTATTGTTTATAGATACGCCAGGACATGAAGCATTTATCTCAATGAGAGAAAGAGGTTGTTATATTGCTGACATTTCTATATTGGTTGTTGATATTATTGAAGGATTCATGCCCCAAACAATTGAATGCATAGAGATTTTAAGAAGATGCAAAACACCTTTTGTTATAGCTTTGAATAAAATAGATAAAATTCCAGGATGGAAAAGCGAGGAAAAAAGCTTTCTAAGAAATTATGAAAAGCAATTAGAAAATGTTAAAATAGAGTTTGAGAAAAGATTTTATGAAGTAATAAGCAAACTAGAGAACTTTGGATTAAAAGGAGAAAGGATTGATAGGGTAACAGATTTTACAAAAGAGGTTGCTGTTGTTCCGATAAGTGCAAAAACTGGAGAAGGAATACCAGAGCTTCTTTATGTTTTAGTTGGATTGTGTGAAAAATTTCTAAAAAGTTTTTTGTTAAAAACAGAAAATTCTAAAGGAATAATACTTGAAGTAAAAGAAACAAAGGGAATAGGAAAAACATTAGACGCTATAATACAAGATGGTAAGATAGAAGTTGGAAACTATCTCGTAGTTTTTGGTAAAGATGTTAATATAGTAAAAGTAAAGGCATTATTTGTTCCAAAAGGCATACAAGATATTAGAGCAGAAAAGAGGTTTGAAGGTATTAAATCTCTAGAAGCTTCAAGAGGGGTAAAAATAGTTTGCCAAGACGTCGAAAAAATAATACCTGGCTCTAATTTTTTCATAGCGAGGACATATGAAGAAGCTTTAAAATTAGCTCAATGTAAGACAGAAGAATTTTCTATGGAAGAAAATAGATGTAAAGAAGGATTAATACTAAAAGCAGATGCTCTCGGATCATTGGATGCTTTAAGAAATGTCTTTAAGAATTTTAAAATAAAATATTGCGAGGTTGGTCAAATAACAAAAGAGGATGTTTTAGCAGCAAGTATAAATGAAGATGATTTATTAAAAGCAATAATTTCATTTAACATAAAAGTTCCTGATGAAATTAAAATATTAGCAAAGGAAAAGGGAGTAGAAATATTTTCTTCTGAGATAATTTATGAGCTTTTAGAAAATTATCTTAAATGGAGAAAAGAAAAGGAAGAACAGAAAGAAAGAGAAGCTTTGAAAAATGTTGTATTTCCAGCAAAAATAAAAATTTTGCCAGGTTATATTTTCAGAGCAAGTAAGCCTGCTATAGTTGGGTGTGAAATTTTAGAAGGGACTATAAAGCCAGAATATGAATTAATAAAAATTGAAAATGAAAAAATAATCCCCTTAGGAAAAATAAAAGAAATTCAAGATCAAGGAAAATCCTTAGAGCAAGCAAAGAAAGGAGATAGAGTTGCAATTTCTATAACTGATGCAATATTTAATAGAAATATTTTTGAAAATGATATTCTCTATACCAATGTAGATGAAAATAGTTATAAGATTTTAATGGAGCATAAGCACATACTTTCAGATAATGAGATAACTATTTTAGATGAAATAAAAAATAGAAAAAAGATTTAAAAAAGAGATGCCAGCAGCTTTTTTAGCCTCTTCTTATTGTTATGTCTATTGTTGAAACATTCATTTGCTTTCCTTCTGACTCTATTGTTTCTGTGCCAATCTCAACGTTTGCAATCTTTGCATCCTTTATAAATTTATTTTTTATTATTTGTGATACATCTACTGCGTTGCTGATGCATCTTCCTCTTGCTTTTATGTGGATCTCATCTTGTCCATCGCTAAATTGTGTTATAGCTGCTAGCACATAAGCCATTGGCGGCTTTTTTCCAACTAATATTGTGTTATCTCCTCTCTCTACCATATTTTTCACCTCTTTTTGTTTTATTTAGAGCTACTGATCTTTGCTTTATTGATTTTTATAAATTAAATTTTTAAACCTTTTAAAATTTACAATTTACTTGTAATTACTAAAAAAGAAGTTTTTAATTTTATTTTCTATATTCACGTCCACAAAGCGTGCAGAATACGATATGTTTTTGTTTATTCATAATAATCCTTCCGTCTTTACAATATTTACAATGCCTACTCATTGTCCTCACCTTTAATAATTATATAGTAGTAAAAATTTAAAAACATTTATTATTAATGGATTTTTGTAAAATAAATTTTATGGAGATTGAAAAAGAGATAATAAAAAAAGTCTTTAAAAAAAGAAAAAAAGATTCACACAAAGGAGATTTTGGTCATTTGCTTGTTATTGGTGGATCAAAGCTTTATCATGGTTCAATAGCTTTTAATGCTTTAGCTGCTTATAGAGCAGGTTCAGATTTAGTAACCATTTTAGCTCCAGAAAGGGCTGCAAATATTGTAGCAAGTCTTTCTCCTGATTTAATAACCTATCCATTAAAAGGAGATTTTATAAGAAAATCTCACCTAAAAACAATGTTTAAGTTCTTAGATAGAAAAGATGCAGTAGTTATAGGAGGAGGTACAGGAAGAAGAAAAGAGACGCTTTCCACAATAAACAATTTTCTAAGAAAAATAAAGATACCTTGTGTTATTGATGCAGATGCTATTTATGCTGTTTCTAAAAGCAAAAATGTTTTAAAAAACAATTTTGTGATTACTCCTCACTCTTATGAGTTTTTTGTTTTAAGTGGAATAGAAATTAAAGAAATGAGTCTAAAAGAAAAGATAGAGAGTGTTAAGAAAGTTGCAAACTATTTAAGGTGCACAATTTTATTGAAAGGAAATATTGACATAATTTCTGATGGGTATAGAGTAGCTATTAACAGAACCGGAAATCCTTATATGACAAAAGGAGGAACAGGAGATACATTAGCAGGAATATGCGGAGCCTTATTAGCTCAGGGCATTGAACCATTTTATTCAGCTTGTGCAGCAGCTTATATAAATGGAAAAGCAGGAGATATGGCAGCAAGAGATTTAAAGCATTCGTTAACAGCAAGCGATTTGCTAGATTATATTCCAAAGGTTTGGAATAATAAAGAATAAGCTCAAAATATCAAAAAATAGAAGTTATATCCATAAGGGCTTTTTTTGGATTCGGAGATTTTGTTATTGCAGAAGATATTAAAATTCCTTTTGTTCCAAGCTCTAGCGCAGTTTTAAAATCTTCTTTTGTTGATATACCAGCACCACATAAAGGAATAGATCTCCCTTTAACAATTTTTATAAAATTTTTTATTGATTCGGGTTTTTCTTTTGTTATTGAATTTCCAGTACCTATTAATTCCGGAACTTCAAATGCAATATATTCTGGTTTTAGGTTAGAGATTTTTTTAGCTTCATCCAGATTTGAAGCACATGCAACAATTTTTAAACCAACCTTTTTACATTCTTTTATTGTTTTTTCTATAGTTTCAAAATCTAATGGCTTTTCAGAGTGATTTATTAAGGAACCATATGCTCCATTTTCTTTTATAGAAATTGGTGAAATACAACCAGTAAATTTTCCATATTGGTAATCAACATGTTGAGAAAGAACTTTTATTTTAACATTTTTTGCTATTTGATAAATGTCTGAAGCTTGAACACAGATCATTATTTCAACATTTCTTTTTTTAGCTACATAATCGCAAATCTTTGCAAGTTTTAATGCATTTTTTCCTATCGCTTCTTCATATGCCTTAAAATTTATTATTACGACAGGTTTCATAATTATCCCATTTTCTAAAAAATTCTTATACAGGTTCAAATGCTTTTAGTAAATTATTAATTTTAATTGTTGCAACCCCAACAACTTTATCCGCACCTCCATAATACATGAATATCTTATCTCCTAATTTAACAGCCCCGCAAGGAAAAACAACATTTGGAACTTGGCCTTCTTTCTCATATTGCATTTGTGGCTCAAATATTGGCTCAGGAGTTCTTGCAACAACTTTCAGAGGATTATCTAAATCTAGAAGAATTGCCCCAACTCTATAAACATTATCATCAGATATTCCATGATAAAGCATTATCCATCCTTTTTCAGTTTTAATCGGCGGACAAGCAGCTCCTATCTTTTTACTATCCCACCATCCTTTTCTCGGTCTAATCCATCTATATTCTTCTATCCAAGTTTTTCCATCAAAATTTAAGTTAGAAACTAAAGCAGAATCTATATCTTCTCCGCTTCTATGAACTATGAAATATTTTCCTTCTACTTTTTCTGGAAATATGAAAGCATCTTTATCATCTATTCCAGGAGCTGAAATTAAAACAGGCTTTGCCCAATTCCATTTTTGTTCTAGGAAATCATCCACTTTAATAGAAGTTAAAGCTACTCTAGGCGGATTTCTTCCATCAAATGCAGTATAACACATGTAAATTTTATCTTCAATTAATGTTAACCTAGGATCTTCACAGCCAGAATTAGCACCAGGTTCAAGCTTTTGCTCAAAAGGTTCGCGAGGAACATAAATAGGCTTTTCACAACGATAATCAATATGTATACCATCTTTGCTGTTCGCATATCCTAAGACAGAAGTATTATCCCAAGACATTGCCCTATAAATGATATGAATCTTTCCGTCAAGATATATTGCTCCAGGATTAAATGTTGCTTTCGCTTCCCATTCATTTTTAGGATTTGGTGAAATTATCGGATTTTCTTTTGCTCTTTCGAAACTTATTGGCTTTCTTTTTTCTAATAAAATTTCTAGTAGTATATTCAAATCAATGAAAGCTAAACAACAAACAGTATCAGCTGCACCATAGTAAAGATAAATTTTATTTTTCTCTATTAGTGCTCCCGAAGGAAAAACTACATTCGGTACATATCCTATTCTTTCATAATATTCTTCCGGAACTAATAATGGATTTTTTGTATGACCAATTATCTTAAAAGGATTTTTTAAATCAAGCAATGCTGCTTGAACTGTGAAAAGTCTGTTAGAAGAGAAATAATTTTTTATATAAGAATATATTATAATCCAGCCATAAGGAGTTTTTATTGGAGGAGCACCCACTTCCATATGATCTTGAGGCTTTAATGGAATTTGCAACACAAACTTTTCATAATTTTTATACCAAGATTTCCAATAATTTTGATCCCATATTTCCTCTTCTTTATTAAAAGAAGCCAAACAAATTCTTGTTGGCGGTTTGTCAGTATGAATTGAAAATATAGCAAAAATCTTTCCATTTATTCTTTCAGGAAAAAGCGCCATGGCTTTTGCATTGAAAGGAGTAACTAAATGTTTTTCTTCAATCTTCTCCAAATCTTTTGAAATAGCAACCCCAACTCTTATACCATCTGCTGTGAAAGGGTATGTAGACAATGCAGTATAAAAAATAAAATATTTATCATCAAGCTTTGTTACTCTTGGATCTTCGCATCCATACCTTTCCCATTCTTCTTCTGCAAGAATAAGTCTTTTCCTATCATGAAAATCTATTCCATCATCACTTACGCCAATCCCGATACTAGAAACCGCTTGTACAGTTTTTGTTAATTTTCTATAGTGTGGTAAAGAAAGCGCTCTGTATAAAAGATAAATCTTATTACCTTTTCTTATAGGACAAGGATTAAANGTTGCCTCTGCNTCCCATGAATGAATACTTTTNGGTTTCAATATTGGATTTTTTTCATATCTTTGAATAAACATATCTAAATTCTCCCAGAAACCAAATCTTCTAGAAATTCTTCAAGAGGTACAGTAGCTACGCAAACATAATTGTCTGAAGCACCATAATAAAGCATTATTAAATTATTTTTAACAATTGCACCAGAAGTATAAACAACTCCAGGCTTAAATCCCTGATTTTCATAAGGATATTCTGGTTTTAAGACTGCTGCCTTAGATATACAAACTATACTTTCAGGTTGGTTAAGCTTTGTGATCATAGCTCTTATTGCATACTTTCCATCTTCAATTGTNTGGAAAAAAATTAGCCAACCATATTTAGTTTTTATTGGTGTTGGGCCAGCNCCTTTTATCCAAATCTCAGGAATTTCTTTTTCATATCTTCTTTTTCNGCAAGATATTTTAGGAAGAAGTAACTTNGAATCAAAGTTGCTACTTATAAAAGTTTTACCATCAAAATCAAGACTGTCAAAATAACTAACTAAAATTTTTGGTGTAATGCTATGTAATATTGCATATTTTCCATTAATCTTTTTTGGAAAAATTACCCAATTTTTATTAACCTCTCCCGGAGGAGATATCATTACAGGTTTTGCCCAATTCCATTTTTTATTTAAAAAATCTGATATTCTTATAGAGGTTAATGCAACCCTTAATCCATTATCGCAAGCAGTATATGTTACATATAATTTATCTTCATCCTCAACTCTAGTAATTCTCGGATCTTCTGCTCCATTCCAGCTTCCTCCAGATGTATAGGAATAAATTATAAAGCCTTGGTTTTGATTGTTTGATAGATGTTCATATACAGGATATGAAAGTCTTTCATCTATATGAAAACCATCCTTTGAGTTAGCATAACCAAATCTAGATATTCCATCATTTCCAATTGCTCGATAAAGAAGATGCACTTTATTATTTAAAATTATAGCTCCAGGATTAAAAGTTTGCCAAGATTCCCAATCATTTTTAGGATTTGGTGAAATTATCGGATTTCCCTCAAATCTAGAAAGGATTGAGGCTTTTTTTAAATAAACATCTCTCAGTTCTTTTACTTCTTCTGAAACTTTTATTTTTTTCGGACGCCCTCTTCTTCCAGTTTTTACAGCCTTTGTTTCATCTTTTTTAACTTTTCTTCTTCCCATTTTTATCTCAACGAAAAATTAGTTTAATTATATTATTGTTTCTTTTTGATATTTAATATTTTAAGGATATGAAAAAAATAAAAACTAGCAATTAAAAGCACTCTTATATTTTTAATTTCATAGATTTTAATTATGAGATATATTCTTACAGAAGAAGGTAAAGAATATTTACAAAAAGGAATGCCTGAAGAGATACTTATTGAGTTGTTAAAAAGTAAAAATGAAATCTCTCTAAATGATGCAAAAGATATTCTCAAAGAAAAAGTAAATATAGGAATAAACTGGGCAAAGAAAAATGGATGGATAAAAATAGATAAAGATAAAATCGTTTTACAAAAAATTCCAGAATATTATGAGCACAAAATTGCTCTTAAAAAAATAGCAGAAGGAGAAGAAATAAATGAAAATTTAATAAAGGTTTTACTTTCAAGAAATCTTATAAAAGAGGTTAGGGAAGATATCTATTCAAAAGCAGAAAATCAAATTAAATACGGAGTAAAAACTCTTACACCAGAGCTTCTTCAATCAGGCTTATGGAGAAAAATAGAGTTTAATGAATATGATGTTAGTATAGTAGGCAATATAATTTATAGAGGAAAGAGACATCCATATCAAAAATTTTTGGATTTTGTAAGAAGAAAGCTAATAAGCCTTGGATTTAAAGAAATGTCTGGACCAACAATAGAGCTTGAGTTTTGGAATTTTGATGCATTATTTCAAGCCCAAGATCATCCATCGAGAGATTGGACCCAAACATTTTCTTTAAAATATCCAAAATTAGGAAAATTGCCTGAAAAAAATATTGTAGAAAATGTGAAAAAGACTCATGAAAACGGCTGGATTACAGGATCTTTAGGATGGGGGTATAAATGGGATGAGAAAAAGGCTTCAAGATTTATACCAAGAGCCCATACAACTGCATGCTCTGCAAGGCAACTTGCATATGGAATAGAAATTCCAGGAAAATATTTTGCAATAAAAAGATGTTTTAGACCAGATGTCATAGATGCTACTCATTGCGTAGAGTTTAGTCAATGTGAAGGAATAATTATTGATGAAAATTTATCTTTTAGAGATATGTTAGGAATTTTAAAAACAATTATATCAGAAATAACAGGAATAAAAGAATTCAGATTTAAGCCAGATTATTATCCATTTACAGAGCCTTCAGTAGAGGTTTCAGGAAAGCATCCTAAGTTAGGTTGGATAGAAATAGCAGGTGCAGGAATTTTTAGGGAAGAGGTTACTATACCTTTAGGTATTAATGCTACTGTATTAGCGTGGGGAATAGGAATTGATAGACTTGCAATGATAAAGCTTGGGGTAAATGATATAAGAGAACTTTTTACAAAAAATTTAAAATGGCTCAGAGAAAAAGAGGTTTTATTTGTGTGATGAAATGCCGAAAATAGAAATAAGCTTAAATGATTTGATTTCGCTCACAAAAAATAGTTTTGATTTAAAAAAGTTTGAAGAATATTTGCAGTTTGTTAAAGGAGAGATTGATGAAATAAAAGAAGATAAAATAAAAGTTGAAATTAAAGATACAAACCGACCAGACTTATGGAGCACAGAAGGTATCGCAAGAGAGCTTAGGAAAAGATTAGGATTAGAGAAAAAGATGAGTAAATATAAGGTATATAAATCAAATTATGTTGTAATTGTTGATTCAAATTTGGATAGAAAAACAGTTTGTTGTGTAATAGAAGATATAAAATTAAATAAAGATGCTTTGGAACAAATTATTCAGTTACAAGAAAAGATTTCTGAAAACTTGGGAAGAGAAAGAAAAGAAATAGCTATAGGTTTATATGATAGAGACAAAATAAAATTTCCAATAAGATTTAAAGCAGAAAAACCAGAAAAAATAAGATTTGTTCCTTTAGATTTTAATAACGAGATGAATGCAATAGAAATATTAAAAAAGCATCCTAAAGGAATAAAATACTCTAGTTTACTAAAAGAAAAGAAAGAATATCCAATTTTTATTGATAATGATGGAAAAATCCTTTCTATGCCACCAATAATAAATTCAGAAGATGTTGGAAAAATTACTGAGAATACAAAAAACATTTTTATAGAGTGCTCAGGATTTGATTTTAAAAAATTAAATATAGCACTAAACACAATAGTAACGTCAATAGCAGAAAGAGGAGGAAAAATAAAAAGCGTATTAATAGAATATGAAAAAGGTAAAGATTATCTCATATGCCCAAAATGCAAAAATAAAGATTTGACATTTCTTCCGTGGCTAGGAAATATCTTTGAGTGCCATAATTGTGGTTTTAGGTCAAATTTCGTAATTTCAGAAGAAAATAAAAAATTCAAGATTATAACCCCAGATCTAAGGCCAAGAAGCATAAATTTGGATATAAACTACATAAACAAAATTTTTGGAACTGAACTAAAAATAAAAGAGATAAAAGAGCTTTTGATAAAATCTGGATATGATATTAAGAAAATAGGTAAAAATGCTTTAGAGGTTATATATCCAGCATATCGCCAAGATATAATGCATCAGAGAGATGTTATAGAAGATTTGTTAATATCATATGGATATAACAAAATAGAGCCAAATGAAGTAAAAATATTTACTCTTGGAGAAGAAAACGAGATTGAAAGATTTTCAAATCACATAGCTGAAATTTTTATAGGACTTGGATTTCAAGAAATAATCTCATACATGCTAACAAGTAAGAAAAATCTTTTTGAAAAAATGAATTTAAAAGAGGAAAAGATAGTAGAAATAGAAAATCCTTTAAGCGAAAGATGGAGTGTTTTTAGAAATAAACTTTTACCATCTTTATTAGATTTTCTTTCTCATAACAAGAATGTTGAATATCCTCAAAAGATTTTTGAGATAGGTGATTGTGTAATTATTGAAAATGAAGAACCAAAAGATAAGAGGATTTTATGTGTAGCAGTAAGTGATAGTAAAGTTGGTTATGAGGATATTTCTTCATATCTCGATGCTTTTATGCGAGCCTTAGAAATAAAATATAAACTAATTAAAACAGAAAATGAAAGCTTTATAAAAGGTAGAGTTGCAAATATTTTGGTAAATAATAATAAAGTCGGAATTATTGGTGAAATAAATCCAGCAGTATTAGAAAACTTTAATATAGAAATGCCTGTTGCATGCTTTGAAATAAATATAGAAGAAATCTTTAAAGAAATTCAAAAAAGAATTTAATCAAAAATACCCATAAAAATCCTTCTATACCAAGGAATTTCAAATTCAAATGGCTTTCCAGCTATTTTTGATGCAAGCATCCTTATTTCATAACTTGTTTTTGAGTATGGTTTATATTTTACAATAGGAATTTTTACTGCAATAGATTTTCTTATATTTTCATCTTCTCTTATCTTAGCAACTATCGGTAATTCTATTAAATTAGATATTTCATTTTCATTTAATTCATGCTTTTTTCCAGATATTCTATTCAAAACAACACCAAACGCTTTTATTCCGATATTCTCAGCTATCTTATAAGCTTTAACAGCATCTAAAACAGCAGGCAATTCAGGATTTGTAACAATTAACAATTCATCACTATTCTCTATTGCTGCCATTGCCTCTCTTCCGAGACCAGCTGCAGCATCTATTATTACAATATCCGTGACTCCATAAAGGCCTAAAAGCGCGTTAGAAAGCCTTCTCGGATCAATTCCTTTCAAATCATCAATTCCTAAGCCAGCAGGAATAATCTTCAATCCAGAATCATGTTCATATATAACATCACTTATTTTTTCTTTTCCTTTAAGGACATCATGAAGATTTTTTGGAAATATTGGCATACCTAAATGAAATCCAAGATTTGGTGTAGTTAAATTACAATCAACAACTGTTATATCTATTCCCATCTCAGCAAGAACAACACCTAAATTAGCCACAATAGTAGTTTTTCCAACCCCACCCTTTCCAGAAATTACTGAGATAACCCTTGTCATATAATTTAATATTTTTTAAGCATTTTTAAATCCATTTAAATTTGCTTTTCATTTGACAGAAAACTTTACTATAGCACCATTTTCAATTTCTTTAATCTCTTTGATTGATGATTTTACTCCAATTTCTTGTAAAAAGATTATAAAATCTTCAAAATAATCATAAAAACCGCAGCTCCTGCAAAAACCTCCTGTAAATTTTAACTCAATTTCATTTCTTTTTATTTTATTCAATTTTGCAACAGCTTCTGGAGATCTGTATTTGTTAAACTCTTTCACAGCCTTATTTACCTTTTCTTCTAAATTTTTCATATTTCTATATTTTCCTCGTTTGACCATAATCCATGTATATTGCAATAAGAAAATGCTATTAGTTTTCCTCTTTTGTTTGTTTTAAATGTAAATATAGCTATCGGCTCTGTATAAATATCACTAGTGTTCGCTCCTTTAGTAGATTCTCCATGGGAGTTAAACTCTTCTCTTCCTATGTGATATGCAAATTGCTCCCCTTCCGGCAAAAAATAAAGATCGATAAATCTTATATGATGCTCTGTTGTATTTGGGTGCTGAATCTCTTTACCAACTGTTATTTTAACAACAATATTTTCCTTTCTTTCTATTATCTCAATTACCGGAATATGTTTTTCTTTTTTCCAGTCTTCGGTTCTTATAATTTCACTTAGATTCATACATCAACACCCATTTTAAAGCATTTCAGATTTTTATTTTACTTTAACTTTTTATATCTTTGTAGGCGAACCACCAATCATAAGCTTCTATTTCTCCTTTATTTGCTTTTTCTAATCTTTCTTTTGCATCTTTTTCATTTTTTGCTGGTGGTATAATAACCTTTGAACCTATTAGCTCATTATTCGGCCAATTAGCTGGAATAGCAACATCATTCTTGTCAGCTAACTGAAAAGCTTTTATAATCCTTAAAATTTCATCAATATTTCTTCCTACTTCTTGTGGATAATATAAGATCGCTCTTATAATACCTTCGGGATCTATTATAAAAACTGCTCTTACTGTGTTCGTTCCTTTATTTGGATGTATCATTCCATACATTTTTGAAATTGTTCCTAAGTCATCTGCTATTATTGGAAACTTTATTTCTTCTTTAAGATTTTCCTTTATCCATTCTTTCCATTTTATGTGGCTAAAAACCTGATCTACGCTTAATCCAATTAGTTCTGTATTTAATTTCTTAAATTCTTCATATCTTTTCTGAAATGCATAAAACTCTGTTGTACATACCGGAGTAAAATCTGCTGGATGACTAAACAAGACAATCCATTTGCCCTTATAATCTTCTGGAAAGTTTATTTCTCCGTTTGTTGTGGTTGCTTTAAACGAAGGCGCTTTCTCTCCAATTAAAGGTATTTTATTATTTTCATTTTCTATATTTAACATAAATTTTATATATTTTCACGAATTTATAAACTTTATGGTTCGAATTTCGGATATTGATATATTAAATGAACTCAGAAAAAATTCAAGAATACCATTCTTAAAAATAGCAAAAAAATTCAAAGTTTCTGAAGCGACTATTAGAAAAAGGGTAAAAAATCTTTTAATGAAAGGTGTTATCAAAAAATTTACAATCGAAATCGATTATAGAAAAATAGGATTTCAGTATTTCGTTATCTTAGGCATAGATACATATCCCGAAGGTTTTATTAAATTAATCGAGAAACTGAAAAGATATGAAAATGTCTTGGACTTATATACATCTACTGGAGATCATATGATAATATGTAATCTTATTTTCAAAAGTTCTTCTGAACTTAATAAAACGATCAAAAAATTAGAAAAAAACAAATATGTAAAAAAGGTTTGTCCAGCAATAATTCTTGAAAAAGTAAAATAGTTGGAAATCATAAAAATAAAACCAAAAATGGGCGTGCGAGGATTCGAACCCCGGACCCCCAGCTTTCCTCATCTTTTATCAGAGCTTCTGTGCATTTCGCATAGAAGGCTGGTGCTCTTTTTGGTTTTCAAATCCAAGCTGAGCTACACGCCCACTAATTATGTATATAATTAAAAATCAACAAAAAATTTAATAATTATATCCTTAGTTTAATTGATTGAAATGTTAGAAAAGCTAAAGGATGGATTAAGAAAAGCAATTGATAAAATAATGCTAAGAGCAGATAAAGAAAAAATAGAAGAAATGATAAGAGATATACAAAGAACTCTTATTTCAAGCGATGTTGATGTTAATCTTGTTTTACAACTTTCTGAAAAAATAAGAAAAAGAGCATTAGAAGAAAAACCAAAACCAGGATTAACAATAAAGGAGCATGTTATAAATGTTGTTTATGAGGAGCTTGTAAACATAATGGGAAAGGAAAGCCCAAAAGACTTTTCCTTGGGAAATATTATATTAATTGGTCTTTTTGGAAGTGGAAAAACAACAACTTGCGTAAAAATTGCAAATTTTTATAGAAAACTTGGTTATAAGGTTGCTGTAGTTTCTTGTGACACATTTAGACCAGCTGCGATGGATCAATTAGAACAACTAGCAAAAAATGTAAACATACCTTATTTCGCCCCGCGCGATATAAAGGATTCTGTAGAAATAGCCAAAATCTCTTTAGAAAAATTTAAAGGTTATGATGTTGTAGTTTTTGATACATCTGGAAGAAATGCTTTAGATCAAGAACTTGCTAATGAGTTGATTAATATAATAAATGTAGTTAAACCAACTGAGGTCCTACTTGTTATTCCTGCTGACTTAGGTCAAGCAGCTGGTATTCAAGCAAAAGAATTTAATAAGCTTGTTAAAATAACAGGCATTGTAATAACAAAATTAGATTCTACTGCAAAGGGAGGTGGAGCGTTAACATCTTCAAACATAACAGAAGCAAAAGTAAAATTCATAACAACAGGAGAAAAGATTGATGAAATTGAATTTTATGATCCTAAGAAATTTGTTGCAAGGCTTCTTGGTTTTCCTGATCTAGAATCTCTTTTACAAAAGGTTAAAGAAGTAGCAAAACCAGAATTAGCACAAAAAATAATTGAAGAAGACTTCGATCTAAACGATTTTTGTGAACAGATAGAAGTGATGCAAAAAGCAGGCCCACTAGATAAGATAATGGAGATGATAGGTTTAAGGGTTTCTATACCAAAAAACGATCTTTTAATTCAAGAAGAAAAAATGAAAAAATGGAGAGTAATAGTAAATTCAATGACTAAAGAAGAGAGAAAAAATCCAGAGATAATAAACTATTCTAGAATAAAAAGAATAGCAAAAGGTTCTGGAACTAAAGAAGAGGATGTAAAAGAGCTTTTGGCTTCATATAAAAAAATTAAAAAAATGATAAATATTATTAAGCCAGGAAGAGGAGGATTAAATATATTGAAAAAAATCGGGTTTAAATAATTTGAACTATAAAAACCTCTTTAAATCATTTTTCGATTCATTTCTCGCAAAATCATCATTTCCATTCAAATCTAAGCTACCATATACGCCATCATATCCTGGTTTTATTTTTATCTTTCCTTCCCTATTTTTTATTATAATTTCAGCCAGATTTTCATCAATCTTTTCAATCTCCTCTTTTTCCGCTTTTAGCAACGTTGCTAATTCACTTCCAAATCTATTTACAAATTTTTCCTCAATCTCAAAAACCTTTTTTGAAAATAAGCCAATCTTATATTTTGCTGCAATGAGCTCTGCTAAAGGCAAAATCTTTTTGAAAGGTATTGCACCTTCTGGTACATAACCATATTCTCTGTCAGCAAGCTCTTCCACTCTATGCAGCACACCAATAGTTAAATGCTTTTTGCAAATAGGACAAATATTATTCATTTTCATTGCTTCTCTTGGCTCTAAGAATATACCACATTTCCTATGACCATCAAAATGGTATTTTCCATAAGCAGGATCAACTTCTATTGTATAAAGAAATTTTTTTACATTCTTTGTTTTTATTATGTTTTTTAATTCTTTATATGAAATTTCTTCCATATTAAAAACATTGCACTCTCTTCCTATTCTTGAAGACCATGGAGAATGTGAATCAGAATTTGAAATTAAAGCAAATTTATCAAGAGATGATAGCCTCCAATTCATTTCAGGATCGCTTGATAATCCAGTTTCTATTGCATATATATTTTTTTCTTGATCCTGAAAGCATTCTTTTATAGAGTCAAAGCCAGATTTTGATCCAAAAACACCAAACCAAGGAGTCCATGCATGAGCAGGGATTATCATATTATCTTCTGAAATCTCAATAATCTTTTCTGTAAATTCTGGGCATGAAAGTGAAATTGTAGGTCTTCCATCAGATTTTAAATCAGTCTTATCTTTCAAAAAATCATTTATTTGTTCTACAATTTCAAAGTTAGGAGATAAAATTAAAAGATGAACTTTTCTCAATTTTTTATCTTGAAAATAAACAAGAGAAATTTCTGTTGAGAGAACAAAAAGCATTTCATTGTATTTATATATTCCAGAATTTTTTTCAATTTCTTCAAGATTTTCTTTCAATTCCTTAAACCAAAGAGGATGAGTAAAATCTCCTGTACCTAAGAGATTTAAACCTTTTCTTTTTGCATAATATGAAAGCTCTTCTATATTCATTTTTTCAGATGATGCTCTCGAATACTTAGAATGAATATGAAGGTCAGCAAACACAATCATAATAAAATTTAAAAGTTAAACAATAAAAAAGGATTAGACGGGTCTGTGGTCTAGCGGTTATGATGTAAATAACAAACGTTGCCTTGACGTGGCAAAGATCGCCGGTTCGAATCCGGCCAGACCCACTTACCTTTTTATTTATGTTAATAAAATAAAAAGTATGGAAAAACTGAAAAGAGAATTAGGGTTATTTAAACTTACTGCTATCGGGATAGGAATTATTGTCGGTGTGGGAATATATGTTCTTATTGGTAAAGGAGCAGAAATAGCTGGAAATGCTTTATGGATTTCTTTTTTAATCGCTTCTCTTCCGGCAATATTTACAGGCTTATCTTATGCAGAGCTTTCTTCTTTATTCCCAAAAAGCGGAGCAGAATATGTTTATATATCAAATGCTTTTAATAATAAACTTGCATGGATTGTTGGTTGGTTAATAATTTTTAGTGGAATATTGGGTGCAGCAACCGTAGCCTCTGGTTTTGGGAATGTTTTTAGCAGTTTTGTTTATGATATGTTTTCAATTTATATTTCTTCACAAATTGTTGCAACTATTCTTATTTTATTTTGTGGTGCAATTCTTTTGCTGGGTGTAAGAGAATCAGCAATTTTGACCGCAGTTGCTACATTAATTTCAATATTAGGTCTTTTGATAATAATTTTTTCTTCTATACCAAATTTTCGAAGCTTTAATATTTTTGAGGTAAAAAGCATTTCTGGAATTTTTGAGGCAAGCGCGCTAATATTTTTTGCATTTATAGGATTTGAAACAATCCCAAGACTTTCTGAAGAATCAAAAAACCCAAAAAAAGATATACCTAAAGCAATAATACTTTCTATATTAATTTCAGCTATTCTCTATTCATTAGTCGCATTTTCTTCTATATCTGTTGTTGGTTGGAAAAGGTTAGCTAATAGTCAAAACCCTCTAGGTGAAGTAGCTCTTTATAATTTAGGAAATACAGGAATGGTTTTGTTGTCATTATTTGCACTTTTCGCTACATTCACAACAACATTTGTAATACTTTTAGGAACAAGCAGAATAATCTATGGAATATCTGAATACCACGCTTTACCAAAAATTTTTATTTCTATTTCTAAAAAATCTCATGTGCCATGGGTATCTATTGTTTTTGTGGCAATAATGAGCTCATTATTTTCATTTTTTGGAAAAATAGCCTTCAATGCATATCTTACAGATTTTACAATATTTCTTACATTTATTCTTATAAATCTCTCTGTAATAAAACTAAGATTTGTTAAAAAATATGCTCATTTAAAAAACATTTTTAGGACACCAATAAATTTGAAAAGATTTCCTATAATTCCTTTCTTAGGCATTTTATCTTGTCTTTTCCTTATTATGTACACAAAGATAGAAATATGGATTTATGGAATAGGTATAGTGATGATAGGCTTTATTTTATATCATTTGAATAAACAACTAAAGTAAATTTCCAACTAAAAACAAAACACCTATTACAATGAGAACACTAATAACTCCAATAACTATTATCCAGATGTTTAATTTAGTTTCTTGTCTGCAAATCTCCTTACATATTTTATCCTCGCAACACTCTAATCCTGGACAACATCTCGATCCTTCCCTTCCACAATATCCTCCACTTTGAATACAAGTTATTTCGATTGTAGTAGTTGTTGGTTGTATTAAAATTGTTGTTGTAGTAGTTGTTGTAGTAGTTAATTTTGTAACAAATGTAACAGTTTTTTTCAAGCTCTGACCTTCTTCACAATCAGCAATTACATCAAATTTTCCATAATAATTTCCGCATACACTCCAATCTATTATTGCAATCTCGTTTTCTATTTTAGGTGCACAAAGAACATTTGTTATATCCTCTTTAAAGACAATTAAATTTCCATCTGTACAATTTCCAAC